>TARA_R110002096_G_scaffold248690_1_pt1 | contig 22022 bp, 21 predicted proteins | sample TARA_R110002096 | Tara Oceans TARA_R110002096 (sample SAMEA4397295) | marine metagenome | biome: Polar Biome; feature: [DCM] deep chlorophyll maximum layer (ENVO:01000326); material: water (ENVO:00002006), including particulate matter (ENVO:01000060) such as... | depth 35 m
TTAATTATTAAAAAAATAATATCTCTATTAATAATAAAGATGAGTAAATCACAACTTCCAGATGTCCTAAATGTTAAGCCATTAAATGCAATTGAAACAATGAATATTGAAACCTCACAACTTGACCCTATTGTTATTAATCAAAATCTCTGCCGTTTTGTTTTAGAACGTAAAGGAATACTTGATGTTGGTTCTGTTATTACAATGTCAGTTCATCCAACTGATGCCACCGCTGATAAAAAATGTTTTCTTCCAATTAAAACTGGATGCCACGCTTTAGTTAAAAAGGCACTTTTACGAGTTGGAACAAAAGTTCTTGCTGTATCTGATATGTATGGAACACACCAAACTATTAGACGAGCTTTCAAAACTAATGAAGAAAAAAGTCAAAAAGATTATGTTAAAAATGGAACTCACGACTGCTTTGAACCAGATAATCAAGGAACTGGTTTCTATCAAATGAAAGATGTTATTTATGATGATGCACAAACAGCATCAACCATTGATCCATCTGTTCAAATCACCGCTTCTGAAACTGAATGTCCAGTCTTTTCAATTAGACTTTCTGAATTATTTCCAATGATGAGAAATGTTCAACTTCCTTTATATTTAATGAATGAACCAGTTTCCATTGAACTCACTTGGAACTCACAAGTGGATGGTGCAGGAACTCTAGGAAAAATGCTTTGTTTCCAGAATGCTTTTGGTGGAACTACTGGAGCAAAGATTGGTGTTAATAATGTAAAATTCCTTGCTGATTATTTAACCTATGAAGACGATAGAATGAGTGCAACTGCTAAAATTGTCAATTCTGAACAAGGACTTGCTATGCCTTATGAAGATATGATTGTCACCAATACTAATATTCCAGCAGTAACTGTAACTGGAACAAATATTTCTGTTCAAAACATCACACGTGATTTAGGTTTGTCTGGTCGTAATGTTAGACAGATACTTTTACACGATAGAGAACAGGCTTCAAATGCCCTTTTAGGAGTTTATAATGCTGACGGTTTCAATGTAGCTGACAGTTACAATTGGAGAATTAATGATCAAACAATATATTCAAGAGAAGTCACCCTTCAAGCACGAAAGGCAAATCAAATTGCACAATGCTTTGGAACTCCAATAAATTGTCTTAATGCTGAATATTCATCAGATGCACTTACTACTAAATCAGACAGCACTAAACCAAATCATCCTGTTGAAAATAATATTATAACAGCCTCAACTTTTGAAGGCATATCACAACAACTTGCACAAAATTCAATGCATTTCATTGGTGTTGATCTTTCTACCAGTCCGCTCAATATTCCAAACACTGGAATTAAAGTTGGACAAAAACCAGTGGAACACTTAAGAGTTTTACGAAGAACTAATGAAAATAAATTAGCACGAAATTCAACTTACTTTTCCACTGTTGAACGTGCCTTTGTTTTAAGAAATGGTTTAGTTAGTGTTTCTGCATAAATAAAAAAAGACATTTAATTTATAAATTGTTTAAAAACATTTAAAAGAATATCTCATTATATTATATAACGAGAAGATGCCAAGGAAACAAGGTTCTAATAATTCAACAAATTATCACTATTTACTTAAGAAATATATTGACGATGATAAAACACAACTAGAAGAAACAAGATATTTTAAAACTCAAGGTGAAATTCAAGAACAATATTCAATGAAGCGGTGTTCTATTTATAATTTAATTAATTTAAATGAAAACACTCAAAAACGAAAATATAAGAATATTAGTATTGAAAAACTCTCACCACCAATTCCAATTTATTCACAAATTGAAAATATTCCGTCTGGAATAGTTACAAACTGCTAAAGTTTTAACAAAAGATTTAATTAAATTCTATTAATATTAAAATCTAATATTAATATAATATAATATGTATTCATATCTTTATGGACACTACTTTTATGTAAAAGATATTGAAGCTATGATTGACCAAATTACAGAAAAAAGAAAAATTAAAAGACTAGAAGGTGGAACAATGAAAACTTCTTTTGCTGAAGATTTAAAAAACTTAATGATGGGTATTGATGAAACCATTATTAAAGATCAAAAAACAAATGAATGCAAAAAAGAGTGTGAGGAAAAATGTTGTGAAAAAAAAGATAGAAGGAAGTTTCCATCTTTTTAATTACAACTTTGATATTTAATATATGATAAGGCTTGTTGTTCTTCTGAAGTTTCTCTAATTGTATTATCATCAACAACCATTACAACTTCCTTTTCTTGTTCTTTTAAAAATTCAAATCTTTTTTTCATAATAAAATCAAATTGTCCTTGTGTAATTTTATTTCTTGCTTTTTTTAATTCCAATTCTTGATGACTTCCAAAGACTTCATCAATATGATATTTAGAAGAACAATGTGTGCTTCTTCCTTCAGTTCTATTTGAATTATTAAAACCACTACCGTGATGGTGATATGTAGGTTTTAATGATTTATACATTTGACCATTTTTCTTTAATGGATTGTATTTTGTTCTTCCTCTAACATCAAAGCAGAAAGGGCATTTATAAAACATATGAACTCCCTTAATATGAGAACAATGCACGAAGAGAACACGATCCAAACGATCAGCATACTTATCTTTGAGATTTAATTTTTGAGCTTCTGTAAATTCTGAGTAAAAGGTCATTATATATATATAGTGAAGAAATTAATCTTTAAGTTAAAATTACATTATATTAATAAAATGTTAAACATTGGTTATTTGGTTTTCTATTTCTGGACAATTGTTTTTTGTTTTCTGGTCACATTCCATACATCCAGATTGACAGTGTTTTATATTTTTAAATGCATAAATTATTGATGCAATCATTCCACCTAGACCCCCTAATATTAAAATAATTTCTTCAGCTGTATAAATGTGAGGTGCTTTTTCGTGACTTGTCAAATTTTCCATTATTATAATTAATTTAGATTTTTTTTATTATCTTAATTAATTATAATAATGATTGAAGTTAAAATTTCTAAATCAACAAATCCTAAAAAGAAACTTATGGCTGTTTTTATAGATGGTAAGAAAAAGAAGACAATTCATTTTGGATCTGCTCCTAATAAAGATTATACAATTTATTATAAAGAGGATGGAAAGAAAAAAGCTAATGAAAGAAAATCTCTTTATTATGCTAGACATATTAAGAGAGAAGATTGGACTAAACCACAAACTGCTGGAACACTTGCAAAATATATATTATGGAATAAACCAACGTTGAAAGCAAGTATTGCCGATTATATTAAAAAGTTTAATCTAAAATTAATTAAGTAAATAAACTTTTCAAAAAAGTTTTAATAAAACAATTATTAAATTAATATAGAAAAAATTAATTTCTATATTAATAATAATAAGATGAACTCAAATGACAATATTGATTTGGATATTCTACCAGTTAAAGAAGATGGAACTGAACAAAAACTTTCTAAACCATTGCATCCACACCTTCCTAATATTGCCAATGGTCAAGTTGGAATTCTAATAAGTCCAGTAAAGACTGGAAAATCCACAATCATTTCAAATCTTTTGTTAAATCCTAATTTTTATAAAGACCAATTTGATATGGTTTATATAATTTCAAATACTATTAATAATGACAGAACTTCAAGATATTTAAAAGAAGAATTTCCAGAAACTATTTTTGACGATTTAAGCAGAATTGATGAAGTAATTCAAAATATTATTGATTATCAAGACAGTTTTCCAAGAGGAGAAAAACCATTCATTGCTGTTGTTCTAGATGACTTTCTTGGAATTAAAAAATCAAGTAAAATAAATTATTTAGCCACTCGTGCCAGACATTATAATATTGGACTTTTATTGTTTGCATCACAATTGTTTCGTGGATTAGAAACAACAATCAGACAAAATGCCACATTTGCCATCATTGGATCACCTAATCCTAATGAAAAAGAAATTCTTAAAATGTCTGAAGAATTTGGTGATCGTTATGGTGGACAACAAAACTTTTTAAAGTTATACAAAGAAGCTTCAAAAAAGAAATATGGTTTCCTTTATTTAGACCTTCAAAGCAATCCTTCAAAAGCATATTCCACTTTTAACAAATTAATTTACGAAAACAACACTGAAACAGAAGGTGACGGTTGGATAAAAAATATTGATAAAGAAGAATAAGTCACAAATTTCAAGCATTAATCTGGACACATTTGGCATCATTCTTTATAAAGATAAAAGCCAAATGTGTCCAGATTTATTCTCATTTTGTAAATTATACAGAAAATATATATTTCTAAATTTTAAACATTATAGAAAAAATTAAAATCTATAATAATATTATATAAAGATGGATTTGGATTTGCCAGAATTAGACATTGTTGAAGATGTTGCCGAAGTAATGAACGATGAACCAGTGCCAAACAAGGTTCTTTCAGAAGAAGATCATTTGAAATTAATGGAAGAAGAAGAAGAAAAGAAACAACCATTTGTTAAAAAAACAGCACAGAAAAAAAAAAAAGAATTAAGTGAAAAACAAATTGCACACTTAAACAAAATACGTGGAATGGCACTTGAAAAACGAAAGGCAAAAGCACAAGCTAAAAAGGAAGCAGTTGACAAAGTTAAAGCACAAGTATCAGAAGAACATAAACCAAAATATTATAAACCAAAACCAAAAAAAACAGCAGAAGAGAAAGCATTAGAACGAGAAGCAAAAAAGAAATATAAAAAACAAACAATGCAAGTTGAAGAAAATAATATTCAAACAGAAATTGAAGAAAAAACTCCAGAAGAATTTGTTCCAACTCATAAGGCACAAGTAAAAGAAAAAAAAGATAAAGAATTATTTGATCAACAAGACAGTTTTAATCATTTTATGGGTAATATGGAAACATACTTGAAAATGAGAGATGAATATGAAAAGGAAAAGAAACCAGTAACAACAAAATCTCCAATTAAATCAAAACCAATTCCAATTCCAAAAAAACAAATAAAACCACAAGTTCCAACCATTCTTCAACCAATTGAAGAAAATCCTTTTTCAAATTATTTTGGTTAAATTAATTAGTTTTAAAAATAATATATCTATTAATAATAAAGATGTCAGAAACCATCATTATTGAAAGTAACCGACAAATCGCATATAAACAAGAAAGAAAGAATTTAACTGGTGTTAATGAGAGGAATGCCAATGTAAATCTACCAAATAATGCTTGGAAAACTAGACTTGAAAGTGGAATAGTATGTGAAGTTGGAACAGAGATTGCAGTGGAAGCTGTAATGGTCAATACCAGAGGATCACCAGAAGAAACCATTGAATTTTCTGGAATTGCCAATGTCCAAGATACTGATGAAGTGTTAGACAATAAAGTTGATATAAAATTTCAAAAATATATAACGAATAGACAACAATTTAATGCAAATCTTCCTTTTCATAATACATATCTTCAACAAATAAATTCACAAGCAGGAAATTATGGTTATGTATCATTTGCCGATTTTCAACTATTTAAAAATCATTTTCCATATCGTGGAATTGAAGGAATGTATGTTACTTCAGAAGCAACTGATGGAACTCTAAGTTATGCCGAAGTAAAAGGTGAAGGTGGAATTCTAGATGGAGTATTTACAAAACCCCCTGCTCCAGTAGATGATGCCGATCCAACTAGATATTTTTTAGGTAATGATGAATTTATTGGTTATATGAATATTCTTAATTCTCCAGATAGGGGGGCTTGGAATTTTGCAACAACAGATGTGACTTTAGAAGTTGCAACTGGATTTAATACACCTTCTAAAATAGGTGAAAGTTTAACGGCACAATTGCATCAAAGACAAGGTATTGCTTCAGATTGGCAGGAACAAGCAGTTGATACAAATATTTATCAATTAAGAGGAACAGCACCAAATGCCAAGTTTGTTTCAGTTGCAAATGCTGGAATAACTGACCAATCATATCAGTCAGTTCCAACTTCTACTGGAGATATTTTTAGAGCACGATCTGAAGTTGGAACACCGCCACAAGCTACAAATTGGTCAGCAAAAATTGCTGGTGAAGGTGCAGATAGTGTTCCAGAAGGAACTGGATATACTGAAGAACAAGGTCGTGATATTTTTCATAGAAATATGTTATGTGGTAATCCTTATGAATACCGTGGCGTTTATGCGTGGCTCGTTGGAAGGATAAATGGAGTTAGTTCTGAAAATATATTATTAAAACCAGATGGTAGTGCACAAAATTTTGAAGAACTTGGTTTATATACTGGACATACAAATTTAGACAGTGCAAGTCCTAAAGTTGGACAATATGGTTTGAATACTGTTCTTATGGATGAATTAGATCACGAAACTGTAACCTATGCACCAACAGCAAAATATAAATATAATAATAATATTCAAGTATCTCCATTAATTACACGATATGCTGGAATAGGAGAAGTGGAAAATATGGATTTTATGAAATGTAATAAAAATACTTTAATTGTGACAAATAATTTTTATAATCAAAAAAATGTTGATTATTTTAAAGTTGCTTGGTTAGAAAATGAAATTCCAGTTAATCATATTGATCAAAATTTAAATGCAAATCCACTTACACAAAATTTAACTAAACAGTTTTTTCAACAATTATATTATGGACGAGCTGATGACCAAAAAAGTTGTGGAGCAACAGGAACAAAAATAAATCTTACAAATACGAATGAATATTTAACAAGTTCAACAACATTAAATTCTTATCAGACAATTGAAAGAGATGCTGGAGAACCAATCACAGCAAAAAAGGCATTGGTAAGACAAGCAGGTTTGGGTGCGTGGAATGATAGAAATTATATAAATTGTTGGTCACGATATGATCCATTTTTTGATCAGACAAAGGCTGGAAAAGTGAATTTTGTTTTTCCAACTGCTTCAAAATTTACATTAACCGACAGTCTTGGAAATTATCACTCACAATTTTTTTCAGAACTTGCTGGATTGGCAATTGTTCCAGTATTTTATAAACAAAGTGAATTGGTTGGTGCTGGTTTAGGTGGAACAATTCCAGACATAATGAAAGATTTACCATTTATTGCCTTTGTAACCTATGAAAATATAAATATAAATCAAGAACAACCTGCCCCTATGGAAGGTGAGTTTTTTGGAAGGTCACCAGCATTCTATGACAATTTACTTGCCAAAGTAGTTAATACTCAAAAGGTATTTCAAGAAGCTTCCAAAATTCCACCGTCACAATCAGTTATTGAAACATATCCAGTTGGTGATAATTTCCTTAATACAAGAACATATCAATATATGCCTTATTGTATGATTGGTGCTGACAATCCAACAATTCAATTTGATGATACTTATGGAAGATTTACAATTTCATCTTTACACACGGCAGTTAGAACTGGAAATGGAGTTTTTCAAGCACCATTGTCAGATGCAAATGAACAAGCATCTCAAAATTCAATGTGTGCTTGGTCACGTGAAAGTGCAATTTGTGGAACAGAAGGAGGAAATGCAGAAAAAATTTCATATACTGGAATTGTTCAATCATCATCAAATAATCCTCTAATATCCTCACAATCTGGATTGGCAATTCAAGATATATTTTTATACACTAAAACTGGAATACTACCTAACAGTTTAGATCCTAGAACACCAATAATTTATGAAGGAACTCTTTTTAACAAATTAGGTTTTGAATTAGAACAACTTCTTCCATATGTTGGTCAAAGACAGTCTGCTTTTAATCGTGGAACTTTTGGACAATATCTAGGAAAAGACCAAACATTTGTTAATAAATATAATACAATGGTTGCACCAGTAACAACGAATGCATATATTTCTGGAGCAGACCAACTTTCAATTGTTGAAAATAATGCTAGACAACAAATGTCAAATTTAGGAGGAACGGCATTCAATCAAAGTGTTTTTATAAATGCAGTATCTGATGATCTAATTGCTGTAAATCTTCCATCTAAACTTGATTATTCTTATTTAATAGTTTATTCAAATATTGTTCCAAACACACAATTCTATGGTGGAGCAAACGGTCAGCAAAAAATACCAGCAATGGCATATGTTTCCAGAAATTATTCAACTGGAGACTTCTTTTTTGGACAAGAAACAAGCTGGAGTTATATTGTAGATAAAGAATTTATATTAACAGAGTTTGACGTAAATATAACTTTACCAAATGGTCTTCCAGCACCTATTGAAGATAATTCAAGTATTATTTATAAAATTACAAAACCTAAAACACTTCCACCACCACAATCTGCATTTCTTCCTCAAAAGAAAAAATAATCATTAAATAAATAAAATGTTTATAAATGGACACATTTGGCTTTTATCTTTATAAATAATAATGCCAAATGTGTCCTAATCAACATTTTATGGCAAATGTGTCCAGTTTTTTAGGATTTAGAATTTATTTATTAAAAAATATATAATTATTTAATAAATGAAAAAATGTCTAAAATGTAAATTAATAACCGCCTATTTTTTTGGTGATATATGTCCTTATTGCATATTAAAAAAAAGGTTAATACTTAGTATAGGCATCTTTTCTTTTTTCAAAATTTAAATTTGATAAACCCTTTTTTTTTGTTTTAGTATTTTTTACTTTCTTTTTTTCATTCCATCCAACAAAAACATCTTTTGGCTTGACGCTTGGTTTTGTTTTCTTTTCAACTTCTTTTTTAATCTTTTTATCCATTTCAACCAAATTGTGACCATTTTCATAATCGGTGTTGTCGTATTGAGAAATTTGATATTCCATTATTATAATATATTGAGATTTTAAATTAAATACATTTAAATTAATTATTAAAAAAATAATATCTTTATTAATAATAAAGATGAGTTTAGTCACATTATCAAGTAAAAGAAATACTGAAGTGCAACGAGATACTGATCCAGCCATAATTAAAAACCATTTTAAAGACGGCTTAGTATTACGAGAAGGAACAGAAGTTGGATTAGTTTCTTTAACAATAAACAAATTAGATTTGTTTGAAATAATTGCTGGACAAAATGATGTTTTTATTTGGAGAATTGGAAATAGACAATCATTTGAACAACACACCGTCACAATTGCTGAAGGAAATTATAATGGTTCATCATTAGCAATTGAATTGGCATCAAAAGCAAATGCATCAACACTTTTAGGAAATTTTAAAGGAACTTGGACGTGTTCTTTTGACCAGACAGCACAAAATGGTGAAGGAGCATTTACAATGAATTATGGGCAGAATGAGCCACCAGCAAATTCTAATGCACAAACATATTCAGTTTTTGATGGTGGAAATCCAGTTTTTTCAAACAATGGCACAGCTGAGGTTTCAGTTCAAGGGGCTTCTGGAAATCCAGCGACTGATGATTTTAATACTGGTGATAATCCTTTAATTATTACTGGAAATAAAGGCATTTTTCCAAATGATGGTGATTTTGAATGCATTATTAGACCGCAAGAAGGATACACAGAAATTGACCAAAGAGAAGCATTAAGAGCATCTGGTGGTTTAGTTGAAGAAACAATTTTTACTGGAGGAACACCAGCATCACGACTTGGAACTTTTATAGTTACAAGTGGAACACCAGCAACAAATGGTTGGACATTAGAGTTTGAATATGAAAATGGTGATCCATCTGGATTTTGGGTTTATTTAGGTGACGGTGAATGGGGTGTTGATGAGGCAGATGCTGGAACAACACCAGCTACACGTGCCAATTCAGATCGTTTTTATTTCTACAATCCAAGCCGTGGAGTATATGCTGATGTTGATAATGGAGAACGTGGCAACGAAGTTCCAAATACAGGTTCTTTTTATATCAAAAATGGAGATGTTCAATTTAATGTGCCACAGGGCAATGTTGGTATGGGCACAAGCATTTCTGGATATGTAAGAAATTATTTATATAAGGGCAGAGATAATTATCCAGGAGATGTAAATGCTGATATATTGAAAACCAGTCCAGACGGTTTTGATATTACAGTAACGTGTGAAGACACCGCAGATGAAACTGGTGTTTTATTTTCACTTGGTAGAATGGTTCAAAATCAAGGAATTGAATTTCCAAACCCTGGATGGAGAAATAACTCGGCATTGGTTGCTGATTTTACAAATTTAGACCCTACTTCTGATTTTGCTAGTCTTCCAGCAATTTCTGGGGTTCAACCTGCAAATTGGGCATCCTATAATTATCCAGATGATCATATTAAAATAAGAGTTGCAATTTCAAAAGTTCTTCAAGTTCAAATATATTTATCACACGATACGGCAGGTGACAATGTTTTTATTGAAGAACAATTTGTTAGAAGAACAGGTGATAGTAATGGTTTTAATACAACTATTAAAGAGAAATTCTTTCCACTAAGACCAGTAATTGCCATTGGTCGTGGTAATCAATACTATGCTTCTAGATATATTTTAAAAGGTAAATTTGACACAACTGAAATTGTTAATCCAAACTTCCAAGTAGCTAATGCAAATACAGTTCTTCATAAGGGTGAAACTGTTGAATTTGAAGATGAAAGTGAAACAGTAACAACATCATCAGCATCAGCAGTTCCAGCAAATGCAATGACCCTTGGTGCTTTATATAAATTTGGTGAAATATTTGCATCAGATACTGGTGGTAATCCTCCAGAGGGCGGTTTAGATGCTCTTGATTTAACTCCATCTGGATCAATAAATCCAGTATTAGGATTTAATAGATTATACAATTTTAATGCTGGACAAACAACAAATGGAGTGACATCAACAAATAATCCAATAACTAATATTGCAGAACCAACGTTGTCACTTGAACTTCCAGATTTTAACATAAAAGGTGCTAATGGTAATACTGGAGATAGTATGCGAGTTATTGCTGTTGTTCCAAAAGAAGAATTACACACCAATGAAAAAACTGGAACACTTCATTATTATCCAAGTTTTCCAATTATGATTGATTTAAATCTTCCACAAGAACAAATATTTTATGATCTAAATGCAATTCTAAGATTACCAGATGGACGAGTGGCGAATGATTTGATTAATCCAACTGAAATCACTTTATTATTTAAGGAAGGAGAAGAAAGCAAACAAAGAAGAATGATGAAAGAACAAGCTCAAATGATTTCATCAGTTATGGGCAATAGGCAATCGGCAATGATCGGTGGAATAGGCAATGGAAATCCACTAATTTAAAATAAACTTTTAAAAAAAGTTTTAACAAAATAAAAATATTTAGTAATTTTTAAAATTTTATTTAATTAAACAATTAATTAATTAAATGATTATTTAAATACTGGACACATTTGGCTTTATTAACTATAAGAATAATTGCCAAATGTGTCCGTTAATAAACAATTTATAAATAATATGTTTAAAATGATTTAAAAGAATATCTCATTATATAATATAATGATGATTACAGAGAAAAAAGAAAAAGACAAAATGAACCAATCAAATTTAAATGAATTCAAATATGGAACATTAAAAACAATTAATGGACAACAAGTATATATTCCATTTAAAAAAGGAAAAGAAAAAATCTTTAATAATAATAAGAGTATGATAGAAACATTCTTAAAATTTCAATTAATTAAAGACAGTAAATGCCCCTCTAATGAATGGGCAATTTCTGAGAGAACTGCAAAAAAAAAGACTTGGTCAAAAGTAAAGAAAGCCTCAGCATTTGGTGGAATTGGAATTCCTTGTGGAAAGGTTAATGGTTGTTTCGTGGTTGATTTAGACGATTACAAATGGACTGATGACCATCCATTTATTCAAAAATTTGGTAAAGGAGATTATCACAAAAAATTTGACACATATGTTCAACAATCAGCTGGAGGTGCTTGGCATTTGTTTTTTAAATATGATGAAGAATTTACAAATAAATGTCACAAACAAACTGGAATTGACATTCTTTCAGACAGAAATGAAAGCGGTGAATATGCTGGAAAATATGTAGTTGGTGCAGGAACTACAATAAGAATTACTGAAAAAATGAAAATAAAATATAATACAACAAAAAATTATGGAACTTATAAAATATTAAATGACAAACCACTCACAGAATGTCCAGAAGATTTGAAACAGTGGTTAAGAGAAAATATTTATATTGACAAAGATGTTGTCAGAACTAAAAAAGAAAAAAATCAAAAAGAAGTTGCAATTTCAAATACTGCAGAATATTTCAAATATAATCTATCAGAAGCCAAAGTTTCAATGATTTGTGAGGCATTATATAAAAAACAACCAAAATATTTTACTGAATATCGTTCTGGTGAAGATTGGTCTTATTTGGTTTTTACAACCGCAATGAAGTCTATTGGTCATCATAAAATTTGGAACAAATATTCAAAACTATATGCTGATGGAAATTATGACAAAGATGAAAATCAAAAGATTTGGAATGGTATTAAACAATATAATGAATATAATTGTTTTAATAAAATTCTTCTTGAGATAGATGAAAGAACACTTTTAGACTATGTAAAATATAAACCAGTCTTTGAAGATACTATTAAATATTCAAAAGAAGGTGAATGGAATAAACTAGGAATTCATATAAAACTTCCAAATGAGGATGTCCAAATCAAATCTGGAACTGGAACTGGAAAGACAACTATTGTTAAAGAATATCTTAAAAATAAAAAAAGAAATTTTATTTCAGTTGTTTCAAGAAGATCATTGGCATATGAACAATATAAAACATTTATTGAAGCTGGAATTGATTGTGTATGGTATGAAAATTTTGAGGGTGGAAAAATTCCAGAAAATAAAAATGTTGTAATTCAGATTGACAGCATAATGAAAATATATTCTTATTTAAATAATGCTCATAAATACACAATATTTCTTGACGAATATTCCAGTTTAATTGAACATTTGATCACATCACCAACATTGGCAAAAACTCGTTCTGTTGTTTTCAAAGTCTTTAAGAAACTTCTGAATAAGTCAAGACAAGTAATTTCAGTTGATGCAGATTTAACAAAACATACATTGAATTTTCTTTCTTTGTGCGGTCGTCCATTAAATGTTTGGAATAATACATTTCAACACAATAAAGGTGTTCCAAGTAAAGAGTGGTTTAATATTGAACAGATGGTTGAAGATATGAAAAAACTTGATAAATTTATGTTGTGTATGGATAGTAAAACCTCAGCATTGGCTTTGGCTGAAAAACATTTTGATTGTCAAGCATTAGAACATATTGATGAACAAACAGTTGTCATAAATGGAAAAGAAGTAAATAAATATGAGATGACCGTTTTCAAAGATAGTAAGGGTTTAATTTTAGTTGTATCAGCAGAAAATGATTATATACCAAATCTTGATGAATGGAACAGAGTTATTTTTAGTCCAAAGATTGTTTATGGTTTGGACAGTATAATGAAAAGACAAGTTTATTGTATTTTTAAAGAACATACTATTTCACCAAAAGCAATGTTTCAACAAGTGGCAAGATGCCGAAATATCATTCAATTAAATTATATGTTCTGTAAAAAGAAATTTGTTAATCCAGCATTTATTGATATTCCAGAAGTTATTAATTCTAATAATCAAAGATTAGAATTTGTTGATTGGATTGAAGTTTGTGATGAAGAAGATGTTAAATTTTACAAACAAATATTGGCAACTATTCAATATAATGAAGATTGTTATAAAACAAATAAGTTTGTTCATTTCAAGAATATGTTAAAAGAAAAAGGTTTTGTAAAAAAAGCAGATGCAGTTTTTCAAACATCTATTTCAGATTTGAGAAAGATGGAAGAAGAACACAAGAAGAAACAGATTGATCAATTTGATAATGCAAAACCTGCTCATCTTGAAAGAAATAATATTCTTAAAATTCCAGATGATCAAATGAAAACATATTGTCAATTATTTTTGAATGATACTGCATTTCAACAATATTCAAACATCAGAAAATATTTAATAAACTCTGAAGAAGATATTAATGAAAAACTAGTTGAACAAGAAGATTTTAATGTCAATAAAGTAAAAACATCAAATTATCAAATAGTTCTTATTCAAAAGTTTCTTAAATTTGTTGAAGCCAAAGACAAATTCAATATTCAATCACAAAAGAAATTAACTAAAGAAGAAGGTGACAAATGGTTTGGATTTTTAGAAACAGCTTTCAGATTTAGATTTAAAAAAGATAAACCAGATATGACAACATTTGTTGGAGTTGATACTGTGATATTAAAATGTCTAAAACAATTATTTGGTGGAAACTTCAAATTAAAACACGAACTAACAGAAGCACAGATTAAAAGCGGAAATACACAAATGACATTTTCAAAAACCAATCTTACATCAACCACAAGAAAAACAATTGATGGAGTAAAGATTTCAATTGTTAAATTAAATAAGACTTTCTTTGAAAAGGTTTCAGAAGTAATTAGTTTTTCATACGGTATGGAATTCAAGTATAAAGATTTTCTTTCATTAGAAGGATGGTCTGATCCAGATGATGCAGAAGATGAATTTGAAGCAGAAGTTGAAGCATTAGAACCAGAAAAGTTTGGTAAATCTGGAAAGACATTGAACTGGTTAATTAATAATTCCACCATAAAAGAAATTAAAACTTTATTAAATGATGGAAATCTTACAAAAGAAGAATGTGATATTCTTTTAAAAAAAAAGAAAGACAATGAATAATTTTCATTTATTTTCTGTTTTATTCATTATATCAATATTATGTTAATACTGATATACTGCATTATTCATTGGTTTTATGCTTGTTTTATTATTTATATTAGTTTTATTCTTATTTAAGGAATAAAAAATATTTTTTATTCTATCTTTAAGCATAAAACCATATAGAGATATAAAACCAGCATAAAACCAGATATACCCCCTATTATTAAATAGTCAAAATATCAATATTTTATTGATTTTAATTTAAAATAATATCTTCTTTTATTATATAATGGAAAATTATCAAAAACTTTATGATCAGCTTCCTCTTGAACTTGTTAATAAAATATTATTTCAATTCAAAGGAATGCAACATCCAGTGGCAAATTTAATTAAAGAATATTGGATTGAAATGGACAGTCAATATTCTATTTATCTAAATATTAAATTAATCAAAGAAAGAAAATATATTGAGAATGATCACGATAGTTTCACAATTACAGTAAAAGAAACGTATGAAGAACTTTGGCAGGAAACACCAAGAATGTTTTTTCCTTGTGAATATGATTTTATTGAAACAATTATTTATGAATATTATGACGAAGAATAGTGTTTTAAAAAAATCTTATCTTATATTAGTAATATGAAAAGAAGAACAAAGGTTTTTACTACTCAACAAGAATTGGATGAGCACGAAGCCAAAAAAGAATATTATAGACAATACTATCAAAGAAAGAAAAAAGAAAGTATTCATCAAACAAATTTAAAAAGAGGTAGAAAACCTAAACCTAAACCACCTGCTTTTAAAATAATAAAACTTGAAACTCCAATTGTTTTGAGTTTTGATTAACTTAATATTAATATTATTTTTATTTAAAATCTAATATTATATTAATATAATAATGATTTATTTAATTCCAAAATGTTTTAATAAAAAAAAAGATTTTATTGAAAAATGTTTTGAATATTTAAATTCAGTTAATGATCTTAATATTGAATTTAATCCAAAAAAATCTATTTATCCAAGATTAAAAAAAAGTAAAAAAAGAGGAAAGAATGCAGTTATTGAAATTCTTAATGAACTTAAACCAAGTTTTTTTTCAGATGAACACCGATTAATGAATGAATTAATAAATATTTTAAAATGGAGTTTAAGGAAAATTGAATATAAAGGAATTCAAGTTTTGGCAGTAACCACTTCAAATGCCGAACTATTAACTGAAAAGTATTTTCCACTCAATGAATGGTCACATATATCTGAAACAGAAACCGACTTGTTAAACTCAAAAATAAATACAATGAGCCAAGTTTTATTTAATAATATTTGTATGGAGGAGGAGACGGTTGAAACTGTAAAAATCATTACTTCACATCTTTCTAATTATGTTATAAGCACAGAAGAAAAATTAGAAATTATAAAATATATATTAAATAATTAAAATCTAATTTAATTATATATAAGATGTCACTTGAAACTATTAACAACAAAATTCCTTCCAATAATGGTAAAGCAGAGATTATTTTAGGAAATTACGCTTCTATCTGGGCAGACAGTGTTCCAGCACCAATTGTTGATGCCAATCAAAGAGATGGTTGGTATTATACAAATACATCTGCTACAAATAAAGCTAATATATATTTCTTTGATGGAATGCAAGAAACTCTTTTATTACGTGATATTAATTCTATATGGGCAAGATTGGCAATTGATAAAAATGCAGATGTCCAAAGTCGTCCATTCTTTATTGTTTATACGAAGCCAACAGGTGTTGGAGATGCAGGTTCTTTTTATCATTCCAAATTGACTTATCAAATGGATGCTAATGTGGATCTTGGAATTGGTGAGCAAGTAATTATTCACACTCATTTCACACCTAACCTATCTTATGATAATAGAAATATTGTTGTTCCAAATTTAACAGTGGATGGAGATGGACTTGGAAGTGAAGAAGTTCTTTATATTACAATACACACAGACAGTGGAGCATCTGCTGGAAATGTTCAAATACTTTTTCAAAATCTTGGATTTAGTTCCAAAAAAGGACACACAAGAAATCTTCATTTGAAAGGGTTTCAAGAAGCTCAATATCCAACAGATCCAACAACTGGAATATTATTAACAACTGAAAGCAATAGGAAAATTGAATTAAATGAAAGTATGACTTTAATTGACGCACAATATACTTTCTCAAATTCTGTTCATAATATTCATCCTTCAAGGGGTGATGTTACTATATTTGGAAATTCTAATACACAAACAACTGATATTGAAGTTCAATATTCAAATGATGATACTAATTGGTTTTTTGCCAGTAATCATTATGTAAATTTTCACGGTGGTTCAAATGGAGATTTTGCAATTGATTTCAAAACATCTGCCAAATATATCAGAATAACTCAATTTAATAATCACGGCTCAAATCGTCAATTAAATTTAAATATTATTTTGAATTAAAATCTCATCTATATAATAATGAATTTAACAGAATTAAGGAAATTAACATCTAAATTAAATAAAGATGACCGCATTGTTGGAGTTTGGAAAATGAAAAAACCACAATTAATTGCCGAATTATTAAAAGTAAAATATTCTATTGATGAAGAAAAGAAAAGACTTGTTCCAACTGTTGCAATGAAAAGAAAGAAAATTATCAAATTATAAATAAATTGTTTATTAATGGACACATTTGGCATTATTCTTTATAATATAAAAGCCAAATGTGTCCAGATAAAATGTTGATTAGAAATATTTAGTTTTATTTTAGTTTTTTTATTTAAAATTAAAATATCGTGTTATATTAATATAATGACTTTTATTGAAACTATTAAAAAAGAAATTAATGAAAAAAGAAAATTAAGACCTTCATCTCTCAATGCTTATGCATCCAATATGAATAAGTTACATAAATTAATGTTTGACAAAGAAATCAGTGGATTAGACTTTTTGAAAGATAAAAAGAAAGTAATGAAAACAATTGAAGAAAAAAAACTTTCAACTAGAAAGACATATTTGGCTTCAATTGTTGTGACATTAATGGCATTTGATAAAGATGAAGATCTAATTAAATATTATAGAGATGAAATGGAAGATTTGGCAAAACAATTTAATGCTAATATGGAAGAACAAAAAAAATCAGATACACAAGATAAAAATTGGGTTAGTTTATCAGCTTTAAGAAAAGTAATGCGAAAATATAGAAATGAATTAAATGAAAAAGAAATATTCAAAAAAGATGCTGATAAATTAACAAATAAAGAATTTGATTTACTTCAAAAGTGGATTGTTGCATCTCTCTATATTCTAGATGAAAATCCACCATTAAGAAATGATTATATTATGGAAACTATTTCAAATAAAGATTATGACAAATTAAATGAAAATGAAAAAAGAGAAAAGAATTATTTAGTAATTAAATCAAGAAATAATAAAATGTTCAGTCTTGGAGAATATAAAACGTCTGGCAAATATGGAACAAAAGAAATTCCAGTTGGTAAGAAATTAAATTCAGCATTAAATATTTGGTTAAAGTTCAATAAAAGTGGGCATCTTCTTTTGAATTCTAAACGAGAACCAATGACTGCTAATGGACTTACAAAATTTCTTCAAAAAACATTTGCACCAACAGGAAAGAATATTTCATCTTCAATGATCAGACATATTTTTATTAGTGAGAAATTTCCAGCACAGAATAAAGAAAAAGAAGAAGTTGCTGAAAAAATGGCTCATTCTGTAAATCAACAAACACTTTATTCAAAAAAAGATTAATTAAATATATTTAATAAAAATTAATATCTAATTAATATTATATATTAAATAATGGCTAATTCTTGGATTGAATTCGTAAAAGCATATGCATCAAAAAATAAAATGAAATATAATGAAGCTTTAAAAGACCCTAAACTTAAAATTGCTTATAACAAATCAAAAGGAACTTCAAAAGGAAAAAAGGGTGCTGTTAGTTCCAGTGGTGACAATAAAATTGATGACAGCACAAAAAAAGGTGGAATGAGGAAAACAGCACGAAAGGCATTTAAGAAGGGTAATAAAAAAGAAAGTGTTCCAAAATAATTTTATTTTAATTTAAATTTATTATATTAAAATAAATATCTCTTATTATAATAATAAAATGTCTCAAGGTTTAGCACAATACGAGCAAACAGTTTCTAGTTTTGGTAATGCAACAGATAGTATAAAAGCATTTACTTCAAACTACGATACAGAGTTTTTTAGAGATTGGACAGAAAAACATAATTTAAAAATGGAGCAATTAAAATCTGCTTCTGATGTTAGTGGTGGTATAGGCGGTGCTTTTATCGCTGGTAAAATGGGTTATGGTGCTTACCAAAAAAGAAAATTAGCACGAAAGAAAAAACAAGAAGAAGACGATAAAGATGATGATGATAATGACAAAGAAACACCAGACAATGAAGGTGACGAAAATGGAAATGAAGCACAAGAAACTGGACAAGAAGAAGAAGAAGAAGTGACTGGGTTTGGAGATGATGCAGATGCTGAGGCTGAGCAAGGTGTCAGTCTTGATACTGAAGGTGTTCTTGAAAACATTCCATCCACAACATCAAGGTTTGGATTTAATCTAGATCGTGATGCACCAGAACAAGCAGAACCACCGCCAGATGAAGCACCACCAGTGGAACAAGCACCAGAAATTCCATCCGCAGAAACTGCTCCATCTGCAGATATGAGTGCTGGAATAGAAGCTGGAACGTTTGAAAGTGGAGTTGGTGGAACTGTCACTTCTGCACCAGTAAGCGAAGCCGTGGCAGGTGGAACAAGTGAGGCTGTAGCAGGTGCTGGTGCAGATGCTGGTGCTTCCGCCCTTACAGATGGACTATTGACTGTCGCTGGAGGAGTAGCAGATGCAATTCCATTTTTAGGTATATTCGCCTCTATTGGAATAGGACTGTATGAATTGTTTCATCATCCACATAAAGCACCATCCGCACCACCTGTTGCTACTGCATCTTCAAAAGGTGAAATGGTTTTACCTTCATTTGATAGTGTTACAGATACACCAGCATCATCAAGTGCTTTTTAAATATCACTTAATTTTTTACTATTTTTATCGTGTTTTTTACCAGTCATAATTTGACCATTAGGCATTTTATGAGTGAATTTTTTTAATGCTTCTTTTTTAATATCTCCTTTACCATATTTTAATAATTCATTTCTATCCACCTCTGATGCTTTTCCAAATAATAAAGAAGAAGCTAATCTGGCATAAGACCAACTTTCTTTTGTTTGATTTGGTCTAGATCCTGCAGTATAATATGCAGACATTCCTTTTTTTAATATTTTATTAATTCCAGTTGTTGATAATAAAGTTTTATTTATTTTAGTTTTATCAGTTATAGGAAAACCAAATTTCTTTTCAAAACGAATTACAAAAGGGCTTCTTTTACTTTCAAAAGATTTTACTTTAGGGCGGTCTTTTTGTTCTTTAAGAGATTTAATTTGTTTTTTCTTGTCTTCTTTTGTTAAAGTTTTAGGAACATATTTTTTATTATATGACATTATATATAATAAACATTATATTTTAATTATTTATTTTTAATTTAAATAATTAATATAAAAATAAAATCTAATTAGTATTATATAAAGATGTTTAAAGCAAATGAAAATTCTATGTTTGTTCCAACCAAAACAATTTCTATTAAACCAGAAGCACAAATAGATTATAATCCAAGTAATCAAAATAATATTAGATGGTTAATTCCTCAACATATAGGGTTTTTTGATCCACGACAAACTCAGTTAAAATATAAATTATCTATGTCTGGTCGTGGTTATGCCAAACCAGATAGTAGAGCAGGTGCTCACAGTCTTCTTCGTGACCTTAGGATTATGGATGGAACTGGAACAACTGAATTGGAAAGCATTCAAGATTATAATGTTTTGACCTCTCAATGGTGGGGTTACACGCAGAATGAAAGTATTGCTCACAAACGTGATTTATTTGAAGCACGATCAGCAAATCAAAATATTGATAATCAATTACTTTATGGAACACCTCCAGTTTGGACTGGTGGAGGAGCTGTTGCCACAACTTCAAGAGTTCCTAAAACAATTGAAGTTACTCAACCAATTTATTCTGGTATTCTTGGCGGTGACCGTGTTTTTCCAGTTGTTGCCACTCAAGGATTAAGAGTTCAGATGACATTAGATAATTTGAACCGTTCTCTTCAAAATCCAAGTGTTGTTGGAATTGTTGATGAAAGCATTGCCTTAAACAGTGCTAATGTCTTTGAAACTTCTGTTGAAATGCAAGGTGCTGGTGGTGCATCTCCATTGGCTAAACAAGAAAAAACTGCTGGAAATTTAGATGACACTTTTACAGTATCACTCAAACAACCATCTGATAGTTCAAATGGTAATGGTGTCAATCGTAATGCTCAACCATTCAATAACAATCCATTTGATATTGGTGATATGCTTTATGTTTGTAAAGCTGATTTGTCAGATGAAGTTCAATTAGGTGTAATTACTGCTTTTGGAGTAGATGGTTCTAATGATCTTCAAATTACATTCAATCCAAATCGTCCAATTGGTGACGCCTTAGGAAAAGCACCAGACGGAAGTGGAACTGCAAAAGACTATCCAGTCGCATCTCTTGTTTATATTAAACAACAAGACCGTGTAAATGGTTTAACTACTATTGCAACCGCTCCAGCATCAGTTACTGCTTCAGTTGCAACTAAAATTTCTTATTCTATCCAAGATATTGAAATGTTAATGTTACAAGTTCAACCACCTCCACAATATATTGAAGGTATGATGAAACAAGTTTCTTCTGATAAAGGTCTTTCTATGGATTTTAGAACTTGGACATTATATAGATTTAATCTTTCAACAACTAACGGCTTGACAAATCAATTAATTCCAGCAGTTCAAACTCGTGCTTATTCCATTTTATCAATTCCTTTAGGAATTACTGAACAAAATAATATTAATAAAGATAGTTTTAAAGGATTAACTGATGGATGTCAAAACTATCAATATGTTTATGGCGGTTCTTTAATTCCAGACCGTCCAATTAATCTTGTAAGATATACTCAAGATCCACAACGAACTGATGCACTTCATATTGTTGAACTTGAAAAAAGTTTAGTAAATGCTGGTTATGGTGTGAGAAATCTTTTAAGAGTTCCAAATCGTTTCTTGATTGGTCGTGCCTTTTCCAAATATGGTCAAGTAATGAATTTAGCACCACAAGATTTGTCACTTCGTGTTGAATATGATGGAGCTACTAAAGAAAAACTATATGAACATTTTATTCAATCCTTAAGACGAGTAAATATTTCTTCAAAAGGTGTAATGGTTATGTAAAATAAACCTTTAAAAAAAAATATTTTGTAAAGTTTATTTAATAATTTATTTAATTTAAATTAATTATTAAAAAAATAAT
>TARA_R110002096_G_scaffold426114_2_pt1 | contig 22000 bp, 12 predicted proteins | sample TARA_R110002096 | Tara Oceans TARA_R110002096 (sample SAMEA4397295) | marine metagenome | biome: Polar Biome; feature: [DCM] deep chlorophyll maximum layer (ENVO:01000326); material: water (ENVO:00002006), including particulate matter (ENVO:01000060) such as... | depth 35 m
TGGCATTTGCCGGCTTGGCCGTGATGATATTTGGCGGCTTCTTCTTTCTTGATTGGTCCCTGTCCTGGATCATTACCCGTTATGGGGCACTATGGCGTATTGATCATATTGGCGATCTGGCCGGGCTGCCTTTGATGATTCTGTTGATCAGCAGCTACACCCTTCTCATCACGCCATTGGATGCCGCCCTGAACCGGTATATTGAGGATGAAGCGGATCTGGTCGGGCTAGAAATTTCCCAGGACCCGGACGCCATGGCCCGCCTTTACATCAAACTGGCCAAATACAGAAAAATTCGCCCCAATGCGCTGGAGGAATTCCTTTTCTACCGCGAGATGCCCACAGAAGAACGTATTCTCGAAGCCATGCGATGGAAGGCTAACCATATGAAAAACAAAGAAGATTGACCCGCACGGCACTGAAATACACTTTTTCCGGCCCCAGGATGATTTTTTCGCTTGATTTTCAAAACAAAGACCACTAATTTGCGCCTACCCCACTCAAGGGGTGTTCGTGGTTAAGCCCCTATAGCTCAGTTGGTAGAGCAACTGATTTGTAATCAGTAGGTCCGCAGTTCGAGTCTGTGTGGGGGCACCATTTGAGGTCAAAGGTGGGCACCAATAGTTTGGTGCTGTCAAACGCAATAGCCTGTTCGGCTAAAGCGGCCTTTGGACCGCGCATTTTGATTTTGCTTTTGCCGACATCAACGCGAGTAATCACATGCGTCAGATAGACCCGCGTGAATTTTGGGTCTTTGTTTTCTTTCAGTAATTTCCTCACCGCCGCCGCAAATTCACGGCAATCATCACGGGTGAGATTGCGCACTGGAAAGGCTTTCTGTTGTTCTAATCGGCGGGTGGCGCGGCTGTATTCCTCATTTTTGGCTTGAAGCTCTTTGATGAATTTTTGCAGCGTTGCATCAAGGGTTATCTCGGACACGCTGAGTTGTTGCCATAGCTCTTTAAGCTGATTTTTAACGCCGCGTTGCTCGTTCTTGAGCGTCTCAACCCGCCCGTCATAGCTTTCACTGCGCTTTTGGGCATAATCCACTAATTCGGGGACAATAATCTCTATGCGTTTTGATGACAGGGCTGTATCGCAAAGCGTGTTGATCACAATGTCATTCAGTTTCTGCATGGGAATCGAATTGCCTGAACAGGCCGCACGTCCCGCATCAGCCCGCAATCCACATTTGTAATAACGGTATTTGCCACTTTTTCCGGTGGCGATCCGCATGGGTGAGCCGCAGCTTTTGCAATGGGCAATACCGGTCAACAGGGTTGGGCCGTTGATAACCCGTGGTGGCGTGGAAAAGGCCGTGTTGCGGCGCAATCGTTCATTGGCCGCATGAAATATTTCATTACCAACGATTCGCGGAGTTTTCAGGAAAACCCAATCATCTTCCGGCTTTGCAATACCATTCTTGTCCTTTTTGTTGAAATGATAGCGCCCCACATAAATTTCATTGGTCAGAAGCCGCTGAATAAATTGTTGCAGGAACTTACCGCCATTACGGGTGGTTTCTCCCCGCTCATTGAGATCATAGGCTATGGCCCGCAACCCCATAGGGCCGCTTTTACCATCGCCGGTCACATAATGCCTGAAAATCATTTTGACGATCTCAGCCTCTTGTGACGCGATCTCCAGCTTTTTCTTATCTTTCTTGCCACGCCTCTCGGCAATATAAGTGCGATAGCCAAAGGGAGGGCGCGATCCATTCCAGAATCCTTGCCGGGTATTTTCAAGCATGGAGCGGCTTGTGTGCTTGGAGGTTTCCTTGGATTGATATTCATCCATGGCCCCAAGGATGGTGCGCAGGACGTCAGCTTGCTCACCTTTTCCGATGTCCTGGGTAATGGAAACAAACTGAACCCCGGCCTTTTCAAGTTTTTTGGTATTATTGAGCAGATCAAACGTGTTGCGGGCAAAGCGTGACTGCGAATGAACGATCACAACATCAAACGGGTTGGCTGGTGAACAGGCTTCGGCAATCATCGCCTGAAATTCAATACGGTTATCATTGGTTGCGCTGGCCCCGGCATCCACATAGCTCTTGGCCACATGCCATTCTTTTTGTGCGCAGTAGCGTTCGCATTGGTTAATCTGATCGGGAATGGAAATATCCTGGGCAGCCTGATTTCCAGTCGATACCCTTGCATAAATAACTGCACGCATGTCCTGTTTTACCCTTTCAGTTTTTCCTTTTGTAATAACGGCTCAATCAATGGCCCTAAATAGGTCAAGAGCAAGTCCAGCTCCCGTTGTGTTACCGGCAAATGATCCGGATCATGGGTCGTATGAATTGTAACCTCAAACTCACCATCGATTTTAACGGCGCGGCTGTATTCGGCATCTTCCTCATTCGCCCCCGCTACGTGTTTTTCTGTTTCCATATTATGCCTTCCTAAGAAGGCGGGCATTAGTAAACTATATCAAAATCACACTAAAAAGTCAATATTATATAACAATATCAATATGTTGTGTGAATTTCAATATTACTCAGTACAATTCAATCTCGTTCAGTACCCTTTAATCTCATTTCAAATAATTGCTGCCCTTCGTATCCAAAAATCTATCAGTTTGAATTTTGTCTTTGTCTGAATTAGATTGATCATTAATTATGTGAGACTTTGTAGTCTCCATTTTAATAATAGCCCTCAAATCTGTGATGTGAGTTTTGGTGAAATAAACACTGTCGTCCTTTTGCGCCAATACAACGTCCAACTCGTTCCCATCTAGCTCTACCAGCATATCCTTCATCAGCTCTGCTGCGCCATTTGTAAGTTTGAACATGGCTCCATGGTTAGGGCATAGTGCCAAATAATTTTGATAATGGTGTTTGCCGAGTTCTTTTAAAAATTCAGTTGTTTCGAAATACCCTGTTCCATCATCAAGCTTGAAAGGTAGTGGTCCTTTGCATATTTGGCAGATCATTTCGTCATCCGGATTTGTGTACAACTGACGGAGATATTGTTTCGCTTCCTTCTTCACGTCGTCCCGTGCGACAGAAACTGAGCGTGTCCGCTTTTCAGTTTGGCGCTCTGGAGCAGAGGCCGCTAATTCTCCCACACGTTGAGCGCGCAGCTCCGGATTCGAAGGTGTTTTTTCTGGTAGTTCTGGTTGGTGTTCAAGCTCATATTTCCGTTGCTCTATTTCTTCCGGTGAGAAGAGTTCTTTAAGCTCTTTTAGTTCTTCAATCTCCTCACGCCCCGCAAAGCCAAGCTCTTTGCATGCATCTTCTGTCCTCTTCGCCTCTTCGGTCAGCTGTAATTCTTCTTGTTCTTTTTTAGCTTGTTCAACGTCGAATTTCTGTCCGAAACAAATTTTTCCCAACCAATGTGCGCCCGGCTCATATGGAAAGCCTTTTGGAAGACGATCACTGGACGCGTTCGCTGGCTGAACAAAACAAATTGAGTCGCCTGTGTTTTGAGGTATCCATTTTACGTTCTTCAATTGATGAACAAGCTGAGATGGTGCCGTCCGACTTCCATTTGTATAGTTTTCTTGATATGTTGCGGTCAATTCCGATGAGTATTGGCCCAAGGCACACATAGTCCGCCAAACAAGGCGAGAGACGTTGATATCCGGGTTCTCAAATATGGATTCAATACCATTGATTTTGTAATCTTTATCGATCGGCGATGTACGTCGTTCTCCAGGGACACGCCAAAGGTAATCCCATTTGGGATTTTGTCTACAATTCACCTCACTAATTTCTAATAATGTTTGTGCGCCGATTTTTTTTGCGAACTTAGTTAACTTTTCTAGTAAAAATTTTGAGTTTTTATAACTAGGAGCCAAAGGGTAACGGCCTGTATCTTCTCCAATTGCCTTATAATATGCACCTAATCCAGTTTCCAAAAAAGGGCTATCAAGAAAAACAATAGATGGTGTACCCCATGAATATTTCTTATCGTATATTTTAAAGATAAGGTGTTTCTGAAAAAGCGACGATTTGTTTGGTTGTTCTTCAACCAAAGCTATAAATCTTTTAAGGTCTTTCCAATGTGTTTTATCATCTGGAAAATCCGACCCTTTAGTGTATCTCCGCTGTAAAATTGCCTCTATTTGTTCAGCTTCACCTACTTCTCGCACACCAATTTCTTTAAGAAATTTTTTAGCGTTTTCCTTTTGGGTTTTGTTATTTCCAAAAGTATAAATGGCCGCATCAATGCGTGGTAAAGTATCATCATTCATTGAAGACTCATCGGGGAAGAAGCATTTACTGCCAACACTATATTCGCCATTGGCGAGACGAACAATTTTGGTATTGGGAAGATGCAGTTCGTCTTCAAGCTCTTTATAAAGGAGCGCATATAGCTGTTGGTGCCAACTTACCGCCTTTTGTCCAAGCCATTTCAGAAATTGAGCATCGGCTTCAGACCGCTCATTCTCAGAAATTTTTTCTTCCAGTAGTTCAACAAACTCTTCAATTCCCCATTCAGTGATTGCCAGTTGATTCAAAAATCTATCAACTTGATTATTTTTCTGGTTAGCACCTATCGCCCATTGAGGTGGTTCATCTTTATAATCAGCGAGGTATGCCAAATCGCCTATTGATAGCAATTCCTTAAAAGATGCTTTTGCCTGAAACAGTTGTTGTGCAGGCGCATGGGACTTTGAGTATGTAGGCGTCAATGGTTTGGAGTTCATTGCCTCTACAATAGCGGAACGAATACCCTCATATCGAAACGGTAATGCATCCTGACCGTTGGGCAATACCCCAAGAAAATCAGCATTAAGCAATCCAAGTTCTCGAATTTTGTGCAAAGCCGATGCGGCTAATTTTGCCAATTGAGCAAATAAAGGTTCGTTGGCAGGTGTGTCCTTTATACTGGCACGGCTGAGCTCTGGTACAAAAGGGGCGTGCAGGTGAAATCTCAGGCCTGATGTTTCTTTTTCTGCCGGGAAAAATACGGCGACCTGACCAGGGTTGGCCGAGGTTATTTTCAACTGTTTTGCCAACTGTTTATTGGTGTCAAATGAACGTATATTTGGCAGATACTCAAGCGCATAGGCAATCGAGACATATTGCTTTTCCAAATCGTCTACAGCTTGGGAGAATTTCAGAAAATGGGCGCTGGTTGTTGTTTTCCCATCTATTTGTTTAAGCACCTCAAAATGGTTTTCAGAATGCTGGATACGCAGGACTTCTCCTGTTCGCCCACCTATCTGCCATCGAATTGCTTCTAAATGACCAAGAAATAACAGAGTGGTTTCCGCCAGTTCATCAAGGCCAGTTTCAATTTCAGCATAGGCATCTTCTGGAGGTTTCTTTGGATTATTAAACGGAAATTCAAAATGGGTTTTATCCCCGATTTCCCTTTTAGAGCTAAGTGAGTAAGGTAAAACTAGGTTTTCTATTTTGAAAGAAGCCGTTGGTGACCAGATATGAGGTGTTTCAGAATAAGCAAATACCGCTTTAAACCCAACACCAAAGCGTCCAATTTTATCGCTATCGTCAGCTTTTGACCCCATTCCAATATTAGTGATGCCTTCAATATCTCCTTTATCAAAGGGTTTGCCATTATGTTCAAACACCAATTTATCATGAGATAGAGTAAAATTAGCCTCTTTTGCTGCTGTATCTTCAGCATTCTGCAACAATTCATAAATGAAATGTGCATTATCTGGGTAAAGTTCTTCGACGATTTTTCTTATCCCAGAATATTCCTCGTCCATTAGCACATCAGCAAGCTTCTGGCGTTTTGCCCTGACCTCTTCAACAATATTCATGTTCTAACCTCACCAGAAACAATAACTTTTCCGAAGATAATTGGCGCTGTTCGAATATCTCCTGAATTTGCTGCTTGCCCAAGTTCTGCCATGCGGCGTTCGAAATCAGCATTTGCCCGAGCCAGCTCACTTTTGCGCATCAATTGTATTTTGTCATTTGTAGATTTCCTAATTTGGTCCTCTATCGTTTTCACACGTGCCCGGTGACTGGTTGTCAAGCTTTGAACCCGATGCTCAATAAGTTGATGGTTCGCAGCCATATGATTGGCTTGCGCTTTGCTCCATTTACTGTAGTGGCGTACGTCCAGCGCATCACACTCGGCCATCTCTGGAAGCGGAATTTGATCTGTATCCTTGGCTTCTTTTAACAGGTCAAACAACTCAGATTCTATTTGTAAATTCCCAGATACCGCAACCATCGTTTCATCCGTTTTTATCCCGTGTTTGGACCAGCGGTAGATCGCGAAGTTATGTGTACCCGATGGTGCATCATCACTTTGCACGGTCAAAACACAATATTTTGGCTCTTTGATATTAAGGAAAATTGCAGCCTGCCGTACCAGAGGATGAAGCACAGAAAGATAGACCGTTTTGGGATTTTCTGCTGCGGTTTCTTGATCGAATGTGATTGAAAGTCTTGATTCTGAACTTTTGAGCCATTTTTCCCATTCACGAGAAACAGGCTCTATCGAACGGGGGAGATCTTTGTAATCTTTTAGAAGGAGGTTTCGGGCATTGTTATCAAGTCGCAGTGTTTTGAGTTTTTTACTGCTGAGTAAGTTCTCACGATCTCTTTCTGTTCGCTCCTCCAAGTAGGTTACCACACTGCGTTGAATTGCAGCAGGTGATAGCCAGAAAGATTCCGCATCTTTAATTTCATCACGCCAGGACTGGTTCGGTACATTCAGGCCAAAAAGTTCTGACTGTTTTGATTCAAGTTCCAGTTCTTCACGTACCTGACGTATACCATTATCAGCAAGCTGCTGGAGTTGCAGAATACGTTCTTCATCTGTCAAATTGAAACTATCGGCTATGCTATGCAATTCTTGTGTAATCGTACCAAGAATTTCTTCACTACCACCAACAGCATGCTGAAAAACACCGATGCGCCAGAGGCACCGTTCATAAATATCGGCATCAACGGTACCGGGTGTAATAAAATTTACGATAGCTACTGTTTCGCTTTTTTGCCCATAGCGATCAATACGGCCTATGCGTTGTTCAATCCGCATAGGATTCCAAGGAAGGTCATAATTGATCATGAAATCACAAAATTGGAAATCGAGACCCTCACATCCAACTTCAGATGAAAGTAATATGTCTATTGCGTTTGCATTATCCTTCGGCAGAGCAAAACGGCGGCGAAGATCGGCGCGCTCGTCATCCGGAATAGCCCCATGCACCAAACCATAACGAACCCCAGCCCTTTCTGCGTGCTGTACGAGATAAGCTAAAGTGTGTCTAAACGTACTGAATACCATAGCCTTGTTATTTGGAAGGCTATTTTTTTCTATCAGAATTTTGACGAATGCTTCTATTTTGGGGTCATAAGGATCAAGATTTTGCGCTTGTTCAAGTAGCGCGGCTATATCCGTTCGCACCTGATCAACAAAATTTAGACTTATATCGGCATCATTGTCATTTGCTTCCATTGCCTCAAGGGCATCAAGTTTGCCGGTAAGCATGTCGGATAAAAGCGGTACTAATCCATAGAGACAACTGGCCGCTTGCCTGCGGATAGTCGTCATCATGAACTTTACGTTTTGCTGGCCATGACAATGGATCAATATTTTAGCAATCACTTGCAGCAAGTCATTGTGCAATTGCTTTTGGTCAGATGTGAAATCGATTGTAACCGTTTCAGGCTTACGGGTTGTGAACTCACCGATGTCGCGCCGACGGGTTCGGTTGATAAGCGAACTAAAGGTATAAAGGTCTTCAATTGAGTGGACGAGGTCTACTCTTTGAGTGTCATTGAGTGCCTTGTCCTGAAGGCGGTCATAAATTTTCTGAAAATCCGGAGATTCTCGAATAAAGAGTCTTCCCCATTCTGTTTGAATAGCTTGGTTCAGGCTCTGAAGTGATTCTTTTTGCCATTCAGGCTTTGATTGCCTGCAATGGTGTACGGCCTCATTGATGTATCTATTCGGCTCCGACATTTGTTCAAAACTGGCATGATCAATAATCAGGTCTGGACGTAAGACATTAAGCAATGTGAAAAGGTCTTTGCTGCCCAATTGCACTGGTGTCGCTGTCAGCAGAATAACAGCGTCAGCATTGTCACAAAAATATCGAATGCCCTGATGCAAGAAGGTTTCCGGGTTGCGGATATGATGGGCTTCATCGACAATGACAAGATCAAATTTAGGTGGAGGATCAAGCGCAAGCAAACCTTGATCCTTTTGTTTTTTGCGGTTGTTATTCCCAATTACAAGATTGGAATCAAACAAGGAAAACGGTAATATTGCCTTGGAGTATTGTTCGGGCCATTCACCGTCCAAATGTGTTTCACGTAAACAGTGACGAAGAAGCGGCCCATCTAGTGCTGTAAAATTCTCATCAAAGCGCTTCATCTCCGTAAACCATTTTCGTTCAGCTACCAGTGCTTTTGGACAAATAACCAGCACAGATGATACGTCCATCCGCGCCCTTAGTTCCTTAATGATCAAGCCTGCTTCAATTGTTTTCCCCACTCCAACCTCATCAGCAACAAGCAACCGGGGTCTGTCCGCTCTAATAAGCTTGAGAACAGGCCTATACTGATATGGAACAAAATGGACCCTACCAGAGCGAAGGGAGAACAGATTTGCCGTTGAGGGTGAAAGAATCTTCACACTGGTTAAATGGGCATGCAATTCGCTGATGGATAATGCGTCTCGTTTATCATCTGAAATTTCAGCACTCTGTAATTGGCTTTCATAGTAGGTCGATTGGGTGTTGTCTTCAAACACCTTGTACCGATATTCCGTACCACCAATAATCACTTCCAATACCGGTAATAACTTCGATGAGTCAGACCGCAAAGCTACAACGTCACCAACCAAAAACAGGTGTTGTTTAGTTTCTGAATTATGTTTTTGAGAAAGATTCTTTGAGGATGAATGCCTATGGTCAGATTTGCCTTGTGACGGTTCATGAGCTGGCGACATTTTTTCCAGAACAGCGGCTTTTTCCTTTTCAATTGCATCAAGTGATTTTTGTGCTGTCCCCAAAATTGTTAACAGTCGACCGAGCGTATCCGCGTCACGGTATATTTCACTTGGAGCAATAGTTGTTGATGACAAATGCGCCCATTTGTTACGTACAGTCTGAAGTTCTTTGACCCACGATCTTGCTTCACGCGGGAGGCTGAGGTTATTACTTAACTCGTACCAGTTTTGATCAAGGACTCTTAGCAAAGCTGCAAAATCAAGTTGCTCAAGTGATGTGTGGCAGTGTTCGTTCACGAACCGCTGTTGCTGAAAGCTCAAACGATCAACGACATGGTTCTGCCACCAGTTCGATGACAGATTTGGCAGGTTAGTTTCCAGAAAGACAGCCAAATCAATAGTTGCCATTTTGAGCAAATCAATCATGTAAATTTCCAGTCTCCAAAATAAATTTGGATCATAATTTTCAATCGATATAAATAAAAAATAATGCTCATAGTGGAGGCCCTGCTTTATTGGACAATTTATCAGCAATAAAGTTTACGGCTGCTTCATTGTATATTGAGGGTGTCCCGGAAGGGAGCGCCCCGGATTGTTTATATTTGTCAGCGAGACTTTTATTTCGAAAATTGAAAGATGAGTATTTCTTGTTGACCTTCAACTTTTCTGATTTAATCAAGTTGTTGATCTGGGTATTGGTTGCGCCCGCGATCTGCTTTTTCACCAAATCAACCATCTCTTGCCATGAATATGGATAGAGTTTGATAAGCTCTTCTTTTTTGGTGGCAACAATTTTGGTGGATTTTTTTATTTCTCCGATAAGCTTCAAAGTCGGAGTGCCGGATTTCTCGACAAATTCGCCTTCCTTGATAAAGCTAATTTTAGGCAAAAGTTCTTCATCAATGACAAAGCTGCCTGCCTTGCCGTCCACGACACCGGAATCCAGATTTAATACGGCAGAATTTTCAATTCCGTTCGACAGAATATTGCTAACGTGCTTGCTCAAAATGGTTTCGGAGAGGGTACGTATGCGCTCCTCAATAATTTGTTGCAGTTCCGTCGGGGCGATCAGGCGGTTCTCGCCCTGGTAACGGTAGTAAATATGTCCTTCAGCCGCTCCTTCAACCTGCCTGATAAACATAACGGGCTTAATCTTTACCGGGGGAATATGAAGGACACCGATGGTTTTTCCACCGCGATCCAATGATGACATATCAAAATTAACGCCACAACTAAAGTAACTACGGAGTTTTTGGTTTAGGTTTTTCCTGTCGTATTTTTCGTATTTAACCTTATCCGTTCCTACAATTTCCCAAGTTTTATCCTTAAGGCCGAACGCAATATAACCGCCTTTGTTATTGGCAAAAGCGGCAATGGCCTTAATGCAATTGTCGATCCAGTGCTGGCCACCAAAAGATTCTTTACATTCAATCTGATCTGTTTCGGTGATGGCAAGGTGGTCTTTACTACCCTTGCGCATTGGAAATAGAGCTTCCAAAATATTTATGCTTACCGGACCAGTATCAATTTTCTCAAAACCCGCCGGTTTTTTCGCCCGCGTGATGAAGGAATCTGTATCTTTGTCCGATGTGGCCTTTATTCCTTTGTATCGTGGTTTATGAGTTTTAACTTCGGAAATGCGCCCGCCATTGGTTTCATCGCGCCCTTCAAGGCGACGAACCGTATTTATCAACCCCAATATATCCTGGTTTTTGTATCCTCCCCGCGCCAGCAGGTTTCTGATGATGCCAACTTCATCATCTGTCAAAGAACCTGTTCTTAATGCGCGGGCATTCATCCGTTAGTGGCCCCTCTCAATCCGACAACGTCCATCAATTTTCCATAGTCGGTGACAACGTCATATTTGACCTTTTCAGATTGGATTTGTTTGTTGATGCCATCAAAGAATTTGCGGGCACATTCGATTTTGGTTTTCTCAATTTCGCGTAATTTCATTGTGGACATTGTGCCCTTGGTTTCCGCCACAAAGTAAATATGTTTGACGCTGCCCTGCTTAAATGAAATTGCCCAGTCGGGGTTATAATCGCCAACAGGTGTGGGAATGAGAAAACCGCCCGGCAGTTTTGCATAGACCACGACTTCATCGCTCACATCCAGCTCACCGACAAAACGGCACTCGACAGCGGAATCGGTGACACAGTAATCATAGACATGATTATTGAGTTTTTCCGTGGCGCGCGAGAAATCCTGTCCTGTCTGGGCGGCGGTGAAAATATCGGTTTCGTAACGATCTTCGACCCCGTCATAATTGAGTTTTTCAATAATGGCGGTGGCTTTTTGTTCCTTGATCAACCTTGAAGTTTCTGTGATGAAATGTTCAGGGTTCAGTTGAAATTGCGCGAATATGGCTGGTTCAATTTGCGTAAGAATTTCCGCTACGGTTTTGCGGGTCAGGTGGGCATTCTCGGCAATTTTACCGACAAGATCGTAGGTAACATCCGAATACACCGTGCCGCCCCGTTCTGTGCTTGCGCCAGTAACCTTGAAGCTCTCACCCGATTTAAGTTGGTTATCGGTGATGGCAGCAATCTGCTCGCCTTCCTGCACCGTGTATTGCAGCGGGGTGACGCGAAGCTCTTTATTGAGCGCAACAACTGATTTTTGCACAAGCTCACCGGACTCAAATTCGACACGGTAAACCGCTTTGCGATTGATACGTGACCAGAGTTCCAAAAATTCCTTTTTCTCAAAATTAGCGTTGAGTGGATTGGTTTTCGGCTTGCGGCCATCATCAATTTTGGGAAGTTTGCTATCGTCAAACACGCTGTCAATCAAGTCGATTATCTGCGCCGTATAGAGGTCGAGCTCTTCGGCAAAACCTGCTAGCTCGCCTGCTTCCTTGGCCAGATGATACGTATCAGTGATCCCGTCATCATCATCGGTGTAATCGTTCTTGATCAAATAGCGATAAATTTGCTTGGCCATTTGTGGGGTTATTTCCACCAAACCGGATTCTGTTTCTATAATTTTGCCGGTAAAATAGGCTTCGGTGGCTTTTCTGGGGCGGGCTGAAAGTGTCTCCGCAATTTCAGTTTGCAGGCCCGCAACAAAATCTTTGTAGCTTTCACTGGCAACAACCGTGAGCACATTAATGTCATGCACAATGGCTGGGTGATCCATACGTTCACCATGTTGATCGACGGATAAACGAAGCCCGCGACCCACTTCCTGACGACGGGACAGTGTGTTGTCGCTGTGTTTCAACATGCACATGACAAATACATTGGGATTATCCCAGCCTTCACGCAGGGCTGAATGCGAGAAGATAAAACGGGTTGGCTCATCAAAGGACAAAAGCCGTTCCTTGTCTTTTAAGATCAGGTCATAGGCATCGACGTCATCTGAATCGACGGAGCGTGCGCCAACATTGGGGTCCTTCAGGCGCTTGGTTTTCTTGTCGATGGCGAAATAACCATTGTGGGTTTTTTCTGCCTCGATACCGGCAAGGTATTTGCGGTAAGCCTCATTATCCAGTGCCAGTTCTGACAGATATTCGTCTTTTAGTGTTTGATATTCCCGTTCAAAGACGCGGGCATATTCGCCTTTTTCGTCCGGCTGATCGTAATCACGGTATTTGCCAACGGTATCAATGAAGAACAGAGACAGCACTTTGATTCCTTGGGCAAAGAGTTGCTTTTCCTTGTCAAAATGCGCCTTGATGGTTTCGCGTATCTGGATACGGCGAATGTCTTGTTCATTTACATCGCCAGTGGCTTCACCGGCATTCAGAACTTCACCGTTGGTGAATTCAACCGTGTCGTGATTATAGTCAATCTGGCTTATGGTGAAACCACGATATTGATCAAGTTCACCGGATTCTACAAACAGATCGCGCCCGAATTCCAGCCGTTTGAGCTGGCGTTTAATCTCACCGGTTTTGAGTTTTACTTCTATCTCGATACGTGCCACGGGGGCTTTTTTGGAAATCTCGATACTCTCCAGATAGAGATAGGCATTCGTGCCTGCCAGACCGCGCGTCTGAATTCCGCGCACGGCAATTTTCTTCACCAGCTTCTGATTATAGGCGTCCAGCGCATCAAGCCTGTGAATCTTGTTGTGATTGGTTTTATGAGTTGCGGAGTAGCGCATAATGAACAGCGGATTGAATTTCGGCAGGGCGTCCATGGTGGCCGCACCTTCCATCTTCTGCGGTTCATCCAGTATCAGGATCGGGCGGTTACTGCTGATCACATCTATGGGGCGGCGGGACTGGAAGTCGTCCAGTTCGTCATAAATCCGGCGATTATCCGCACCGCGCGCGTTGAACGCCTGAATATTGATAATCATCACATTGATACCAGCGTCACTGGAAAAGCTTTCCAGTTCATGCAGGCGCTTGGAATTATAGATAAAGAACCGCGCCTTTTTTCCGTAGCTTTCGGTAAAATGATCCGCAGTGATTTCGAATGATTTTTTTATGCCTTCGCGAATGGCAATGCTCGGCACCATGATGATGAATTTCGACCAGCCGAAACGCTTGTGCATCTCGAATATACTCTTGATATAGCAATAGGTCTTGCCGGTGCCGGTCTCCATCTCGATATCAAGATTGAATTGCGCGCCGGGCTTGTATGATTTTTGCTTTGGCTTAACCACGCCCTTGCGGTCGGTCTCGGTACAATCAGTAAGCGACTTTGACAAAGGCATATTCTGGCGTTTTTGCACGGCCTGAATATTGTTCAGAAGCTGAGCCTCTGTCAGGCGAATATTTTCATTCTTGAAACCTTCATATTCAGACTCGGATCGATAATACTCACCTTTCTTCACCTGTCCCGGATCAATCCGGTAACGTAGCGCGTCACTTTTGGGCTGTCCGGCAAAGCAATCCAGAATCGCGTCAACGGCGTTGGTTTGATAGGGCTGAATTTTGAATTTAAGTTTCATCGTCGCCCTCCAAATTCCCCTTTTTTGCCTGGAAGTACACGGGCACATCAAAAGTAATTCTATTTAGCTGTTCCGTCTTTCCTTCAGCCTTAATTTCAGCCATTGACAGAACGGAAATACTTCCTCCGCCTTCTTTATTAGTTGTTACAACAACTTCGAAAGAAACATGTTGAGGCAGGGTGACTTTTTCCCCTTCGACACGTCCGGGGGCAATCCAGGATGGTGATGTTTGTTGAGCCTCTGACACACCTTCGGTAATGTCTAACAGGGTCATTTTTACAAATTCTTTGAGTTTCATTACCGCCCCCTATATCGATTTAACATCGGTGGCGGGCGAGAGCTGGCGGAAAATCTGATCAACATTGATTTTCACAGCATCGGATACAAAGCCATTATCACGGAAAACCACGCGCACGGGCTTAAAGGTGGCCAGTTCCTTCACCAGCTCTTCGGTAATGCCTTTGTCAAAACAGGCGACCAGGTCATAAGGTTCGTGATTAACGAAAAAGACGGTTTTGCCCTGAATGATCTCGCGCCGGATAGGCAGGGTCAAGTCAACACCCCAATCCACCAGCACTTGAAACAAAAGGTCTTCGGGGTTATCCCGCCCCAGTTTAATATTATCCACAGCGGCCAGCAGGTCAGCTTGCTTGGTTGTTTGCGGAGTGTAATAAACATTCGCCATATTGGATGTGTCGATTTTCAAAACGCGAAAACCAATGTCCTTGTTCCAGTCCGCATGGCAATCGCCCTCAAGAATTTTCTTGCCCGCACGGCGAATACGCTCTTTGGATATTTCAGAGATGGTTTTGTAACCTGCCTTGAAGGCTTCGGATTTTTCATCTGTTTCTTCGGGAAGCTGTACCATGATGAATTTTCGATTGCCGCCATCCTCAGCGTTGAGCTGTATCGTCGCGTGGGCAGTCGTGGCAGAGCCAGCAAAAAAATCGAGCAGAATATCGTTATTCTCCAACCCAACGAGCCCCGCCAAATATTTTATAAGATTTACTGGCTTAGAAAAATCGAACGGTATTGAGAGCGCTTTTAGCTCCGCCGAACTTTGCCGATTCTCAAAAGAAGTTATAAGGTTAGACGGCACGGAACCCTTTTCTTGTTGTTCTTTTAGCCAGAGCTTGTTGTATATGTTCCAGCGGCTCTGGTTTCCTTTCTCATCCACCAATGCTGAGGTCGATGTTTCTTTAAAGACAATGTTATCTTGGTCCAATTCGTCCTTATACCTGCTAAAAATCCACTTCCAGACACCGTCTTCTGAAGTTGGTAATACTTTTTCTCCCATAGCAATCTTGCTTGGAAAGTTTTTCCCTGGGGGTATGACGTATGACCCGTCAGGACATTCTATGAAATAGCGTTGGTTTGGGCGATGATCGAGACTAGCTTTATACAATCGCTCTTCCCCATATAGCTCCCCCTGCCTTGCGCCAGATGATTCTGTTTTGTTGTAAAAGCGACTTATTTGTTCTGCTGTTAGTGGCTTTCTAAAATAGTTGGCCTGCTCAATTGATTTCGCATAGACAAGAATATAGTCGATACTAGGTGTGTAAAATCTACCTTTAGCCCCGCCAGATTTCATCATTCGAGAAAAGGTGAGGATGAAATTACTCTCCCCAAAAATTTCGTCTGCGATCTTCTTCATGTTATGAAGCTCAGCGTCTCCGATGGAGATCATTATAACGCCGTTATCGCTAAGTAGATTCCTCGTTAACCTTAATCGTGAGTACATCATACTCAACCAGTCGGAATGGAATCTCCCACTTCCTTCGGGATTTGCAACCAGACGATCACCATCGTCATTTACTTGATTTGTGCGTGTCAAAAAAGTTCCCGAATTCTCGGCAAAATCATCCTCATAGATAAAGTCGTTGCCTGTATTATAAGGCGGATCGATATAGATCATTTTGACTTTGCCGAGATAGGTTTCCTGCAACAGTTTCAGGGCTTCCAGATTGTCGCCTTCAATGAACAGGTTTTGGGTGGTGTCAAAATCAACGCTTTCTGCGCGCGCCGGGCGCAAGGTTTTTGCGATGGGGGAGTTGGCGGTGAGGAGCGCCTCACGCTTGCCCGGCCAGTCAAGGCGGTAGCGTTCCTGTGGTCCCTCAACAATGCTGTCCGATAATTCTTGCCGGAGCTGGTCAAAATCCACGGCAAGGCGAAGTTTGCCGTTTTCATCTTTTGCTTCCGTTACACAATTTGGAAACAGATCACGGATTTTGGCGATATTCTCATCTGTCAAATCAGGGCTATGCATTTTTAGTTTTTCCATGTTCTTATTCCTAATCGCCCTAATTCTTCTGGCCTGTTAATTGGTTAAATTGTTGTTCCGCAGCTCGCAGTTCCGCATTGATGGCAATACGTTTGTTATATTGTTTTTCACGGGTCATTCGCGCCTTAATCCGCGCAATCTCGCGCTCCCCGGCCCGAATGGCTTCCAGATTTTCAATCCGCGCGGCCAGTGGCTTATCCATGCCAATGTCATGGGGAAGCAAGTTACCTAAAATCTTGTCATAAAGCGCACTAAGATTAAGTGCGGTGGGCAAGGCCGTTCGCGGCCTGTCTGTCGTTTGCCAATCAGTTTCAAAATATTCGCTCAGCACCCATTTTGTACTAACCACCTCATTGGCACGTTTATAGGCTGCAACCACTTTGCATTTGTCCTTGTGTGACAGTTCAAAAATGATTGGAAAAGGAATGGCCTTATCAATGGCACGCAAAATATCTTCATCACATGCCGCCGTCCGCAAGCGGATTTCAAAAACCTGAATTTCCGACACGAATTTTGTGGCGGCCAGATTGATGGTTTCCGGTGCCAGTTTGTATTGCCAAATAATTTTTCCCACCTGATCCACAAAGAGCTGTTGCAGTTTTGAGGATGCGTGGGCGTGATCATAGATTTTGCTCTTGGGCAATATTCTACCAAATTTCGCGGCTTTGGGATAATCGAAGAATGCGCTCATGGGCTTTCTACCTTCCCTGTCGCGCCAAAAGCGCTCCGCGCCTCTTGTTCCTCCTGAACAACCAGAAAGGCAATCAACTCAAAATCATCCAGTCCGGCAATGGTGTTGACCAGTGCCGTTGTGCGCCCACCGGAAAAAAGGCTATCAATGTCCTTTTCTTCCTTGACCTCAATCATGGATCGGATAGCGTCACTCAAAAGTTCCGATTGGCGCCTCATATCATTGCCATCACTTGTTTGTTCATTAAACAGACGACAAATATTCTGTATAGGTTCGGACTGCCCTTTGCAGCTTGAACGTATCAGATCGAGAAGGCGTTTGACTTGCGTTTGGTCAACCACAACCTCGCCATCATTATTGATATAGACAAGGTAATAGGGATGCAGGCGGTTCTGCTGGTTAATATTGACGCTGTCATGGATGTTTTTCAGGGCAAAAATCACACCGGCGGGAAGCCCTAGATCAGCATCAGCCGGCACCACCGCATGAAGGCCATTAGGCAGGCTTTTCAGATCGCCATTTTCCTTCACATAATTGAGCAAATCCATGCGGAAGTCATTAAGGCCAAGGTCGGTGATTGAAACGCCGGTTTTGACATCCTCCAGCTCAATCACTTCTTCTTGCATACGCTTGAGCTGTTCCTTGCGGTAGGCAATCTCGCTGCTCTTGGCAGTCAGTACATTATCATCACCGGTCGCCGTCACATCGGCAATCATCATGCGGTTTTCAACGCGTTCTTTCAGGTTGATATATTCATCGAGCGTAATATCCGGCCAATAATTCACAAGTTGGATTTGGGCATTGGGCGAACCAATTCGGTCAATGCGCCCGAAACGCTGGATGATCCTTACCGGATTCCAGTGAATGTCATAGTTGATGAGATAGTCGCAATCCTGAAGGTTTTGGCCTTCGGAAATACAGTCGGTGCCGATGAGAATATCAATCTCATTTTTATCATCGGGCATGATGAGATGCTTTTCCTTCGCACGCGGTGAGAAAAGCGTGAGGACGGACTGGAAGTCATAAGCTTTTTTGAACGTTGTTTTAGGTGCGTCCGAACCAGTAACTTTTGCGCAGTGCAAGCTTTGGGTCTTTAAAATATCGGCAGCAATATTTTTATACAGATAGTTTGCCGTATCGGCAAAGGCGGTAAAAATAAGTATCTTTTTGTTACCCGCATTAAGTGGATTTTTGATTTTGTCGCGAATTTGCGCCTTTAAATGCTGAAGCTTGCTATCATCTTCGGGCCGGATCAGTTCCATGGAAGCAAGAAGCCCATCGATCAACGCGAGGTCGCCTTTGAGATCATGCTGCCAGGATTGAACATCCATATCCGCAAGGCTGATTTTGACTTTCTTGCCGACGGTAAAATCCCCAAGGCCACTCAGGTCGTCATCATCACTATCAAAATCATCAACATTGGCAGTATAGTCGGATATGTCCGGCGTTCTACCGGAACGCTCAAAATCCGCTATGGCATCAAGGGTGGTTGTGAGGTTGTTTTTTAGTGCGCCTAGCGTCAGACGAAATGCCTCTACCGAGCTTTCAAGCCGTTTTAGCAAATTAGTCGTCATAAGTGCTTGTAGGCTGCGCTCACGGTCCGCCTGTCTCAAGCGGCCTTTGCCGCCTTCAAGTTCTGTATCATACAGCTCTTCATATTTTGTCATGCGACTTGGCAAGATGTAGCTCAAAGGCGCGTAAACGGCCAGCTTCACCAGGGTCAATTGAGCGTAAATCTCATTCATACCCATTACATCTTTTCTGGTGGTAACCGGGCAATGAAATGAAAGCGGTTTGCGGCGTTCAGGAAATTTTCCGATGTCTTTAGTGTCGTAAAATGTCTCGATATGCTTGCGGGAACGGGCAATCGTTACACTGTCCAGCAACTCAAAAAAGTCAAAATCAAGTGCTTTGAGAATTGCCGGTGCCGTGCGTTCTTCGGGGGGAAGTTTTGACCACATATTAAAAGCAGTTTGTGCTTTGCGGAATATTTCTTCAATGCTGGTATTGGTTTTCAGCTTTTGGCTAAGAGCATCGGACTGGCCCTCATAGGCAAGCGCGAGCTGGTTGCGCAGATCAGTGAAACGGTTGTTTACCGGTGTCGCCGACAGCATCAGGACTTTGGTTTTAACACCCTCCCGAATAACCTGACGCATCAGTTTCTGGTAGCGCGTTTCCTTGTCCTTATAGATGTCGTTGTTGCGAAAATTATGAGATTCATCAATAACGACGAGATCGTAATTTCCCCAGTTCACACGATTTAGGGGTATGTTAAAGGACATGCCGCTGTCTCGTGATAAATCCGTGTGGCAGAGCACATCGTAATTCAAACGGTCCTTGGCAAAAAGATTGGTCTTTAGATTACTGTTATAGTTCATCCAGTTGTCAGCAAGTTTTTTGGGACAGAGAACCAGAACAGAACGATTGCGAAGCTCATAATATTTAATGACCGCAAGGGCTGTGAAGGTTTTGCCAAGGCCAACGCTGTCCGCTAGAATACAGCCATTGTAGGTTTCCAGCTTGTTGATGATGCCTGTTGCTGCATCACGCTGAAAATTGAAAAGCTTGTTCCAGACCAAACTATCCAGATAACCGGTGCGGTCATTTGGCAGAACATCCTCATTAATTTCTTCCAGAAATTCATTGAAGAGATTATAGAGGATCAGGAAGTAAATACGTTCCGGTGAATTTTCCTGATAAATGGATTCAATATGCTGGCAGATAGTCTCGGTTACGTCTTCCAGCTTGTCCGGGTCGCGCCAAATCTGATCGAACAGATCCAGATATGTGTTGGTATAAGGTGCGCCATCAAACCGATTGACGATATTTGAAACGGCATTTCCTTTTTGCAAGCCAAGATCAACAGCGGTAAAACCACCTATCGGCATGTAGGCAACCTGTTCAGATTTACCATCGACGCAAATAAATTGTTGCATTGGAGCCTTGGTTTTATTTGAACGAAAGGTCGCCTTTTTTCTTATCCAATCAGCACATTCACGGGCAACAGCACGTTGTGTTAGCTTATTGCGAAGCTGAATTTCAAACTCTGTTCCATACAGGTTTCTCTCGCGCTCTACTTTTGGAATAAAAAACTCGCGCTGCTCTCGCTTGACCTGATCCGTTGCCCCTTCCGGTACAAAAGTGGGCGCAGTGAAAACAAAATCCAGTTTGTCGATTTTTGACAATTCAGCTTTTAGAGCTTCAAACGCATATATCGAAAAGCAGGAGGCCGCGACTTTCAGCCGCGTCCCGTTCTTTAGGGTCGTTTTGAGATCATCTCCAAGAAGATTGTTAATGTTATCGACTATTTTCACGCTAATTCCCTATCAATATGCTGTTGATAAGGAAGAAAACGGTGGATATATCATTGTTCATAATGTGTACCATGTGGCTCTCGCTTTCCCGTGTCGTCTGATCTTTCCGGCGGTTACCAGCTCGCGTAGTCGCAGCTTGACTGTATTTCTGTTTGCACCGGTTGCCTCGGTAATCTGCACAATGTTTTGGCGATTATGGGTGCGTAACAGGGCCAGAATTTTTAGGGAAATCTCCGGCAATTCGGCATCATCGTCACTGGCGATTTGATCGCGGTCCAGCCGCTCAGCCAGATTGTTTTTCTGCTTTTTAAGGCAGCGCAGGAAGAAACCCACCCAGGGTTCCCAGTCGGGTTCATCGTCTTTCAGCGTAGTCTGGGTGCGGCGCAGAGCTTTGTAATAAAGGTCTTTGTTTTCCTCGATCACGCTTTCAAGCGAGGCGTAAGGGACATAATCATATCCGGCCCGAAGCAAGAGCAATGTTGTCAACACACGGGACAAGCGTCCATTTCCATCTTGAAACGGATGGATAGCGAGGAATGTCACCACGAATACAGCAATAGTTAACAGCGGGTGCAGTGCTTCTTCATCAATTGCTTTTACGGTCCAGGCAACCAGCTCTTCCATTTCGCGCGGCGTATCAAAAGGCGTGGTGGTTTCAAAAATAACGCCTATCTCATGGCCATCAACATCAAAGGCGACTACATGATTATCGAGCGTCTTATATGACCCGCGATGGCGTTCATCCTTATGGCTGTAACGCAATAATGTCTGATGAAGTTGGCGGATGTGGTTTTCAGTAAGCCGCAAGTCGGCAAAAGCCTCGAACACAAGGTCCATGGCGTGGGCATAGCCCGCCACTTCCTGTTCATCACGGGATTCAAAAGATGTTTTACCTAAACCCGACAACAGGGTTTCAACTTGTGCATCGGTTAGCTTTGCGCCTTCAATACGAGTTGAAGAGCCAACGCTTTCAACCGTTGCCACTTTGCGCAAAGCAGACAGGCGTTCAGGAGAGAGATTTTCCAGGGCCTGCCAACGGCCTTTAAACTCGTCAATCTCCGCAACAAGCTTCACGATATCCGGTGTCAGATAAAGATTTGGGTCTTTCATAGAGTTTATATCCAATAATTTACCCCATAATACCCAATTTAATCCGATAAACCAAGGACAAAATACGCCTCAAACGCCCGCGTCGTTTAAATCGACAGAGAGGTTGATAAAATTTCACTGGAATTTGATTAAAATTTTCAGGGATTAATGCTATACTGAACGGAGAATTCTCTTGGGTAAATCATGAACCGGAAATCGGTACAAATGGGTAATATTGCTACTATCAATGTGGAATTGGTGCCAACAGCGCGGGCGGTAACCGCAGAAGACAGGCGGTTGTTCCCGATCTATATTCAAATCCTTGATCTGGATTCAGCGGGGAAATGTTGGAAAGAAACGACCCGTAAATTGCTGGCGATTGACCCTGATGAAAATACCCTTGCGGCCAGAAGGCTTTATGATTCCTATTTGGTACGGGCAAAATGGATGTGTGAGACAGGTATCAAAACCATTTGTTCCGATAAAAATGCGTCCTTTGAACATTGGGTGGTTCACATACTTAAATCTGCCATCGAGGCTGGTAAAATCCTAAAGCCAGAAACACAAAATATTGATCAATGGGCACATGAGCAAGTTCGTATCCTGACAGATCAGAATATATTGCAGCCAGACCCAAATCTTTCCCAAAAGGCCTGCGAAAAAATCTTACTCAAGCAATTTTGACGGTTTCCAGATAAAGTTTGATACGTCTTTTTTGCAGTTAAAATTGGTCTGTATAGCCTTCTTTTCTGAAATAATTTCATGTGGGGGAAAGCCTTCCCCCTGGCTTCAACCAGCCTGAACCAGTCTGTTTTCAGCACACCCCCTTCCAGCG
>TARA_R110002096_G_scaffold388856_2_pt1 | contig 21975 bp, 23 predicted proteins | sample TARA_R110002096 | Tara Oceans TARA_R110002096 (sample SAMEA4397295) | marine metagenome | biome: Polar Biome; feature: [DCM] deep chlorophyll maximum layer (ENVO:01000326); material: water (ENVO:00002006), including particulate matter (ENVO:01000060) such as... | depth 35 m
CCAATATCAGCAATCGCCCCACCAATTTGTAAGGCATTCGAAGTCTCACTTGCCCAATTATCTCCCGCAAGATGAAATCCATGACCGCCTTGAAAATCTTTATATAAATCATATCCGCCGATTGCTGAAGATCCAATAATTCCGACTCCTTTCCCGAGTGTTGCTAATGCGTCGTCTCCAACAACACCGCTCAATAATCCCTTCGCTTCCCCGCCTGCTGGTGCTGTATCAATTCCTTCAGATTCAAAAACTCCGTCCCCCGTATCTTTTAGACTTGCTTCCGTCGCAGAAGTGGGATTAGATCCTGTAGTAGTACCATCCCGAAAATCTTTATAAGCACTAATTTTATTTGGAATATTACCGGCAGACCATATTCCGCCGGTTGCGTCTTTTGTCTGTTGTAGAGTTGAAGCGGTTGATTGAGTTGCTTCTAACCCTTGAATTTGAGTTGCTAATTGATTATTATGGTCAGATACCTGCTTGTTATAATCAGTAGTGCTTCTCATTCTCGCATTACCTTCTGCGATTGCTCCGGAATTCGTGGATAGTAAGTCGCTCATTTATATTGTTAAAAATATATAAAATATAAAAATAAAACAATTAAAATTAATTATTTCATGATCTCTTTTCAAACTACTTTTTGTGATTAACTATATAATAAACTTATTCGCAATTATGGGTTTATCGGAGATATGCTTCGCTTTTCATTTTGGATAAATTTGAGTTGTGAATTGTATAAATGCGTGCGGTGGATTTTCTGATAATTTCAAATATAAAAATGAATATCTTTCCTTATGTGCTTCTTGATACATTTTTAAAAGATTCGCTTCGCCGTCTCCTGCTCCATCAGAAGAAGGGAACATAGATCCATATTCTTCAATAATTTTCATGAGTTCTTTTTGATTCTGTTGTTTCGTGATAATAATATCTGTTGCGTTATTTCTTATTAAACCGGATACTGCCCGAAATGATTGTGTTGCGATAATGAAAAAGTCAATATAGTGTCTGAATCGCGTGGCGAAAAATGATAAGGCGTTGTTTTTGCTGAAATCTTGAGTTAATATATCATCAGCAACCAGGCAAAAGGTCGGGCGATCTATTGCTTCATACTGCGACTGACTCGTTTTTATATCTTCTATTATTTGATCTGAATATTCAGAAGTCGCATCAAAATATTTATTTAATAGTTTTCCTTTATGACATGAATGAAGAGTAGAACTTACGACCTTTACTATATCAAATTTATCTAAAAACATTTCAGGGGACATTAATAAATTACAGATAAGATTCGATTTGGCACTGCGAACCGACCCAATTATCAAAAGTAATGAAGGCATAGACGGAAGATGCTCATGAATATCTTCAAAGCGATTATCTTTCTCTGGATCTTTTACTTTATAAACTTTCGGTGCTTTCTTCTTTTTCGGTTTAGATTCCATTATATACTTTAATAATATTTTATTATTATTAAACTATTTCTTAAACTTTCTCAAACCCCTTTTTGTGATTAACTATATAGAAATATTAAACGCAAAAAGGGGTTTTCTCTTCACTTAATAAAATATAATAATTACAAATTTGGGTTTCAATAACAATTATCAAATCTATTGCTTCCGTCTTTGTATCTATAATTAGATCCCCCCGTTGCTTTATTGATTGTATTAATCATATTTAATCTTTCATTTTCAACTAATTCTGCCTTTTTCTTTTCTGCTTTCCTTTCTTTTCTCATCGCTTCATATTTAATTATCGCATCAAGTTGAGCATCTTCTAAATCTTTTTTAGTAATTTGAGAAGTTTGTTTAATCGGTTTAATAATAGTTTCTTCATGATCCGAATCAACTTCTTCTTTTAATTTCTTAACTCTTTTAATCTTTTGTTTTTTCAATAGATCCTGTTCTTCAATATCAACTGCTTTCATTTTCTTCCTTTCTTCAGCATTCGCTTTTCTAACTTTCATCGCTTTATCTCGTGCGGCAAATAATTTTGCCTTATGTTCTTCCGTCATCGGTTTCCGTTTCTTTTTCTCCTTCTCCTTCGGTGGCGGTTTCTCTTTCTTTGGTTTAGATGCTGGTGCCGGTTCAGGTTCGTGTTCTTCATGTACTATTTCTTCATCAACTATTTCTTCATCAGTATCATTTCCTTCAAATATTTCTTTCTTATTGATTACTGGTTTCTCCTGAAATTCAATTTCCTTTAAGTCATTAGATTCTTCACCTTCATAAACAAAATTCGGATTAGTTTCATCAGTATCAAGATTTACTAATTCTTCTTCCATAAAATTAAATTTAACTTGCGGGGGGAGTTTCTTATCCGAGTTTTTCATTATATATATAATTAATATAATAAAATATTTCTAAAAATAATTAAAAAATCATTAAAGTTATTAAAAAAGTCATGAAAAAAAGTAATGTATTAATCTAATCAAGGTCTTTCGGTTTAGTTCTGAAATATAAACAAACAACAGATTGACCCTGAAGAATCTTTGCGTATTGTTCATTAATATAAACGAAATCAATATTAAATTCAGAGACTTTCATATCATAAGGATTTCCAATATCTAACCAAACATAATTTTGCGGTTCATAGAACATTCGTTGCCCTTGCCTTGATTCTGATATTTTAGAATCTGCTGTCGGAAGATGAGCAAGTATAGTTGATTTATTTCCTGATCTCGCATTAAATACTTGCTGACCGAAATTATTTAATCTAACGAATACTGATAAACTGGAATCGAGAGTTGGAGTATGATCTGATTGAAATGTAAGAACTGGGAAATTAGCGTCTGCCGGAGTTATGACGATTGAACGACCTGGGAATCCAAGAATTTCCGTCATGTTCGCCCCCCAAGTATTCGGATAAATTTCATTACTCGTTTTCAATATCATCGCGGTGGAACAATTAATTCCATAATTGCCGGCATCAGTTCCGATTGGAACATAAACATCGCCCGGTTTATTATTATTAAATATATTTCTCGTATCTACTTCTTCGCAACGAGCAACTGCCCTTCTTGAGTTTCCCGTGCTTGTTCCCGTCCCGAGAAGGCAAGCAGTTTCAAACCAACCGCCTTGATTAATTTTTCTTGAATCATAAGGAAGACCTGCCGAATTTTTAATATCTTTTATACCGCTCCACCCCTTAAGATTTAAATGATTCGTTTGAATTCCGCCGATAGATAAAACCGGATGAAGACACCAGCAAGTCTGGGCGATTGGTTTGGTCTGATTTATTTTGCTGGTTGTTGCGTTGTATGCTTGAGCGATTGTAATGTATCCGGCACCGGTGAGTCCTTCAATTAAAACTTCTTCTCCCGAAACTGTGAAACGATAAGCGGTTATTTTTTCAGATCCGCCGTCTTTGTCCAATGTATAACGAACTCCCGGATTTTTTAATGCTGAACCTGAATCATCATAATATTTTAATTCTTTATAAACAAGAGCAGACCCGTCATCAGAAGATAACGCTTGGCGAATGACTAATTCGTCAGAAGCGTTTCTATGAATTCCAATATCTTCAAAATACATTTTATCAATCTGCCCCAAATTCATGAGTTCTGATTCGTCGCTATCAAGAAACGGATCAAAATACTGCGGAACATAATCATTCATAGCGTTCAAATCTGGATTCGGACAATCTCTTGATATACCAAATCCCCAGGGAACTCCGAGACCGCCGTTTCCCCCGTCGCAATTTGTAGTATCAACTTCACCTTTTCCATTAGATAAAGACAAGGGAACTCCGAGACCAATCGCGACGCAGGGGTCAGTATAATCTCCAGTATTTTTCGTAATTCTTTTAGTTCCCAATTGGTCGGATGCTACGAAACGCGTGGGAGAAGTTGTCGTATAAAAAGGTTTCCAATCAGTAAGAGCGGGCATAGTGCTCGCATTCTGATCTACATTTTGATTGAATTTAAAGGAATATCCTTTGAAATCTAATGCGTTATTTCTTAAGACATTACAATCAAAATTGTCGGTTCCTGATATATTCATGAAATTCGGATGATATTCTCTATGAGTAGTATTGATACGATCAGCAAGTTCTTCGGTTTGTAATTCAAGAATAGTATTTTTTGCTCCCTGATTAACTGCTTGAAGAATTGGATAAGTAGTACAATTATTAAAATCAACAACAGACCCGTCTTCAGTTCCTTGTCCGAGTGGAGCGAGTGCCTTGCCGTGCCAAGTATAAAACCAAGAATTATTTTGATTCAGCGTCGTGCGTCCGTCTAAATTTACCTTTGCTGATTGAAGGCATACCTGGGAATTAGCGGGAATATTATAAGTTGAAGAAAGTCCGTTTCGATATGACCAAGCAGAATATACGGAATCTTCTTGTCTTTTTGCCCGATCATTATCGCGATTTGAAGTGATTACCAAACTCATTTATAATGTTAATAATATATAAAATTTAAATAAAATTTTATTAAAAAAAAATATATAAATGTAATATATAAATGCCGAAATCAGTAAAAAAGAAAGTTAAAGTAAAAGTTGAAAAACCTTTAAAAATTCAAGCGGATTATAAACAACCGCTTCAATTCAATATTGAAAAAGAAATTATTCCGGATAAAATTAAACCGAAAGATATATTTGAACTCATGAGTGCCGATGTAAAAATAAAAACTAAAACTAAAACTAAATCTAAATATTAATCTAATCTTCAATAAATAAATATTTCTTATCTGCTTCCTTATCAACCCTTCCCTTCTCAATCACATTCTTCTCATATTGAGTTCGTGCCTTCTCATATACTTCATACAGATTTGAATATTGATTCATCGCTTCTTTTGTACCATCCTTATATTCCTTGATTGATTTTCCGTTGATTGATGTTGATACTGATGCGAATGGTGTTGCTCCGAAAATATTCTTATACATTTTTGAGATTAAAACTTGAGTTCCGTGTTTAGTTGAAAAAGGATTAATTTCCTTTTTACTTCTGTCTGTGAATACTGCTTTATATTCTAAATTAAATGATTCTTGTGCCGTTTCGTTCATGACGCTAATATCTTCAATTTTGAATCTATCCGGTTGATTAATTTCTTCTCTTACCTTATCAAGAAAGATTAATTTATTTTGAATCGTTTTGATTTTCTTGATATTGAATTCTTCTTTCTCATAAATTTGCGATTTCATATCTCTTTTTTGTTGTTCAAATCTCATGACTTCATCGTTGAATTTTTGATCCCAGGTTTTAGTTTTCGGATTAAATTCTTCTTTATAATCCTGAAATAGATAATGTCTCGCGGAAATCATTCTCCCGACGAATTGTCCGTCTGTGTAAATCTCTTTATGATTTTCAATCTCTTCATCCGGAAGTCCGATATATTTATTCAATTCAATCACGAACGGAAGATCTTTATGAATCGTTTGAATTATTCTTTCTTTATCTGCCTTTAATAATTCTTTAGTCGTTTTTGAATTAGATTGAGAAATAATCGTCGTATTCTTGAATCCCCTTACCTTCAATAAACTCTTAAAATGTGCGTACGGATTTGTATCATAACAATCTTTATTATATTTATATTGATTAAAAACATTCTGAAAGACCTTATCAAGGCGATTGATTTCCTGTTGAAGATAATCATTTTTCTCGCAGATTTTCTTGATATCTCTCGTATCTTCTTCGCAGTCTTCAAAGGTGTTGAAGCAACAATTTCTACATTTCTTTCTCTGAAATAAATACCAGAGTTTCGTAATATTTCTATTACGATTAATCTGTTGAAGCATATCTCTCGGGTCTATTGTAGATTCCATATAACAACAGAAAACCGGTCTTTTCATGACGGAATCTAATCCGTAGATAACCTTCGGAGAAAAGATGATTCTATCATAATCGTCCCAGTTATGCCTTTTTTTAGTATTTCTATCAACGATTAAAATATTCTCATCTCCGATCATTTCTTTTAATAAATGACAGGTTCTCGCTTCGTCGCAGGCACAAATAAATTTCGGTTCAGTTTTCATGATTTCTACTAATTTCTCTATTGAAAAAACTTCTTCTGCTGGTTTCCCTTTATTGTGTTTATATTCGTTTTCAATAAATAGAATTTCATCCTGGTGTTCTTCTCCGACGCAGAATCTTAAGAATTGAATTGCTGGGTCTGAAATATCAGCGTCCGTCATGATAACTCTTGAAGCGTTTTTGATTAAATCACTTAATAATTCCATCACCGGAATTCTAATTCCTGTTTTATTTAATGTATCCGAAGTAAATAGATATTTAATGATTGAATTGAATTCATCTAAAAATAGAATATATCCGTCAGTTTCTCCGATCATGTTCATATATTTTAATTTCAGAATTGAATCTAATTGAACGATATAATTATCTCCCGGATAGAAATCGTGGTCAGTATAAAATTCCGTTTCAATTCCCGCCATATTAAATGTTTCGTGTTGTTCTAATCCGAGAGAAATTCTTGATACGATTGAGATAAAAGGAGTCCCGCTTTTATTACATTCATTTAAATATTTCTTGTAAGATTTGAAAGAAGTCGTCTTTCCCGTTCCTGTATCTGACTTAACTAAAATGAATTTTTTATGAGAATACTTATCAAAAGTATTTTGAAAGAATTCATATCCGAGTTTCCCTTGCGGATGTTCAGGAACGAATTTAATATCTGCTTCAATTTTATTTTCTAATACTGGTTTATATTTGTAATAATCAAGAGTCGTTCTCGCGTTTTTATAAGTTGAATTTAATAAGATATGATTCCAGGCGAGAATAGTTTGATGACCCTTGATATTATCATAAAAACGAGCATTATATTTTAACTTATCCCCCTTCGGATTTTTTCTGATTTTCGGATACATTTCCCAGATATCAAATCTATCAATCTGTTTCAACGCGGTGGTGAAGATAAGAAAGAATTCATAATCAGTAAAATATTTTTGATCTAATCCTTTGATAATATTATGAATCATGAAATCAGAATAATCATAAGTATATAATGCTTGATTACAACCGACTACATATTCAATTAAAATTTCTTTAGTTCCGTCTTTCGGTTTAATCTTTTTGATTTTAGTTGTTGTTGTTTTCTGATTAGTTCCCTGTTTTGCCGGATTGTAATAATCTATTGAAAGAATAAATTCTAAAACTTCCGGGTCAATTTTATTTAATGGTTTCTTAAAATCCCCTGCGATGACTTTATATTCTCCGCCGTTTCTCCGAACGCCCGGAGCGAGAATCAATCCCATATCATTTCTAATATCTACATTAGATACAGGATCTTGTCCGTGTTTTAATGATTCTTCATATTCATAATATAAATGATAACCGCCGGAAGGAGTCATGACGACTGTTGCCCCGAGATATTCCGCCCAGATATCCGGTTTCGTACCGAACTTAATACAGAAAGGATTCATCTCAATCCCTTCTCCCGTTGCCTTGTTTTTATCTAAATCAATCACCGATAAATTATTGATTTTTCCCGTTCTAATTGAATAATTATGAATGTTTTTTCCTTTCTGTTTTAATTTAATATAATTATCAATATTGATATCAACTAAAAATTCATTCGTTTTCTTCCAGGCATATCTCGGAATTTTAGAATCCGGGAATAATTCAATCGCTTTGATCTGATTCATATTACTTGTATAGATATTTTTTTTCAGAATTAAACTTATTATTTATTCTGATTCTATTCTATTCACTTAATTATATATATTGAGATGTCTTTAAACCATTTTAATCTAATATTATTATAGATCTTCATGATTGATTGATTGATTGATTAGTTGATTCTCAAACCCCTTTTTGTGATTAACTATATAGAAATATTATTCGCAAAAAGGGGTTTCAAATATTACATTTATTTCATTCGTTTTAATTTAAACTTTTTAAGATAACTATTAATATTAGTATTTAATGAACTCGAATCTCCCCAAAGTAAATAATAAGAAAGAAATCCCGGACTCATATATGTCCCTTTTTTTAAATCTTTGGAATGTCTCGCCCTGTATCTTTCTCGTCGTTCTTTATCTGAGTGCTGGGTATAATCTTCATATCGGTTATCTCCGAATTGAGAAGACTTTATCTTCTTTAATTTCCCGTCAATATAGTGGGAAAAGGTTGCTTTGAATTTCTTATTCTTTGCTTTACTCTGTTCAATTTTCATGAATATCGGCATTTATATTTTGTTATATTATTTTAATTTTTTAAGAATTTTAATTATTATATTATCTATATTATATAAAAGGATGGACTATCAGAAAAGGAAGAAACTTAAGAAAAGTCTTGAAGATGCGGGGCGACTTGATCTATTTCATAAATGTATATTTCATGACCCAGGAACAGATGAAGATGGAGAACCGGTCAAATTGGTGGTTGAAGATTTAAAAAAACTTTTAATTAGTTTAAATCCTGAAAAAAAAATATATATACATAATAAAGAGAATGACGATATTGAGTTTTGATTTAGATTCTTCGGTTTATGATGAAATAAGAAGCGAACTTGCTCGCGTTGGTAGAAGGGATTTATTAGACGAATTAAATAATGCGGTTGATCCGGATTGGAAACCAGTTCGAAGACCGAAAAAAGAACCTTTATCAGACGAAGAAGGATCGGCAGATTCTGAATCTGAATATGAAATTCATATAGACGAAGAAGGATTTCAATCATTAAGATAACCCGAGATCAATAAGATCTCATGACGATCAGGATATTTTTCAATAAATTTATTAATATTATTTGTTTTTTTATAATAATTATAAGAGTTCCTTGCTTTTATCATTACTTTGTTTTCTTGATAGTTATCTGCTCTTAAATCTTTCGTTAAAATATAATTATTTTTAGCACGAAGACGACTTGAATCCCGATAAATTTGCGTATCTTTAATTTTATCATATCTTTCTTTTTCTTTTATCTTTTTATTTTTGTATTGGTTTAAGATTTTTTCAATTTCAATTTCAGAATAATTTAACATATTATATTCACTTATATATATATAACATTATCTTTTTAAATCATATTGGAATTAATTAATAATTTAATATAGTCTGTATCAGTTCAATCATTTTCGGTTCTAATTGTAAATCAATTTTAAATTTTTGGTCGGAGAATTGTAATTTATCAATTGTATTTGAATCGTGTTGAATACATATCATAATGTTTTTTATATCGGTTATTGCTACTTTATTTTTTTGACCTTCAAATAAATTCTTTCCTTCTCCCGCTGAATTATCTGAAAATTTACATGATCCTTTATACCATTTTTTAGTTGCCATTATTGTTGCTTCATGAATTAAATGAATATTATTTCCGCAATTCAAAGCATAGACTCCGAATTCTTTATCGGTCATACAAAATAACATTTTATCTGAACCAACACAACCGGCATTATTAAATTTTAATGTTGAATAAGAATGACTTAAATATGTCGGCATATAAATATCATCGTCATCCATAAACGCAAATATCTTTGTAGTACAACATTTAATTAATTCATTTCTTTTCTTTCCAATACTTCTCCACTCATGATGATTCATCGTATCGAATCGGATTGGTTTTAATTCTTCCCGAACTTGATTTAATTCATCATCAATAAATAGTTTATCTTTTCCATCGTCATCAAATAATACTTTAATTTTATCGTGGGGATAATCTTGAACGAATATATTACGGAGAATTAAAGGCAAAAACTTCCGACGATTATAAGTCGGAATCAATATTGTTATTTCTGGATACTTCGTTAAAGGAAGATTATTCATTTAATATAACAATAGATTAAAAAATTTAAATATAAACGAATTAAGAAAAAAACCATCCCGCTTGTTTTATTTCGTCTTCTTTTTTCTCAATTTTCTCATTCTCTATTTTCATTTCGTTGGCGTGAATTAATATTTTGATATATTGAATATCGTTTCGGATAGATTGGATTTCATGACTGATCTTTTTAATATCAATAGATATATTATCAATCGGTTTAAGTTGAGTTTTATCTTCCTGTTCAGAATTCATATATAATTATAAAAAGATTATTTTTCATGATAAAAAAAAATAAAAGATAATATATAAATATGTCGGAATCTGAAGGGTTAGAATTTAACGGGGGAAGACTTCAAGATTTCACGATAGATCAATTTGCCGGTGCTCTCGCTTTATCTCTTGGTGCTGTTGGAACTTTATTATTAGTTATTTGGCAGAGTCGCTGTGCGTGTAAGTGTCGCCTGGGTTGTTCAGATAAGTGTTATATTTTTGACTGCTCCCGAGAACCGCCACCGCCCGAACTTCAATCAGAGAATTCAGATAGTAAAAAAAAGCAAGATAAAATTCTAAAAAAAGAAGATAAAATTTTAAAGAAAGAAAATGAAATTTTAAAGAGAACCGAATCTATTGATATGAGTGATAGAGAACCTGAACCCGAACCAGAAATGCTTCCAAATGAAAACCCATAATTGCGTTTAATATTTCTATATAGTTAATTACAAAAAGGGGTTTGAGAATCAATCATGAAGATTACTTCTTTTTCTCTTGTTGTAATATTTGCTCTACTTGATTAAATTGAGTTTGTCTCATTTTCTTTACCTGAAATAATATTGTTGATTGTGAAGATGTTCTTGCGTAAGATCCATCCGGATCATGTATGCTAACAGATAAACTTGCGATTCTTAAGGGTTTAGTAATTGTAAAAACTAAAGATGATTCTTGTCCGAAATAGAAGTCGCCGTCCCCGTTAATTTTATCAACGATTCCAATTATCGGCATTTGAGTATTATTCACTTTACCGCCGATAAATGGATTCTCTTCAAGAAGATTTGATCTAATTGTATAATATCCGCGTATCATTCGGGTGGGGAGATTATCAGCAATAATACTGATTGATTGAGTTTTATGAATTATTTCCGGATAAACTGAATTATGTGAATCTGTTGTTCCTGTAGTTTTTGCGTGTCCGAATATATTATAAACCGAAGGAACCATATTATTATACATCGGAACTCCCCAAGCGTTTGTAATATATATTTTAGTATCCCCTTCAATTACTTCTGAATTTGTTGTTGGTTTAGATAAATCATTCGCGTTCCCGAATTGTACTCTTACCTGACGATTATTTGTTTTAGAATGAAATTGATTATATGTAAATCCCAATAATCCCCAAAGAGTATCTGCCCAATCTTTATCATCTATTTCAAATTCTTCAATAAATATTCCCGATAAATAATCATATATTCTCCAGGGTTCGAGATTAGTATTAAATTTCGGAATAGATAATTGACCAACTCCGCCATAATTATAAGTGATAAGCGGATAAGAATAAGGCGTTCTGTCGGGAGTAAAATCTATAAAATGATCTTGCGGATTCACTTTATAAACTTGGTCTCCTGCTTCGGTGTTTGCTCCTGTTGCTGTGCTTGGAGAAATATCCTGAATTACGGGAGAACCTGCGTCCCAAGCATTCCCGCGATTCATGGAAGTATGAAGACCTTCAAATGAAAAATGAGTTCCATCATAAGATAATGTTGGATTATCTGCTCCGAGATATAATTGATTTTTATCTACATTTATATCAACTGATCCCGCCGTAATAGTCCCGCTATTTTGATTATCTTGAATTATGAAATTACCAACTGAACCGGCATGAGATAATTTATCGTTTGAATGAATAGTCCAACCGGATAAAGGCATTAAATAACTCATTCCCGGTGCTGTGAAGTGTAAATCAAATCCGATTCTTCTTTGAAATTCAATTGTTTTTTCTCCTGGTGTTCCGAGACCAGTATCTATGAAGACTTCATTATATAACGCAGTATTAAATCCGTTATTAATATGCTTATTCGGATAAATTTTTATATATCCGTCATCAGTTCTACCCAAGCACCCGAATGTATATTGATTTAATTTTTCATCTGGTCTCTTATAAAAGATATCTTTTTGTGATGGATCAAAATATAGACACATGAGAAGAGAACATAATTGTTGAGTAGCACTCGGAGTCCAAGTTCTCGGATCATGATAAGCACCAAAACCCAATTGAGCATCAATATCATTTCCGCTGATAGACTGCGAAGCGTTAGTATATCTATTCATATGAATAAATCTCGTATTAGTTAAATCATTTCCCGCGATATATCCGCTATCAACATTATTTAATGATTCAATAATTTCCGGATATAATGTTTGAGCATCAAAGAAATTCTTAAATTGCGTCGCCATCAATTCATCATAAGTAATATCTAATGCCCAACCTTCATTATCCGTTTCATAAATGATATCTTTTATTTCAATTCCTTTTGAACCTTTATAAACTCCGAGAGAATCCCGATTAATTAATCTTCCGGTTTCAAATAATTCAGGATATTTACATCCGACGAATTGATATTGTCTCAACCAATCTGAACCGCTTCCATTAGTCCAACCTGGTCGTGTTCCGACTCCTGTGATTGATGCTAAATTAAAATATTCCAGAAAGTTAAGTGTGCTATTATCAACGATATTTCCGCTCATGAAAGGTTTATAAGTTTCGCTGGACATAGTCTTGATTGCTGATATCGGATAATATCCGCTGTTAGTTGTTGTTGGAACTTTAAAAATTGATTTATCTTTTATATTTTGAATTTGTCTTGTAATTTCAGTTGCTAAAAATTCCGGCGAATTAAAACCTGGCGGGATAACTACTTCTTTTAATTCTTTATAAAGTCTATATGTTGCTGGTTTAACATTATTTCCCGGATCATATTCGGGATCGCGTAAGTCTTGGGGTTCTAAATTTCCTTCTGCTGTTGTTTTATCAAAATAAGTCATATCTCTAACAAGTATCGAATACCGAGAATTATCATTCTTCTGTTTCAAAATTCTTTCCCCGCCTTCCGAAGTTGCGTTTTTAAGAGTTCTATAGAAATTATCCGGAAGATAAAATCCACCTTTCTCCGGTCGCCAAAGGGTCAATCCCCCGCCGGGCGAATCAACTTGTTCCCAATTTAATCGTGTCGTTCCTGCGACAGCGTACATGAATCGCCTGGGAAGTTGAACTGAATTATGAGCGTTTGCCGGCATATAATATGATATAGTAAATCGTCCAGTATCATCTCTTAAATTAAAAGTCTCTGTTGTATAGTCGGCACCGACTTGTTTGAATTGAGAAGTATTCGCCGGCAGAGATCCGCTTCCGTTCATGATTATATGATTAAAAGTTTGAGTTGATCCGAGATCTTGTCCTTTAATTTCTATTGATGACTGCTGACCTGCCCCGCGTTCAGAAATAAAAGAACCATATACCGAGACTTCATCGCCAGGTTCTAAATGAACAATATCTTGAAGATTATTCGTCCAAAGTGAAGTGTTTTCGTCTCTTAAAGGTGCTCCTTTTGCTTCTTCTGAATGAAGTCGGGCACATTCAATAATTTTATTATCTGCGTAAGAAGTCATTTATACTATTTATAATATAAAAGATTTAAATTTAAAATGAATAAAAATGAAAACCCCGAATTGCGTTTAATATTTCTATATAGTCAATCACAAAAAGGGGTTTGAGAAAGAGAATCATGATTAATCAAAATAAAGAATTATTGGATTCTCGGGGGTTGAATGACGGATAATTAATTTATAATCATATTTAATAATTTTTTGAAGTTTCTTTTCTTCTAATTCTAACTGAACCTGCGGACTTATCAAAGGTTTAAACACGATATTTGCGAAATTAAGATCAAGATTCAATAAACGACAGCAACGGCGAACGGAAGGGATATCTCCGAATTGCTTGATATAATCCATATCATCCTGAATTTCTTGATAAGAATTATATTTTGAATTTTCTAAACAATAGTTTGATTTAGTATATTGAATAATATATTTCGCGATATTCATGACATTATTTTTCTCTTTTGTTGTAAGAATCTTTTTCGGATTATGTTCCGATAAATATGTCTTTAGTAAAGTTTTATTTTCAATATTATAATAATTATCTTTAATTTTGAAATTCTCATTTAATAAATCATTTAATTTATCTTGAATATCTTTCTTATTATCTTGATGAGAGAATACGATCGGAAGTTCAAGAAGATTAATTAATTCAATTAAATCTGTTTTTGAGTGGGACTTGTGAATTAACATTTATATAATATCTTAATATATTTTATTTTTTAATAATAAACGCACTATTTTAAATTTCTTTTGATATAATATAAAATGGTTTTAACTACTCCCGAAATTCGTAAATTGATTCGTGCTCATAATGTCTTAATGTCTATAAAAATCCCGGTCGGTTCTAAACGGGACGATATCATCAAGTTAGTGGAAACTAACGGATATGAGATAGATCATGAGAATAAAGCACTTATTCCAAAAGTTAAAATGAAACGGAGACCAAAGATAGATATGAAGAAGGCGGATTCGGTGCTTCCGAAACCAAAAACAAAAGAAGAGAAAGCGACAGCAAAGGCGAAGCGTGATAAAGATAAATCCGTGAAAGAAAAGGATCTTAAACAAGAAGGATTCAAATCCGGAGCAGCACTTCAAAGGGCAGTAAGCAAACGACAGGCGAGAAAGAAGAAAAAACCTGATGAACCAGTTGAACCCGACAAACCTTTAGCGATTGCTGATAAACCCAAAAAACGCTTCGCGGTTCAGATGGCACAAAGAACAAGATTGAATAAAGATTTTAAAGAGAAATATTCAAAAGGATCTATTTCGGAAGTTCTTGAATTCGGGACTATGGCATACGCCCGCAACGTGTCTCCGTCTCAAGTTAAAGAGCGTTGTAAAAAATTAAAATTAAAGAATCATCCTGATAAAGGTGGAGATGAAGAATTATTCAAAGCAATTCAGGAAGCGTGCGATATATATATTGAAACCTTTAGAACTATCAAATAATCTATTATTATTATGATAATATCATGTAATATACTCGTTAATCTATCATTATTAGTATTTAAAGATAGATTATTACCCCATTTAGATCTATTTTCATCACTAATTTTAAAATTAATTATAGATCTATCTCTTTAAGTAGTATAATAATAGATTAATTGAGTAATATTGCCTTATTTACATGATATAATCATAATAATCATAGATTAAACTGGTTTAAAGGTTGCTTACTATTATATATATATAAGTAAATAAACTAAAATGAATTTCAATAATCTCCCTTCAGAAATTCAAGAAATTATTTTCATGAAGAATCGCGAATGGACACAAAATGAAATTAAAAAAAATAAAATTAACTTCAGAAAAACTATTGACCAACTTCGGGAATATTCTGAAAAGATTTATTATTCTTTTGATGATGATTGGTCTCCGCTTGACCCTGAACCCGAACGGATTGAAGATCCTTCTGAACTTCTATATATGATTAAGCGTTGGAAAGTTGGATTATCTCCGCTCTTTACTGATTCGTCAGATTCAGATGACGAATGATTCATAATCCTTATTCATGAATTCTAATTTAATATCTACTCCGATAAATTCTCTTTTTAATTCTTTTACTCGTTCTCCAACTATTTCATTATGAGTTGTAAGATCTAACACTAAATCATTTTCATTTGAATATGTTTTTATAAAGAAGTCAATCAGGTGGTCGCTTCGAGTTATTCCTTTTCCTTTTCCTTTCCGAGTATCATACTTTAAAAGAGTATTCGGATATCTCCCCGTATGACCACCTTCAATCGTCTCTTCTCCCCACCCTTCAACTTTACAATCGCCGAAATAACTTTCTTTTCCGCCATACATTACATTCCTTTTTTTATGGAATTCAGTACCAATCATCTGCGGATTATATGTAGATGGTTTTTTATAATAAACAAACACTTCTTCGCATTTTCTTAAGGGTTGTTTCTTCGCTAAAAAGAAATTAGTTGCTAAATTTTTCTCCCAGATATAATGATACTTTGGAGTTTGATATTTTAATAGTTCATAAGTGAAAGGCATAGACGCATGAAGAATTATCGTTCCTTTCGGTTTTAAAACTCGCCACAATTCAGGAAATAAATTCTCCCAATCTAAAGGTTTATCCCACTCGGCACTCGTAATTCCGAAGGGCGGTGAAGTATATATTAAATCAATTGAATCTTTGTCTATCGTTTTGATGACTTCATGAATATCGCCTTCAATAAATTTCATTTAATATTATATCTTATATTTTAATCTTAAGATTCAAACGCTTAAACTTTCAAACCCCTTTTTGTGATTAACTATATAGAAATATTATTCGCAATTCGGGGTTTTTTGCTTATTTTAGAATCATATTAATTATCTATGTTATCTTAAATTGATGGAAATTCCTGATAAAATGCCGTATTCTTTAGAACAGATTTTATCAGTCAAAGAAGTAGATATAGAAAAAATAAAAAGAGATTATCAATTATTAATTGAATGGAATGCCGAAGTGAATCAGATTAAAAAATGCGGAAATAAAATCATTAATAAATATCAATTCAGAGAATTATTAAAATGTAAGAGAGACACTAAAAATTACATGACTATTTATGATATGTTTAATAATAAACTTGAAGATGATCTATGGCAACAAGTCATCAAACGAAAAAGTTATAACCGAACTAAATATCCGAAAATAAGAGAAGTCTGGGAAACGCAACAAATTAACAAGGGAGCAATTAGTTTTTTTAGTTCTGCTAACGCTAAATATATTTATAAGAAATATAACGCGAAATCAGTATTAGACCCAACAGCAGGATGGGGCGGAAGATTACTCGGGGCAACTTCTCTCAATATTAAATATACCGGATTTGATACTAATACAAATTTAAGAGAAGGATATGATAAAATGATACATGATTTAGATTTGAAAAATGTTGAAATGATTTATCAAGATAGTTTAAGTTATGATTTCTCTAATTTGGAATATGATTTAGTTTTGACTTCTCCGCCTTATGTAAATCTTGAATTATATGAAAATATGAAACCTTTTGAATCTATAGATAATTTTTATCAAGAATTCTTAATTCCTTTAATGAATAAATGTTTTCAATATCTTCAGGTTGGTGGGAAAATGTGTTTTAATATTTCCCCCGATATGTACGAAGAATTAATTGAACAAGGATTCCGAGAATGTCATGATAAAGAAAATCTAAAACAAAGTCTAAAATCCAAAAAACAAAGATATGATTATATTTATATCTGGAATAAAGAAATTAATGCGTTTAATTCCCAGGAATAAAATATCTTAAGATAATATAAACATGACTCAATTCGATATTGATTACAAAAAAGGAAAAGAATCCGAAATATTAAGTCTTCCAGATCTACAAAGATTATTTAAGAAAGATCTTATTTTAGACCCGGAAACATTCGCTCATTTTGATTATCATAAAGATAATATTAAAGTTGAATTAAAAACGAGAGATGATATTCAAGTTATAGAAGATGAATATCATTATACAACAAGAGCAGGGAGAAAAATGATTTTAGATTCATTATATTTTGATGCTCCCAAAATGAGATTCGCATATCAATATAATAAACATAGAAGATTAAATAATGAATCTGAATCAGAATTCTTTATTGTTTGGAAATGTAATCATGAATATTTTTACTGGAAAATAAACTGGGATAAATTAGAATATTATTCTGAAGAACATAACAGAGATTACGGACACGGATATAAACAAGTAAGAGACATTATTAATGTTAGAACTGAATTTATCAAGCGTCTTTAATATAGACCTTGTCCATTACACCAACGGAATGACCCATCTTATTCGCAAGGTCTTCCTGTTTTTCTTTTAATTTTGCGAATTCAGTTCCTTCTCCGAAGTGATGACTGGCGACGATTTTTCTCATGAGCGTTGTTGAGATATTCTTGTTCAAATATTTTTTAGTTGTTTTTAAGAGCAACTGACTGATCGCATTCCGAGATAATTCTTTACCAGTTGAAGATACAAAAAGCGGATCTCCGTATTTTTTACCTGTTTTTCTAATATACATATTCAGAATCTTTTCAAGATCTTTCGGAATATCTATTTTCTTTTCCCCGTATTTTTTACTTGTTTTATATTCATTATAAATACCAGTCATAGAATTCTTATTTTTTACAAGATAATTTTTATTCTTTTTATCTTCTTCAGTTAATTTATTATATTGACTTTTTGAAATTAACATTTGCCCGCTCATATCGTTGCGAGTGGGGATCTGAATTAAAAAACTGAATATTGTATAAACCATCAGCAACTCTTTTTCTTTTCCGGTTAAATTTTCTTTCTTTTTTAATCCTTGTTCTTTTATTTGATTTTCCATCTTCTTAATCATCCCTTCAATTTCAGAAAACTCTGCGAAATTCTCTTTCTGTTTATCAGATATTTTGCCGTTAGATTGGTCTTCTTCATATTTATTATTTAGACCATCTCTAATTTTTTGATATTTTTCAATTAATTCATTATATTTCTCATCATGATTTAATGCTAATAGTAAAATTATAATAGCATTATAAGAATTTCTCTGACTCGTATAATGTTTATCTTCCAATTTTTCCGCTACATTTTCGGGAGTTGATAAGAAATCATAATTATCCGAATCAAATAATTTCTTTAATTTATTCAGATGAGTCTCATATTGCTTCACGCTATTTTCTTTAAGATTCGGACGAGACTTCTTAATATCAGCATTTAGATTTTCTGATTGTATTTTCATTATGTTATAATAATATTTAGATTATTAATTTTAAATATAAATAATTAAAAAAGATAGTTATTTTTCTCTCATATATTTTAGTAATTCGTTATTTGAGTTCATGTATTTTTGCGTCCAGTATTTCAATTCAGTATGTTTCTTATATTCTTCCAAATATAACTTTTTATAATCTGGAGTCCAAAAACATTCTTTAAACCAATCGGCGATCCACGATTTCAGAAAATAACTCATTTATATATAGTTTAGATTTTATTTTTGAAACCCCTTTTTGTGATTTAATTATTAATAAACTTATTCGCAATTTGGGGTTTTGAATTTACGCATTAAAGATCTCAAAGTGTCCATCAGATAGACGAGCAACCCGAAGATATTCACAATAATTTCTCATGACCGAAACATAAGCAGGATAATCTCCCGATAAATGTACTTCAAGACCCCGCTGACCGACTCGCCCGCCCGTCAGTTTGGTGGAGAGATACTGGAATCGCCCATCAAGTCCGCCCGTTTGAGTATTACCTGTCCGCTGGAAAATTTCATCCGTAATTAAATTACCTTGTGCCGAGAACTCACTACGGGAAAGGAAAGGAACGCCTTCTGCCTGTGTAGTCATAGTAAAGAGACGAGCAGGATTATCGATATCAGAAGTATATTCAAATCGGTCATTATACCGAATATTATATTTAACAACTCCGACTCCGGTTCCCGCATCATTATCGGGACTTGATGCCGTAGCATTCGCCTGCGATAAAATAGTTGATTCAGTTTGACTATCATCAGCAAGGCAAGAAATAACTCGGGGAACAACGCGGTTCGCCATTCCGAGATTGCGAACAAGACCGGAACGAACGCTTGCTTCAGAAATAGTTGATTCAACCAAACGATAATCAACAAAACTGAAACTCATGTTTTTATTTTTATTCGCATATTGTTCCATCTCGTCGCCCGATCCGTAGAAGATGTAATCAGCACAGAATTTCAAGTCGGGGCGAGATATTGACGCCGGAACAAGAAGAGTGTCTCCATCGCCAAGTTGAAGACGAGAACCAACTGTCGGATAAAAAGTTAATTCAATATTAATCGGTTCAGTTATCATGTAAAGGGGGAGTTGATGAGTTTTAAGGAAGGGAAATAAATCCGATAAATCAATAGAAAATGTTGGACATTCGGGAAGAGCAAGATTATCCATCTCCGCCCAAGCGGGAACATTACCAACTTCCGCCCCCGCCGGTGCTGTTGAAGTATATTCATATCCGTTATCAAGTCCGTATTTCGTAGCAGATACAACAGATCCAGGAGTATATCTGAATCCATTATTCATGAATCGCCCAGTCGTATATTGTTCGCGTTCTTTATTGTTTTCATTTTTAATCAGAGAAGATTTAACAGCATGAAGTCCATCCCAAGAATCTAATTCATTAAGAACTTTATTTCCAACCTTAAGAACTGCCTTTTTAACAACCTGGGCAACGCCAGTCGCAGGATTAAAAAAAGCACTATTAACGCCGACGCCAGGTTGAACGCTAATAAAAATTTTAGAATGACTATGAAGGAAACCCTTATTTTGAAGAGTGAATCTGGCGAATCCGTCGCTCGTCGCACTACCTTGATTAAAAATAACCGGTTCTAATAGATCGGTCTCTAAATTCATTTCATAATTTACTGGGACTTTTGAAAGTTGGACGAAATCCGGAATATCATTACTATCGCTCATATTTTATATTAATACTAATATAAAATTATCATGAAATAAAAAATTAAAAATGTATTAAGTGAATAAAATAAAATTACTGAACCAACTGAATGCCGGTCGGAGAATAAACAAGAGTCGCCTTCGCCTTGAAGAAAAGATAAACGCCGATCGGATTATCAGTAGATAAATCACTATCAATAGAAATTCCAAACTGCTCCGTTGAGAAATCTTCACCAGCACCGCCGAGTCCATATTTTACGCCAAGACCCATGACCGAACCGCCTTCAGGAATATTCGCATAAGAATCCGCGTTCAATAATGTTCCCATCAGATAACCGCGATTCATATTTTGCGTTGATAGAGTTGAACGATTCTGATTATATACCGGAGCGATAGCATCATAAAGACCTTTTACAATCTGCGGATCAGGAACATTCGTATCGGGTGCTCCGACGATATTTGCTACATAATCGAATTCTGCCGGATATTTTGTTCCCCCCTTTAAGAATTGAACGCGATTAATCGGGGCGAGAGTACCTGTCTGATTCGGAGCAACGCCAGTTTTAGCATTAGAAGGATAAGTCGTTGCCATAGAATCTGCCGTCAGAGTGTTAATATTAGATACAGGCATAAAATTACAGAATACCGACAGAAGATTTTTAAGGGCAAGAGAATATTGTACTTGAGCATTAGTGGAATTAATTGAAGTATAGAGAGATGTAATTGTATTAAATTCATAAGTCCCCGAACCTTCTCCGCTGGTCAGTTGTCCGGCAGGAATATCCATGATCTCGCAACATAATTTAAGATCGGACAGACGATAATGTGCTTCTGCCTTCGCAGGCGGAACTACTCCATCTTCAAAATATAAAACATTAGAGTCCGGAGCAAGCATAATTTCAATCTGAATTCCCCCGAATGCGTCAGGACGAAGATTAATCATGTTTCCGGATTGGAGCATACCGCAGGGGAGATGAGCAGAAAATGATTTTCTCTCCCAAAGCGAAGCAGCAGGAGTCTCTATAACGCCCTGCCTGAAAGCATCAGAATTCGGCATAATTAAACACGATTCGCCAAGATGACCAATCTGATCTTGAAGAGACGAAGTAGTTGCCATATATGTATTTAACCATTTTGAATAATGTCTAATTTGTTCGCAGATCATTTTCGTGCGATGAGATCTAATAGTAAGTTGATCTACAACATTAAAAATTCCAAGACGAGAATTCATGTTGAGATTATCTCCCGCGACCGCTTTCGTGGGTGGAGTGTTATTATCCGAATATACATTCAGATCTCCGACGATTCTAATAGTAGAAGGATCAAGAAGACCTTCCTGTGCCGAAATTGTAAAACTTAATACCGGAAAACCATTCTTAAAGGATATCACGCCGTCTGCTGGAATATTATCCGGTCTGATTTCAATATATCTTGAAGTTGCTGAAAGATCACTCATTTTATAATAATCAATATATTATAAATTGAATTAAAAAATTAATAAAAAAAGATTTATATTTACATGATACATCTGGAAAATATACCTTATTTTTGAAACCCCTTTTTGTGATTAACTATATAGAAATATTATTCTCAATTATGGGTTTTGAATTTATAGAATTACTTCAACAGAATTCTGTCCGATTCTCAAACGGCGAATACTGAAGACGAATGAGTTGAAAAGTTTATTCTT
>TARA_R110002096_G_scaffold75732_12_pt1 | contig 21959 bp, 17 predicted proteins | sample TARA_R110002096 | Tara Oceans TARA_R110002096 (sample SAMEA4397295) | marine metagenome | biome: Polar Biome; feature: [DCM] deep chlorophyll maximum layer (ENVO:01000326); material: water (ENVO:00002006), including particulate matter (ENVO:01000060) such as... | depth 35 m
GCTGGTGCTGTCCGGTGAGCCTGCATTGGTTCTGTCGCCCGATGGCGGCCAGTTGCTCTGGGCCAATCCGGCCGGCGCGCAGCGTCTGGGCGCGGACAACCTTGAAACATTGTTGAGTGAGGAATTTCCGCAGGATCTGCCCTTGCGCAAACAGATCCGGCATTTATACGGCTGGTTGCGCAGTGACCGCGAGCAAGTTCAGCGTCTGCGCCTGGGCCGCAGCGCCGCAACGCCGCTGGAAATGGTTACTGTCAGCAAATTGCGAAATATGGACGGTGTATCCGGTGTGCTGCTGCGCCCGGCAACCGTGCCGGCAGCAAGCGATTTTGAAACCCGCGCCGATCTGCTCGCCAACTGGCTTGGATCAGGTCATCACTATGCCGCTTTGTTGTCAGCCGGCGGCGATGTGATCGCGTCTTCAGGGGCATTCAGCGATTTGCGCCATGCCGCCGAAACCCTTCAGACCCTGCTGGAGGATGCCGCAGACAGTGTCGCGCCGGTGTCGCAACAAATCAACATCCAGAGCGGCATGCGCCATCTCATCACCGCGCTGAAATTGCCGGTCGAACAAGATGCGCTCTTCCTGCTGCTGGTCGATGCGGAAGACAGTCCATTGCAACGCGCAGTGCAGCAGAGCCAGCCGGGCAGAATGGCCGCTTCCGCGATCAGGGTTCCGACGCCGGCCAATGACACAAGGCCGCAACAACTGCCGCAGGAAACACTTGCGGCATCCCAACCGCTTCCGCCAGAAGCCGACAGCAAGCAGCGCGAGCCCGATCTGATGCGCTTTGTCTGGCGTATGGAAGAGGCTTGCAAATTTACCTTTGTATCTCCCGAATTCCAGACCCTTGTCGGATTGCGCGGCGCGTTTGAAGGCCGCAGCTGGCAGGATCTGGCGGGTGATTTTCAATTGGACCCGTCCGGCGAAGTGCGTGCCGCGATTGCCTCGAAGGACAGCTGGAGCGGCAAGCAGTTCGACTGGAAGCTTCCAAAACGCAAAATGGTGGCAGAGATCGAACTGTCTGCCATGCCGGTGTTCGATGCAGACAAGCGTTTTCTGGGTTATCGCGGATTTGGTGCCTGTCAGCTGCGTGCCGAACACAGCGTATCCAGCCCTGGTTCTTCGCAAAATGACAATCAGGCAGAGAACGACATAGCCAGTGCAAGCCGGGCAAAGCCGGCCCGTGGCGCTGATGCCGCTTCTGTGCAATCCGCACCGGAAATTCCGGCCATCATCGACACAAGGCCCGCCAACATAGCGGATGATGTGAAGAGTCGCTTGAGGGGCCTGACTGCAGAAGAACGGCACGCGTTTGAGGAAATCGGCAAATCTCTTGGCAAAAAGCCATTCAGCCGGTCAACTGCTCCAACGGCCGACCAGATCGGTCAACCACCAAAACTGGAAACTGGCGTTGCGCCGCAGGTCGGACACAATGTCCGACAAATCGCGCAGCCCGCGATTGTCGCCAAACAGAATACCGAAGCCGCGACCGAGAGGGCACTGCGCACGGTGCTGGATCAGCTGCAGACCGGTATCCTTGTGGTACGCGAAGACAAGCTGCTGTTTGCAAACAAAGCGCTCGCCGAACTGGCCGGCTATGACGATGCAGCTGCCTTCCTTGCAGCAGATGCGACTGCGCTGATGTCGGGCTTTTCGCTGGATCGTGTTGGTGACAGCGGTGTCATGCAGTTTACCGGCAGGGACGAGATTGCCCATAGTGTGCGCGCCACCATCGGCCGCATTGACTGGACCGGCCGACCCGCCAGTCTTTTGATCGTGGAGCCTGTCGATAACGCCGCAGATGATGCCGATGTGGCACAGCCCGCACGACGGGATGATGAAGTCTGGAATGCCGAGGAACTTCTCTCCATCCTCAATACCGCGACCGAAGGCGTTCTGATGATTGATGTCGAGGGCAGAATTCTGGCGCTGAATCACGGTGCCGAAGCGCTGTTTGATGAGCATCAGGCCAGTCTGATCGGGCGCGACATGACTGCTTTGCTTGCACCGGAGAGCCACAAGACAGCACATGATTATCTGGCCGGCATCACCGGTGCCGGCGTGGCATCGATTCTCAATGATGGCCGCGAAGTGATCGGCCAGACCGCAAAAGGCGGCTACATGCCGTTATTCATGACCATGGGCCGTGTTGGCGAGCAAGCCTCCGGCGAAGATGCCGAGACCCGCCTGTGTGTAGTGTTGCGCGACATAACCCAGTGGAAGCGCGCAGAAGATGATCTGATCGCGGCGCGCCACAGTGCAGAGAAGGCCAGCACCGCAAAATCGGATTTTCTTGCCAAAATCAGCCACGAAATCCGCACGCCGCTGAACGCCATACTCGGCTTTTCTGAAGTCATGCTTGAAGAGCGTTTTGGCCCCATCGGCAATCCGCGCTACAAGGATTACATCAACGATATTCACACTTCCGGCGCGCATGTCATCAATCTTGTCAATGACATGCTGGATATTTCTAAAATAGAAGCCGGTCAGCTGGAGATGAGCTTTACCGCCGTTGATCTGGTTGAAATCCTGAAAGAATGCGTCGCCCTGATGCAGCCTCAGGCCAATGAAGGCCGCGTCATCATCCGCACCAGTTTCAGCGAGGATCTGCCCCGCGTGGTGGCGGACGCAAAAACCCTGCGCCAGATCGCTCTCAACCTGTTGTCCAATTCGATCAAATTCACCGCTGAAGGCGGCCAGGTGATTGTCTCTGCCGTCGTCGAGAAGGACGGATCTTTGATCCTGCGTGTGCGCGATACCGGAATTGGCATGAGTGAAGCCGATCTGGCGACCGCTATGGAGCCTTTCCGGCAGCTTCAACAGATTGAAAACACTTCGGGTAATGACAGAAAGCGCAAATCCTCGGTGGGGACCGGGCTTGGTCTGCCGCTAACCAAGGCTCTGGTGGAAGCCAATCGCGCCCAGTTTCTGATTGAAAGCACGCCGGCCAAAGGCACCCTGATCCGGGTAATTTTCCCGAACACGCGGGTGCTGGCCGAATAAGCCGGCCAAATCCGGCATCCTCTTGAATCAAGCGAAAAAAGCCGCCCGGAAGACCGGGCGGCCAGGTTAGCCAATGTGGCAGCCGTGGTACGGGCCAAAATAGGCTTCAGCCTGTCACCACATCACGAGGGGGCCGTGCTGCCGGCTTGGCTGTTACAGCGCAGTGGAGCAATCAGACCCGCAATGGGCCATGTCGCGGCGATCGGTTGATCTGTATTGCTCAGAGCCTGAGCCCACCATCTGCCGGGCGCGCTCGGTTCGGCGCAGTTGCATTTCCCTGGCCCGTGCCCGCACCGAAGCCCGTCTTTCCACGGCCAGACAGTGGAGCCGCCCGGTCGGATCATCAGAATAGGGCAGAGACGCAACAAGCTGAACGTCGCCCCGCGTAATCCCCATATCCTTCAACATATGGTCTTCAAGGGTAACAAGCCTGGCCATCGCGCGGCGATCATTCCAGAATTTCCATGCCGAAGTGATGGATTTCATGACAGTAAGGGCGCTTGCTTTCACAAACGCAATTCTCGGTGCTGGTAACGTGCTGATCGAGGTTTCAATACAGTTTCTGGATGTCACGGACATGGCAATCTCCTGTGTTTGTAGTGTCGGTTTTAGTCGACCAACTACAATTGTGGGCTTTCCATCTATTAGACCAGCGAATGTTTCTGATCTCATTTGTGAGTTTTTCTGATGGATGTTCGGAGCAGCTACGAAGCTATGGGGTCGCCCGGTAGGCGTCGCGCATGTCCGCAATTTCGCTGAGAGTTGAATGCAGTAGCGACCAGTCATCGGCTTCTGCAATCGGTTGCCAGATGGCTTCCACCTCATCAATCAGCATGGTGCGCGGCGTGGCGCGCTGAAAATAGCCATGATCCAGATTGGCATTACCCGCCATCTGGAAAGTCTCCGCCAGCAGCGCTGCAACCGGCTGGAAGCTCGGATCGGAATACAGCTCCGCGATGGGACTTTTGGTCAACCGCTCAGAGGAGGCAGCGCCGCCGCGCAGATCGAACATCACCTGTTCAAATGGTGCCTGCGTCGCTGTCCAGAATTCAATCAGCGCCCGCAACAGCGACAAACCGCTTTCCGTGCCGTTGCCGCTGTTCACCGGTTCAACCCCAAGGCGGCGGCAGAAATTGATGGAAAGCGCGGACTGGAACGCATCCCAGAATCCGGACAGCGCCTGTTCCAACTCCTTTGGCTCGGCAAAATCCAGCAGTGATTCCGCCAGACGGGCCAGATTCCACAACAGTGTCTCCGGCTGGCGGCCGAACGAATAGAGGCCGGTCGTGTCAAAATAGGCCGCCGTGAAAGCCGGATCATAGCTCGGCAGGAACCGCCACGGCCCGTAATCGAAGCTCTCGCCGGTGATGTTGATATTATCGGTGTTGAGCACACCATGGACAAATCCGGCGGCTGTCCATGCTGCCCCGGTCCGGGCTACATTTTCGGCAACCTGCGTCAGGAAGGCCAGCGTGCGCTGGGTGCGGTCATCATGCCAGACATGCGGCATGTAATGGCGGATGGCATGGTTCATCAGTTTTTCAAGATTGTCCGGCCGCTGCAGCGCCGCCTGTCTCTGGAAACTGCCGATCCTGATATGGCTGTGCGACAGGCGCACCATCACCGCCGAGCGCGTTGGCGAGGGCTCATCGCCGCGCACCAGCTCCTCGCCGGTTTCAATCAGGGAAAAGGTCCTCGATGTGTCAACGCCAAGCGCTTCCAGCATTTCGGTGGCCAGAACCTCGCGCACGCCGCCCTTCAGGGTCAGCCGGCCGTCACCGCCGCGCGACCAGGGTGTCTGGCCGGAGCCCTTGGTGCCCAGATCCAGCAGCCGTCCATCCTCCAGATCGCGCATCTGCGCGAACAGAAAGCCGCGGCCATCGCCAAGATCGGGATTGTATGAGCGGAACTGATGGCCGTGATAGCGCAGCGCCAGAGGCGTTTCAAAACTGCCCGCAAGAGGGGCAAACCGGCCGAAATGATCCAGCCATGCCGCATCTGACAGAGTGTCGAGGCCGACCCGCCGGGCCCATCGCTGATTGCGATAGCGCAGGATGTGCTGCGGAAAGCTGGCGGCGCTGACCTCATCGAAAAAATCGGCACCAAGGTCGCTGTGAATGATTTCAGGACGAAAGTTCAAAAATCAATCCTTCGCTTTGGAGTGCTGTAGACGCTCGGGAAACCGGGAGAGAACCGCGCCGCCTCAATAGGCGAAATCTTCGAACACGCGGTCGATATCACCGCCCCATTCGCCATGATATTTGCCGAGCATCAGCTCCGCCGGGGTTTTGCCGGAGACAACGGTTTCGTCAACCGGCGTGAGATACTGGCTTTCATCAAACCCGGCGCCATTCAACTGGTTGCGCCGTATCAGACCCTGATGCGACAGCATCACCACACGCTTGGCCACATCGAGCAATTTGCCTTTGCGGAACGGCATGTTGAGCGCCAGCTTCGGCACTGTGTCACGCATGGTCTGGCGTTCTTCATTGGTCCAGTCGGCCAGATAATCTTCCGTTTCGGCGAGCGTGTCCTCATCATACAGCAGGCCGACCCAGAACGCCGGCAAAGCGCAGATACGACGCCACGGATTGCCGTCGGCACCGCGCATTTCCAGAAAGCTTTTCAGCCTCACGTCAGGAAACACGGTGGACAGGTGATTTTTCCAGTCGCCCTGCGTGACATCGGCCTTTTCAGCGCCGGTCGGGCGTTTGCCATTCATATATTCGCGAAACGTAACGCTGGTTGCATCGATATAATCAGCCCCGCGCTTGATGAAATACATTGGAATATCCAGCGCGTAATCCACATAGGATTCAAAGCCGAAACCCGCGTCAAAGGCGAATGGCAACAGGCCGGAGCGGTTATTGTCGACATCCCGCCAGATTTCGCCGCGATAGGACAGAAACCCATTGGGCTTGCCGTTCAAAAACGGTGAACTGGCAAACAATGCTGTGGCCACCGCCTGCAGCGACAGCCCAACACGCATTTTGCGCACCATATCGGCTTCGCTTTCAAAATCCAGATTGACCTGAATGGTGCAGGTCCGGTGCATCATATCAAGCCCGTGCCGGCCGACTTTAGGCATGTAATTGCGCATGATGTCATAGCGCGATTTCGGCATTTGCGGGGTCTCTTCCAGGGTCCATTTCGGACTGGCACCGAGGCCCAGAAATCCAATTCCCAAAGCATCGGAAATCTCGCGGACATGGGCCAGATGCCCATGCACCTCACGGCAGGTCTGATGCAGGGTCTCCAATGGCGCGCCGGACAATTCAAACTGCCCGCCCGGTTCCAGTGAAATGGCACCGCCGCCAACCGGGTCAAACAGCCCGATAATGCGCTCATGATCGTAAATACCGTCCCAGCCGAGATTCGCCTTCATGCCCTCCAGAAGGGCTTTGACACCGCGCTTGCCTTCATAGGGAATCGGCGAATAATCATCGGTGTAAAAGCCGAATTTCTCGTGTTCCGTGCCAATCCGCCAGGCGTCTTTCGGCTTGCAGCCTTCGCTCAGCGCTTCAATCAGCGCAGCGCGGCTCTCAAGCGGCGTATCGTCAGCAGTATCACGGGCCATATGCCGAATTCCTTATTGCCAAAGCGGCGCGACCATACTGCGCCATCGCGGAGCATGGCAACCCTTTATCGGTAATCACCGATAAAAGCCTGAATGATCGCCAGTGCGGCCACAGCAGCAGTGTCGGCGCGCAGGATTCGCGGGCCCAGCGACAGCGCATGAACAAAGGATTTGCTGTGCAGCAAATGCCGCTCATCTTCGGAAAATCCACCTTCCGGCCCAATCAGCACGGCCAGCGGCCGCCCGTCAATGGCCGTCAGCCCCTGCGCGCTGGCGGGAGCTTCTGCCAGTTCATCGCAGAAAATCAGCACCCGGTTGCTCTGTTCCAACGGCCAGGTCTCTAACATACGCTCCAGAGCTATCGGCGCGCCCATCTCTGGAACCGTCAGAATGCCACATTGCTCTGCCGCTTCCAGCATGTTGGCTTGCATCCGCTCCGCATTGAGCTTTTGCACCTGCGTATAGCGGGTGATCACCGGCTGCAGATATCCGGCCCCCATTTCCACCGCCTTTTGCACCATGTAATCCAGCCGGGCCTGTTTCAAAGGCGCGAAATAAAGCTGCAGATCATACGGCTCCGGCTGCGGGCGCAGCTGTTTTTGCGGCACCAGCGTACAGGCTTTGCGGCCGCCGGGCACAATATCCGCCAGCCATTCCCCGTCACGTCCATTGAACAGCAGCACCGCATCGCCGGATTTCAGCCGCAGCACATTCAGCAGATAATTCGCCTTGGGGCGATCCGCCTCGACGGCCTGTCCCGCCGACAGGGCATCTTCCACATACAGCCGTTTGGTTCGAAAGTCGGTGCGCTCGCTCATCATGCTCTTTCTTGACGCAGTGCCAAATTGGGTGACACACACATAGCTATCTGGTCAAGATTTTCGAATCGCGGCAATCTTGAATCGCGCCCCTGAACCCGGACACAGCAAGCCATGAGTGAGACAGACAAGATACAAGCCGGCTCCTCTCTGGAGAGTTCTTCCAGTGACAGCAATGTCGCCGAATTCTCGGTCACCGAGATCTCAGCCGCGTTGAAGCGCACTGTTGAAGACACATTCGGCTATGTCCGCGTGCGTGGCGAGATTTCCGGCTATCGCGGCCCGCATTCATCCGGCCATGCCTATTTCTCGATGAAAGACGACCGTGCCCGGCTCGAGGCCGTTATCTGGCGCGGTGTTTTCTCAAAGCTGAAAATCCGCCCGGAGGAGGGCATGGAGGTGATTGCCACCGGCAAGCTCACCACCTATCCCGGCTCGTCGAAATACCAGATTGTCATCGAGCGCATCGAGCCTGCCGGCATCGGCGCGCTGATGGCACTTCTGGAGGAGCGCCGCAAGAAACTTGCGGCGGAAGGCCTGTTCGACGAGGAACGCAAGAAACCCCTTCCGTTCCTGCCAAACACCATCGGCGTCGTGACATCGCCGACCGGGGCCGTGATCCGCGATATTCTGCACCGCTTGCGTGACCGCTTTCCGGTTCATGTTCTGGTCTGGCCGGTGCGGGTTCAGGGCGAGACCAGCGGCCACGAGGTGGCGAGCGCCATCGATGGTTTCAACCGGTTCACCGGCGATGATATTCCAAGGCCCGATCTGCTGATTGTGGCGCGCGGCGGCGGCAGTCTGGAAGATCTCTGGGGCTTCAATGATGAAGCGGTGGTCCGCGCGGCGGCCGCTTCGCAAATCCCGCTCATTTCGGCGGTCGGACACGAAACCGACTGGACGCTGCTCGACCATGTGGCCGACCGGCGCGCACCAACCCCGACCGGCGCCGCTGAAATGGCGGTTCCGGTGCGCCACGATCTTGAAAACACTGTGGACACATTGAGCCTGCGCAATGCCCAGGCCATGCGCCGCAGCCTCGATCAGCAGCGCAATGGCCTGCGCGCCCTCAGCCGGGCGATGCCCTCGCTCGACAGCCTGTTCGGCCTGCCGCGCCAACGCTTCGACACCGCCGCCCAGCGCCTGACCAGCGCCTTGTCGGCCAATACCGCAGCCCACCGCAACCGGCTGATTGCCACAGGAAGCCATATGCGGCCACGCATTCTGGCGCTGCATTTTTCCCGCGCCCGCGACGCCAAGGACCAGGCGGCGCTGCGTCTTGGCACAGTCATGGCGCGCAATTTTGAGCGCCGCCGAGAAGACTGGAAGCGCGTTGGAGCCCTGAAACCGTCCGTACTGCTGCGCCAGACCACGCTGGCCAGAACAGCGCTGACCGAGCGCACCGCACGCCTGCACCGCGCCTTTGCCGCCAGAATGGACAGGTTTCGGCAAAACCTTGACGGCCAGTCCCAATTGCTGCGGCTGGTCTCCTATCAAAGCGTCCTGCAACGCGGCTTTGCCCTGGTCCGCGACGAGGCCGGCCAGCCGATCCGCGCCGCGTCCCAGACCACAAGACACCAGCGCATCTCCCTGGAATTCGCCGACGCAAGAATTGCCGCCGTGGTCGAAGACGGCCCGGTGCCGGAGCAAAAACCAAAAACCAAAAAAACCGCAGCGGCCAAACCGCCAGGCAATCAGGGATCTTTGTTTTAGGGCGTGTGCGCAGAGTGCGGTTTAGGTATATCGGAGGATGCTTTCGTAGGGCAGGTTAGTGTCCGCTAGAGACTATGAGAAAAGTGTCGACATTGGAACAACCGGCCTTTTACAGCCGTTCGCGATTTTCTCTGATGCCGCGCTGGAGCTTCAGCAAACCAGACATTAGTCTACAAGTTTAGAACCCGGATTCTGGCTTTCAAGAAAACTGTCTTGCCCCGCTGGTTCGATACTGGCACTTGTAAGGGCGGTTAGGAGAATTGAGGATGACAGACCAAGATGTCAGCGCCGTAAATTCCGATATTGTTCGGAGTGGATCGTTAAACTTCAAGGTGGATTTGGAGTTCAAGCGGTCCTTTAAAACTTGCGCCGCCAACCGTGGGCTAACGATGTTTGATCTTCCCAAAGAGGGCTTCGCATTCTATCAGGCAACGTCGCGGGAATGATAGATTTCAGACATATATCCGGTGCAGATGATGACGGAACGACGACACCCAATTCAACCCTCTGGCTCAGACGTCTTGATCAAGATGCAGTGACGACAGTGGATGGTCTGGTACTCGTATCGACCTACAAGACGGATGGGCGTCCACCTGAAGAAGTTGCTATATTGGAGAAGGCGCGGGCGTACGATGCCCATGCCGTGTTTTTCGAAGCGGGGCGGCATGGCCGGCCTTCAGTTGCGCAGGCCTTCATCTTCTTATCGACCGGCCCGCCAGACGATGACGCATTTGCCGAACTTCACAAGCGCCTTTGGAGTTGGGGCGGGGTGCCGCTGCTTTATCGAAAGACACCAGGGCTGGTGCAACTGTTTCGATGCGCTCACGGACCTGATTTTGTCAGTTCCGACGGAGGCTTGGTCTGCAATCCGATCGAGACACTAATTCTGGCATCCAAAATTGCTTCGACTGAAGCATGGTGGGATGCGGGACAGCTCCGCAACGGCACGCTCTGGGATGATCCGGCTGTCTGTACTCGTATGCTGTCGTCGGAAAAATCGGCCCATAGACAACTTATTAAAGCCATCCGCGGGCTAAACAACGATCTTGCGTCGAAAGATTTGCTGGGGCCGGACCTGCGCAGGCGATTGTTGATCCTGTCACTCCTCATAGCCTATTTGGAGGAACGGAGCGTTCTGCTGCCGGACTTTTTTGCTCAGTATTTGCCTGGCGCATCGCGGTTTTTTGAAGTCTTGGGGAATGGGCCGGCGCTTGTACAAATGTTGCGGGACCTCGAAGCCCGCTTCAACGGTCACGTCTTCTCGCTTTCTGACGGCGAGCGCAGCGAACTGGCGGGCACAGACCAGCTCGATCGCTTTGCCAAGCTGGTGGAAGGGCATGAGGAAGCCAACGGGCAATTGACGTTCTGGAAACTCTATTCGTTTCGTGACCTTCCCGTGGAATTGATCAGCCATATCTATCAGCTTTTTGTTGTTAATACTGATAGCTCGATCTACACCCCGCCAGCCTTGGTACGCCTTGTTCTCGAAGAAACTCTAAGCTGGCCAGTTCTCGACCGGCTTATCGAACGGGATGAGGTGATCCTCGATCCTGCTTGCGGTTCCGGTGTATTTCTAGTCGAATCCTTTAAGCGGCTGGTTCTCCACTGGCGGAACCGACACCATTGGAAACGTCCTAATGACCAAGATCTTAGAGGGCTGCTTCAGCATGTTCATGGCGTCGATCTGGATCAGGGCGCGGTCGAGCTTGCAGCCTTCAGCCTTTGTCTGGCTCTCTGCGATGCTCTTGAACCCGAAGACATACGGTCGAGCGTCAATTTGTTTCCGATCCTCGACGGTCATACCGTTCATCACAGTTGCTTCTTCGAGGCTAAGGAAGACAATCTGCTTCCCGAACGGATAGGCGTCATTGTCGGAAATCCGCCATTCGATTCCAAATTGACGACTCCGGGCGCGGAGCGGAGCTTCGCACGGTATAAGCGAGAGTACGGAGCGGTGCCTGACAAACAGCTCGCTTATCTCTTCCTCCACGAGTCCATGGAAGCTCTAAGCGAGGGCGGCGTTTTAAGCATGCTCCAGCAATACGGGTTTCTTTACAATCATCTTACGACGAAGTTCCGCGACAGGTTCTTCGCGACTTGGGATGTAAGGCAGATTTTCGATTTCATCTCGATACGTGGTCTTTTCGGAAAGGGCGGGGCGGATACGAAGGTCGTCGTCATCACGGCCATCGCAGGTCGACCGAGCGCGACAACTAAGATTTTACATGCAGTTTTCCGCCGAAACGGACGTGCTAATGCGGACTTAGGTTTCGACATCGATTACTATGATTTGCACTGGATACCGCGCTCTATGCTAGGGGATGGGCCATCCCCTTGGCGCGCAAATCTTTTCGGTGGTGGCCGCGTCTACGATCTCGTCAAACGACTGAACGGTTATCCGACCCTTGCAGAACACGCCAAAAAGCTCGGATGGATTTTCGGTGAAGGATTTATCGACGGTGCAAGGCAGATTTCCAAGCCGGCGGAACATATCATCGGAAAACCTGTGTTCCCGCCGGTAGCTCTATCTGACAACCGGATAGACGAGACGCGCTTTACAGACGTGGCCGAGAAGCCAATTGAAGCTCCACGAACGAAGGCGCAATTCACCCCTCCCTATCTGGCGGTCAGAAAGCATCAGAGTCTCGCGCACGCCGTGTGGTCTGGAAAGTATTTGACGTTTAGAAGTGAGATTTTTGGCTTTGCTGATCCGAGTGGAGAGACCGACGATCTCGACCGTGTTGCAGCATACCTAGGTGAAGAGACCATCGGCCTGAAAGCCTACACTGCGATTACGAGTATCCGGATGATTTCTCGAAAAGCGACTTCCCTGTCCGGGGCAGATATTAAGGCTATTCCATTTCCCAAAAGCCGAACACTTGACCTAAGCGATAACGAGAATATTCTGGCCGAAGATATCGTCAAGTTCCAAAGCGATTTGATTCGCCTTGGTGACGATGCAACTGTGCTCAGGGAGCACGCTGGCGATGGGCTGGCGGCCTACGCCGAATGTTATATGCGGCAGGTCAATACGGTCTATAACAGTACGCCGCTTGTCGCACTTCCTCACCAGTTCTGGCCTGGCGTGATCTGCTTTCCCTTCTGCTTCGGAGAGGGATCGATTGAATGGACCGGAGCTGATCTTTTGAATGATCGTTTGGATCAACTGCTCAAGGATCAGCGTAGCGAGACCTTATCTATCACGCGGATGGCTCGTATCTATGATGATAGGTTCATCTTCATACTCAAGCCTGACCGACTTCGGTACTGGCTTCGTTCAGTGGCCCTTCGCGATGCCGATGAGACTCTTGCAGACTTGCGGGAACAGGGTTTCTAGAGATGCTGGCAGACGAAGGGGCGACACGCATCCATACTGGTACGCTTGCTGAAGGCATTCATTTGGCGGCAACGTCATTGATAAGCCTGCTCGACTATATTGCCGCAGAACTGCCCATATGGCGCGATCGACCAGGACGGAAGGTGGAGACGGCCGAAACTGCGCTGACCTCGCAGCTCTGTGCCCATTTGATCAGCCGCGCACGACATTCGAGCTGGGATTTTCTTCAATTCCGTGTCGAGGAACCGGATGTTGTGAAAAAGGGCCGGAAAATCGATCTTATCGCTGCTCCTTTGAGTTGTGTCGTATGGGTAGAGGGCCGAAAGCACATCGATTTCGACACTCTCCTGCCGATCGAATGCAAGCTTTTACCTACTCCGCGCGGAACTGGGCGAGACAAGCGGGAATATCTATACAACAGGCATAAGAGCACGGGAGGCGTCGCCCGATTCAAAGCTGGTCATCACGGCGCGGCGCACGCCATCGGCGGTATGATTGCTTTTGTTCAGAGCGGCTCGATTTCAGACTGGCATGCCAAAATCGATCGGTGGATCGGGGCGATGTCCCGTGCAAAAGTCGTCAACTGGACGACAGGAGATCAGATTACATTGCGCCGACATGAGCCTCCTGAGAGACTTGCTGTCCTGAGTTCTCGACATGATCGGGCCGGAAAATTGGACCCAATCGATCTGCGGCACCTATGGATTGAAATGCGGTAAAGGCGAAAGCGGTGCGGAGATTGTTTCGGACGGACCCAATGTCCTAACCACCATCAAGCGGACGCAACGATATACGTTAATCGCACTGATCAGACCAATGCTGCGCAGTACAGTTGCTAGCTTGCGAGCCTGACGACAAAATACCACAGCCACTCAGGTTGTCTTAGCGGGTGCCTTCGCCTTCTTACGCCTTGGCTTAGCAGGGATGTTATTTCTAATGCTTAACGCTTTTTGGCCAACAATAAATGCGCGTTGCAGAAAGACCTCCATAGCATCCAAAAGCTGTGTGGCATCAGTTTCATCAGGTGACCAACCACGATGGGCAGCAGCATTTCCTGCATCCGTTATCACTCCAAGAATATCGTGCTCTGTTGCTCCAATCCATCCGCCCGACTGCAGTTCCGCCAACTTCTCTGCAAATGTCTTGGCTGGATCAATGCTTAACACTTCAGTACCACGATCGAGGGCGGTGCGTAGCCCAATGGCTGTAAGGATGTAGGCTTGGTTGTTGTAAGCCACGTACATCTCATCAAGAATGTATTGCAATTGCGCATCAATCTTGCCGATTGCATCGAACCAGACCGGCTTTGTCCTATTCTCAGGTCTTGGGTGTGTGACTTTTGTGCGTACTGCTTCACCCTGTGTCTTACCATTATGGTCATACCAATGGTCTACATCGTTTTCATTCCAGCTATCGTCTAAATAGAATACAGTTTCGCATCCCCGGCATTGCAGCAATGAATGATCGACGCCGCCACTCATGGAGTTGCCTTGACGATCCTCCCAATGCCAAGGCACGTAAACGTGACCGTGAATATCGCATGTGCGCTCACCGTCACACGTCGGGCAATGCTCTTTAACTGGGTTCTGCTTTTTGCTCTCAGAGTTTTTCTCAGTCATCCAATATCTTAACTAGTCTATTGATTTAGTGGAAATATAACACGCATGAGACTACGTTACCCCTCTTTTCATCAGGGCAATGCCTCGCGTGATCCCTCCATCCGGCGACCAATGCGTAGATTGATTGACCGCTTTGGGTTGGTAAGATCGAATAAATCAAAATTGCAAGGAACAACCGCTCCCGGCCCATTTCGACAACCGACGGTCATTTTTTGGTCCAGTTGCATCGCCCGCAAAGTGGACCAACCGACGCTTCGTAAACGACTTTCGCTAAGTCCCCAAACCCAACCCTAATTCTCATCCTGCGGCGTGCGCCGGATGCGGCGCACCACATACCACATCACCGCGACAACCACCGGCACCGGCTGTCAGAACCGCGCTGATATAGGCGTAGCCGAAGAGTGCCTGCAGTGGCGTGTCGATGCCTTTCAGCAGAGTGGCAATCAGGCCGACCACATAAGAGCTGGCTGAGCCATGCGTTGAAATTCCATGACGCATATTCAATTGTCGATTATGGTAAACCCTGCAAATCGCGGGTTTAAGGAGTACCGAACATGAAGATATTTGTGCTGGCGATCACGCTGATGCTTGTTGCTGGCGTGGCGGGGGCCGAAGTCACGGTGCGTATCACCAGGGACATGCCGTCCGTCACTGTGCAGACAACCGGCGGTCCGGCCGAGATCAGCAGAATTCAGGATACCGAGAACACGATACAAGGCGAATGGGCCAGGACCTCCCGCCCTTGCCCCGACTTTTGCATTCAGCCGATCACGCCCGCGAAAGGGGTGACCACCATTGGCGAACTGGAGTTGATCGAGATGCTTCAGGACTCAGAGGCGGTCGTCATTGACAGCCGCACGAATGATTGGTTTCAAGGCGGCACGATCCCTGGGGCGCTCAACATTCCTTACACCTATATTCTCGACGAGTTGGTCCAGTTGGGGTGCGAGCCGGACTTTGACGGTTGGATCTGCGATAATGCGAAACGTGTCGCACTTTTCTGCAACGGTATCTGGTGCGGTCAATCCCCCACGGCAATCCGCAACATGATCGAAGCGGGATACCCGGCAGATCGTATTTTTTACTATCGCGGCGGGATGCAGGTCTGGCGGATGCTGGGTCTGACCGTCACCGCAGAGCAGTGACGGTTTCGGATGGACCATGGGGGAATGTCCGCAAAACGGACCAACACGATTTTCGGAAACGACTTGAGCTAGCGGCCTTAATCCCAACCCTATTTCTCATCCAGTGGCGTGCGCCGGATGCGGCGGACCACATACCACATCACCGCGACAACCACCGGAACCGACAAAGCTGTCAGAACCGCGCTGATATAGGCATAGCCGAACAGCGCCTGCAGCGGCGTGTCGATGCCTTTCAGCAGATAGGCAATCAGGCCGACCACATAATAGCTGACCGCCGCAATCGACAGGCCTTCGACGGTCTGCTGCAGCCGCAATTGCTGTTTTGCGCGGTGGTTCATTGACGACAGCAGATCGCGGTTCTGCCGTTCCAGTTCCACATCAACCCGGGTGCGCAAAAGATTGGCGGCCCGTGACAGTTTGCGCGACAAATTGGCCTGGCGTTCCTCCAGCGCATGAATGGTCTGCATCGCCGGCTGCAGACGCCGGATCAAAAAGGCTTCGAGGGTGGGATGATGTTCGTAACTGACCTCCTGAATGGCATCGAGGCGCAGACGGACGATCTCGTGATAGGCTCTGCTGGCGCCGAATCTGAACAGGCAGGACGCCGCATTGGCTTCCAGATCCGCCGACAGGCGGGTGATCTCGTCCAGCAGGCGTTCGCTGATGCCGTGCGGATGGTCCTTCAGATCGGCGGTGATGGCGGCCAGACTGGTTTCGATGCCGCTGACAATCGGCGCGGTGCGCTGCGCCAGCGGCAGGCCGAGCAGCGCCAGTGTGCGGTAGGTTTCAATTTCCAGCAGCCGCTGCACCAGCCCGCCGGTGGCGATTTCCGTGGCGCTCTGGTTGATAATCGTCATCCGCGTCGCGCCATCATCGGACTGGCGGAAATCCGTGGCGATCAGGGCCACGCCGTTTTCCACTTTTGAAACGCACAGCGAGCGGTTGTCGTAGATCTTTTCAAAATTCACATCGCTGTCATGTTCCAGCACGTCAATCCGGGTCATGGAAATCACCTGGCCGAGCGGCTTTGTAGCCCGCTCGATAATCAGGGCCAGCCCGTCATGGGCGTTGCGCGGCGGCGCGTCCCAGGTCAGCGAGCCGAATTCGGAATGTTGTTCCCATCGCAGCCGCCCGCCGAACGCATTGAGCACATAATACCGCACTTGCGGCGCCGGCGGCGCAACACCGGCTTCGGTCGCGCAGTGAGAGATGGCCTCATGCAGCGCTTCCGCTTCCTCGGCCCCGGTCAGCAAAGCGACATGGCGCACGACGCGCGGCGTCGGCATCGGCTCGAAGGGCCGTGCGTGGACTTCTCCCAGAACCCGCGCCCTTTCCGGGTGGGTGGTGATGATTTGCGACATGCTGATGGCTCCGATTCGCACGACAGGCTGATTTATCATCACCCTTGGCACAAAAGCGAAGCAAAGGCTTGGATTATCCAGCCCTCTGCCAGTGGGCAATTTTATTGACCACTCGTCGGATGTGGCTGTAATGTCTGGCTCAATGAGCAAGGAATGAATCAGCCCGGCATGATATTTTCTGAAATTTCCCACTCCCGCACCGCCGATGAGGTGATGCACCAGATTGAAGAGCTGGTGCTGCAGGGCGTCTTGAAGCCGGGCGACCGGATTCCGGGGGAGCGCAGCCTGTCCAAATCTCTCAACGTGTCGCGCCCGGTTCTGCGCGATGCCTTGCAGGATCTGGAAGCGCGCGGATTGCTGCAAACCCGCCAGGGCGAGGGCACGGTCGTCGCCGATGTTGTCGGCACCGTGTTCCGTGATCCGATTGTCCAGCTGATCCGCAAACACCCCAAAGCCACCGCCGATTATGTCGAGTTCCGCCGCCAGATCGAAGGCATTACCGCCTTCATGGCGGCAAGCCGGGCCAATGAGGCAGACCGGGAACTGCTGACGCGGTTGATCGGCACCATGACCGAGGCTCATAGTGTGCAGGATTTTTCTGCCGAGGCCGCGGTGGATGTGGAGTTTCATCAGGCCATCGGCGAATGCGCCCACAATATTGTGTTGCTTCACACATTGCGTGCCTGCTACCGCTTGCTGGAGCAGGGGGTCTTCGTCAACCGAAGCCTGTTATACGGCCACAAAGGCTCGCGCGATGCCCTGCTGTCCCAGCACAAGGCGATTTATCACGCCATCATGCAGCGCAATCCAGAGGCGGCTCGACATGCGGCGGAAGCCCATATGGATTTTGTCGCAGCGGCGGTGAAGGACGTGGAAATTGTTGGGGAACGTGAGGCGGTCTCCCGCATGCGCTTGGCGCAACACGACACCCAGCATAAACTGGAACAAGCTGTCAAACCAGCCAGAGTAAAGTAGATCATGAGCGAATCAGACGCCAACCTGCCTCCCGAAACCAGTGCCATTGAAACCCCCAGAAATGTCGGCTTGTTCGTCACCTGTCTGGTCGATCTGTTTCGACCCTCTGTCGGATTTGCCAGTGTCAAATTGCTGGAAGATGCCGGCTGCACCATATCCGTGCCACCGGCCCAGACCTGCTGCGGACAGCCGGCCTATAATTCCGGCGACAAGGCCGACACCCGCGATATTGCCATGCAGGTCATCAAGTCCTTTGAGGATTATGACGCTGTGGTGGCACCTTCCGGCTCCTGCGCCGCAATGATCAAGGTTCACTATCTGGAATTGTTCGAGGCCGGCACGCCGTGGCATGACCGCGCCCGCAAACTGGCTGACAAGACGTTCGAGCTGACCAGTTTTCTGACCGATATTCTGGGGCGCAATCCGGTGACGGCGCATTTTGATGGCACGGTCACCTATCACGACAGTTGTTCCGGCCTGCGCGAGCTTGGCGTCGAAAAACAGCCCCGCCGTCTGCTGGCGGCGGTTGACGGGCTGGAATTGAAAGAAATGAAAGACAGCGATGTGTGCTGCGGCTTTGGTGGCACCTTCTGCATCAAATATCCCGACATTTCCAATGCCATCGTGCAGAAGAAAACCAAGAATATTGAGGCGACAGAGGCAGGTACGTTGCTTGCTGGCGATCTCGGCTGCCTGTTGAATATGGCCGGCAAGCTGAAACGCGAAGGCAGCAATGTCGATGTCCGCCACGTTGCCGAAGTTCTGGCCGGAATGACCGATGTGCCGCCCATCGGCAAAAACCGGAATGAAGCGAGCGACCCGGATAAAACCAGCCCGACGACAAGCGGCGAGAAGGGATAAGACGCATATGCAGATCACGTCACCCTATTTTAAGGAAAAATCCTCCGAAGCGCTGAAAGACGCGAACCTGCAGAAGGCGCTGGGCAATGTTGAGCGCGGCTTTATCGACAAACGCGCCAAGGCTGCGGCCAATCTGCCGGAATTTGAAGCGCTGCGCGACCGCTCGAGAGACATCAAAGACCATGTGCTCGGCCATCTGGATCATTATCTGGAGGCCTATGAGGCCAAGGTTCAGGACAGTGGCGGCCGTGTCCACTGGGCGGCAGGTGCCCAGGATGCCCGCAATATCATCCTCGATATCTGCAAGCGCGCCAATGCCAAAACCGTCACCAAGGGCAAGTCGATGATCGCCGAGGAAATCGCGATCAATGAGCACCTGGAACGCAATGGTATTGAACCCATCGAAACCGATCTGGGCGAATATATCATTCAACTGCGCAACGAGCCGCCAAGCCACATCATTGCGCCGGCGGTGCATGTCAACAAGGAAGAGGTTGAGGCGGATTTCCGCCGAGTCCACCGCCATTTGCCACCGGGCCGCAATCTTGACGACCCGACCAGCCTTTTGTCCGAGGCCAGAGGGGTTCTGCGCGACAAGTTCCTCGCCGCTGATGTCGGCATTACCGGGGCCAATTTTCTGGTTGCCGAATCCGGCACGTCCATCATTGTCACCAATGAGGGCAATGGCGATCTGACCCAGATTCTGCCAAAGGTTCACATTGTCATTGCCTCGATAGAGAAGATTGTCCCGACGCTGGAGGATGTCAGCCAGATCTTGCGTGTTCTGGCGCGCTCCGCCACCGGCCAGGACATGTCGGTCTACACCACATTTTCCACCGGCCCGCGCCGCAAGGATGATCCTGATGGCCCGGAAGAATATCATGTGGTGCTGCTCGACAATGGCCGCTCCGACATGCTGGGAACCGAATTTCAGGACATGCTGCGCTGCATCAGATGCGGCGCCTGCATGAATCACTGTCCGGTCTATCATGCGGTCGGCGGCCATTCCTATGGCTGGGTCTATCCCGGACCGATGGGTGCCGTTTTGACGCCAACCCTGATCGGTGTTGAAAAGGCCGGCCACCTGCCCAATGCATCAACCTTTTGCGGGCGCTGTGAAGCGGTTTGCCCGATGCGTATTCCACTGCCGAAAATGATGCGGCACTGGCGCGAAAAGGAATTTGAACGTCATATTGCGCCGGGCGGATTGCGGCGTGGCCTTGGCGTCTGGGCCTGGGTGGCGAAACGGCCGGTCATTTACCATGCGGCGACCAGACTGGCGATCAAAATGCTCGGCGTATTGGGCAAAGGCAAGGGCGCCTTCAAATCCCTGCCCATGGCCGGAGGCTGGACCGAGCACAGAGACCTTCCTGTACCGGAAGGCCAGACCTTCCAGCAACAATGGGCGGCGCGGCACAAAAACTCCAAAGCAGGACAAAGCGCATGAATGAACGGGCAGGATCCGGCAATCGAACAGCTGCCGGAGGGCGCAGCGGTATTCTGGCCAGAATACGGAAGAATATTCCTGATGCTGACGATCCCGCGCGCGCAGTCAGAGTGAAGGAGCGGCTTGCCAAAACTCCGTCCGGATTGATTCCTGCTCGTGGCCGCAAACCCCATGACAAGCAGGTCGATCTGTTCTGTGAACAGGCCGCCAAGGTTCAGGCCACGGTCACCCGGATCAGTACTATAGCCGATCTGCCGGCGGCTCTGGCGGATTATCTGCGCGGTCGAAACCTGCCGAAACGGGTGCGCATGGGCGATGCACCGCTTCTGGCTGGAGCGGACTGGGAGAAGGCCGCCGGGCTGGAAATCTCGAAAGGCGCTTCTGACGGATCTGATCCGGTGGGCCTGTCCCACGCCTTTGCCGGCGTGGCCGAATCCGGAACACTGATGCTGGAATCCGGCAGCGAAAACCCCACCACTTTGAATTTCCTGCCGGAAACCCATTGTGTCGTGGTGCGCGCATCCGACATTGCCGGCGATTATGAAAGCGTCTGGAGCCGGGTGCGTGAAAAGCACGGCAAGGGCCAGATGCCGCGAACCGTCAACATGATCACCGGACCATCGCGATCCGGCGATATTGAACAGACCCTTCTGCTGGGAGCCCATGGCCCGCGCTCACTGCAGATATTCGTGCTCGACAGTGATGGCTGAGAACAGGCCAAGACAGAAGAAAGCCGCGAACACGGCGTGTTCGCGGCTTTAATTCGTTGAAAGTATGAAGGGTCCGGCTATTCAGCCATGTTTCCCTCTTCATCGAATTGCGCCAGATAGGCGATGACATTCTCAAGGTCGTCTTCTTTTTTCAGACCGCGAAACGACATCTTCGTGCCTTTCAACGCTTTGCGCGGATCGGCGAGAAATTCGCTCAGCGTTTCTTCATCCCAGGTTGTGTCCGCAGCCAACATCGCTTTGGAATATTTATATCCCTCAAGGGTGCCTGCCTCGCGCCCGAAAACACCATTCAGAATTGGACCAACCTTGTTCTTGGCGTCCGGACCCACAGCGTGGCAGGACGCGCATTTTTTAAAGACGGCTGCGCCGGCTTCGGCATCACCTTCAAGATCATCATGGCCATTGGCATAGGCTGCAAATGGCATCAGCATGCTCAAAACGCCTGCAAGAATGATTTTTTTCATGCTTATTTCTCCTCAATTACCTTCACGTGTCCGGCGAAAATCCGGAACAACTCGCACACCCGATGGGTTTGTCGAATGTATTGCATCCGCCGTCAAGTCCACAACCCGTATTGTGAATGTCGAGCCATTTACAAATGCTTTATCCCGGAACGGTCTTCCTCAGTCACGGAAGCGGGTAGTTAACTGGTAAAAAAAATTGACCAGTTAGAAAAACTCTGACAGAATTACAGCAGTTTATGGAGGAAATCATGGGCACGATTGCAATACCCGAACCGGATCCGGCCATTCTGGCGCGCCGCGGCGAGATTGTCCGCGATCTGGGCAAACTGGTGTCCGGGGAAGGTGTCATCAGCGATCCGACTGAACTGGTGCCTTTCGAAACTGACGCGTTTACCGCCTATCGCCGTGTGCCGCTCGCCGTGGTTTTGCCGCAATCCACCGAAGAAGTCGCTGCGGTGCTGAAATACTGCCACCGGGCGGGTCTGCCGGTGATCCCGCGCGGAGCCGGGACCTCTCTGTCCGGCGGTGCCATTCCGCAGCAGGACGCGGTGGTGATAGGGATTGCCAAAATGAGCCGGGTGCTGAATGTCAATTATGACAATCGCACGGCCACGGTTCAGGCCGGGATTACCAATCTGCGGGTGTCCGATCATGTCGGGCCGGACGGGTTTTTCTATGCGCCGGACCCGTCATCGCAATTGGCCTGCACCATTGCCGGCAATATCGGCATGAATTCAGGCGGTGCCCATTGTTTGAAATATGGTGTGACCACCAACAATCTGCTTGGCGTCAAAATGGTCATGCTGGATGGCACTGTGCTGGATATTGGCGGCGAACACCACGATGCACCGGGATATGATCTGCTTGGCCTTGTCTGCGGATCGGAGGGCCAGATCGGCATTATCAC
>TARA_R110002096_G_scaffold148822_1_pt1 | contig 21788 bp, 19 predicted proteins | sample TARA_R110002096 | Tara Oceans TARA_R110002096 (sample SAMEA4397295) | marine metagenome | biome: Polar Biome; feature: [DCM] deep chlorophyll maximum layer (ENVO:01000326); material: water (ENVO:00002006), including particulate matter (ENVO:01000060) such as... | depth 35 m
AGAATTTGAAACGCTAAAGATCAAAAGTTCTGTGGCGATTGAGTTCTTGAGTTCCACCTATCTATTCGAATTTTACGGTGGACACTAAATTCTGTCCGATGACCGTCAAGTGTTATCTCAGGTAGACATTTGTCTTTCCGTTGCGGTCAGCTTTACTTTTTTTGATGTAAAATAGAAGGGATAGTGCTAGTGACATAATTAAAAGTGCATCGATTTCCACCAATGTACTAAAAAAAATTCATATCGAAATAAATATAAATAACTTATATACAGTTATTTACGTTTGTCTGGTGGAGCTTTTTTGAGTTTATAAAGTGACACCGAATTCGCCCCTTTTAGGATGATATTATTTGAAATCATATAAAATGTAAAACCCTGTAAATCAATTATTTACAGGGTTTTTGTTGCCTTTTGTAGGACTTTTCGCGGAGAAAGAGGGATTCGAACCCCCGGAGGTGTGACCCTCAACAGTTTTCAAGACTGCCGCATTCGACCACTCTGCCATTTCTCCAAGTGTCTCATCAGGTATTCCCTGAATGCGGGTGCAAATATAACGTGCTTTTTCATTCTATTCAAATAAAAAACTAAGTTTTTAGCAAATATTTTATTTAGAAAAATCTTAGCTTCAATTAATTCAATATTCTATGCAAAAACTATTTTTCAAACCTTATTTTTGCAAAAAATAATCTTGTTAAATGGATGTATTAGAGAAATTAAAGTGGCGTTATGCTACTAAAAAATTTGATAAAAAAAGAAAGCTTTCAGAAGCCAAATTGCATATTTTAAAGGAAGCGTTTAACCTAACAGCAACTTCTTTTGGTTTACAAACCATTAATATGCTTGTAATAACTGATAATATATTAAGAGCATCTCTAGTTGAGCATTCTTATCACCAAAAACAAGTATTAGAAGCTTCACATTTATTAGTCATTTGTATTCAAGATAATATTATTGATAAAAACGTTAGTGATTATTATAACACAATAAAAAATTTACGAAACACCTCAGAGAGTATCTTAAAACCTTACAGGGAAAGCCTAATGGGTATGATGGATAAAATGACCATTGAAGAGCGTCAAAATTGGTCAAAAAACCAAGCCTATATTGCACTTGGTAATTTAATGACTGTTTGCGCTATTGAAGATATTGATGCTTGCCCAATGGAAGGCTTTTTATGTTCAAAATATGATGATTTACTTGAATTAAAAGAAAAAAGATTAAAATCTGTTTTATTACTACCTGTAGGTTATAGAGATGAAGATGATATGTTTTCTGAACTTAAAAAAGTAAGAAGACCAATTTCAGAAACCGTAATTGAATTATAAAAAATAAATATGCCAGGATTTGAATTATTCGGAAATGCCGAAAGAAAAGAAGTAAACGATGTATTAGATAATGGTGTTTTAATGCGTTATGGCTTTGATGGTATGCGTAAAGGGCACTGGAAAGCCAAAGCATTAGAGTCTGAATTACAGAATACTTTTCAATCTAAATACGTACAATTGGTTTCGAGTGGCACAGCTGCAGTTTCTGTGGCATTAGCAAGTGCTGGCGTTGGAGCAGGCGACGAAGTTATAATGCCAACATTTACTTTTGTTGCCAGTTTTGAAGCCATTATGATGCTTGGTGCTATTCCTATTTTGGTAGATATTGATGATACACTAACGTTAAATCCTAAAGCAGTACAAGCTGCCATTACACAAAAAACCAAAGCAGTAATGGTAGTGCAAATGTGTGGTAGTATGGGAAATATGGATGCCTTACAAGTTATTTGTAATACCCACAATATACTATTAATAGAAGATGCATGTCAAGCCATTGGCGGAACTTATAAAGGAAAATCTTTAGGAAGCATAGGTGATTTAGGTTGCTTTTCATTCGATTTTGTAAAAACTATTACTTGTGGTGAAGGCGGCGCAGTAATTACAAATAATAAAGACTATTATATAAACGCAGATCATTATTCTGATCATGGACATGACCATATTGGTAACGATAGAGGCTTAGAAACACATCCTTTTATTGGGTATAATTTTCGTATTTCAGAATTGCATGCTGCAGTAGGATTAGCACAAGTAAAACGTTTGCCAGAATTTTTAGCTATTCAAAAAAAGCATTATACTATTTTACGTGATACTTTATCAGGAATTCCAGAGGTTACTTTTAGAACAGTTCCTGATGGTGGAGAAGAAAGTTGCGCATTTTTAAATTTCTTTTTGCCAGATTTAGAAACCTCAAGAAGCGTTATTCAAGGTTTTAAAGACCAAAGCGTGGATGTTTGCTGGAATTATTACGATAATAATTGGCATTATATTCAAAAATGGCATCATTTAAGAGATTTGAAATCGTTATTTCCAATTTCTAAAGAAGTAAAAAAAGGCTTAGAATATCTTAAAACGAAAGACTTTAAAAAGTCTGACCATTACATTGGTCGAAATATTTCATGCTTAATAAAACTCTCATGGACCGAGGCGGAAGTTAAGGAGAGAGCTAGTAAAATGGCAGAAATTATAAAAGCTAATATTTAAATATTTTCAGGTTTGTATAGGTTTTGTTGAGGTCGAAAAGTTATAGATTCTATTTTTAATTAGTAGTTTTATATTCTGAAAAAGAAACCATGAAAAATTACTACTTAAAATTAATCACATTACTTTTATTATTTAGTCAGTTTACATTTGCACAACAAATGCCAATTGATTTTTCTGATAACTCGGATAATTTTAATGTTTGGGGAGGTAGTACATTTGCAAAAGTATCATCGCCAACAGAATCGAATAATTTTGCAGGAGAATTTTTTCGTTCTAGCTCTACATCCGAACAAGGGCAATATATTGATTTAATTAGGCCAATAGACTTAGATTTTGATGATGAAATTACATTGATGTTTTATGCATCTGATAATAATTCGCACACAATTATTGTTAAGCTAGAAAACGGAGAAAATCCAAATATTGAGGTTGGGGTAACTACATCTTCACAAAACATATGGACCGAATTGACTTTTGATTTTTCAACAGTTGGTGGTAATGGTAAATATGATAGATTAACTATTCGAATTGATGATGGTAGTTCAGTTCCAGGTGCTTTTTTAATTGATGATATTCATGACGGTTCAGTACCAACTGACCCAAATGCCTTAGATGTTATCTATACAGATTTAGTTTGGGCAGATGAGTTTAATACATCAGGAAAAATTGCTATAAATTCAACAAATTGGTTTCATCAAACACAATTACCAGCAGGTGGAAACTGGTTTAACCAGGAAGAGCAACATTATACAAACCGTATTGAAAATTCATTTGTGGAAAATGGAAATTTAAATATTGTAGCCATAAAAGAATCTTTTACCGATCAAGGAGAAACAAAACAATATACTTCAGCAAGACTAAATTCTAAATTTGCATTTACCTACGGTAGAGTAGATGTAAGGGCAAAATTGCCTATCGGAAATGGTACATGGCCTGCTATTTGGACTTTAGGAAAAAATGTAAATGAAACTGGAGCCTATTGGCAAACTCAAGGTTTTGGAACAACAAGTTGGCCTGCATGTGGAGAAATTGATATTATGGAGCATGGTTTAGGAGCTGTAAACTATACATCTAGTGCTATACATACACCTTCAAGTTATGGTAATACTGTTAATGTTGCATCACAATTAATTAGTGATGTAGCAGCTAATTGGCATATTTATTCCATGAATTGGTCACCAAATCAAATTACTTTTTTAGTTGATGATGTTGCTTTTTACACTTACAACCCTAGTGTTAAAAATGCTAGTACATGGCCTTTTGATTTAGAGCAATACCTAATATTAAATGTAGCAATGGGAGGTATAGCTGCTGGAATTGATGGTATAGATCCATCTTTCACTCAAAGCCCCATGATTATTGATTATGTACGTGTTTATCAGAATAATAGCTTAAGTACTGATGAATTTAAAGATGATATATTTAAAGTGTTTCCAAATCCAACAGATTCTGAAATTAATATTAAAAGCAAAGTTCGAATTGATCGTGTAGAACTTTACGATATTTTAGGAAACTTTATTTTAGGCGAATCAAAAACTACTAATTCTATTGAAGTAAATAACTTACAAACAGGCTTGTATTTACTTAATATCTATTCAGGAGGCTCCAAAACGGTAAAAAAAATAGTAATAAATTAATACTTTACGTAGTCAACAATTTCTAATCCATAACCAATTAAGCCAACGCGCTTGCTCTGTTCCGAGTTGGAAATAAGACGTAGTTTATGAATATTTAAATCGTGAAGTATCTGCGCACCAATACCAAAATCTCTGGTATCCATATTAATTCTTGGTGCTTTTGATACTTTATTAGGTTTTTGATTTTCTTTCAAAAATGATAACCTATTTAAAATATTCATAGATTGATATTCTTGATTGATGAATATGATAGCACCTTTACCTTCATCATTAATTACCTTAAACATTTTATCTAATTGTTTATCGATATTATTAGTTAATGTTCCTAAAATATCATTATTGATTAATGTAGAATTTATTCGAGTTGGTACTTCTTCGTAATCTTTCCAAACCCCTTTTGTTAATGCAATATGTATTTGATTATTTGTTGTTTGTTTGTAAGCTCTTAGTCTAAAACTTCCAAAACGGGTTTCTATTTGAAAATCCTCTTTTTTCTCAATTAAGGAGTCGTGTTGCATTCTGTATGCTACTAAATCTTCAATAGATACAATTTTTAAATCCAATTTTTTTGCAACTTCAATAAGTTCTGGCAAACGCGCCATGGAACCATCTTCATTCATTATTTCCACTATCACTCCAGCAGGTTCTAATCCTGCTAAACGTGCAAAATCTATTGCAGCTTCGGTGTGTCCTGTACGTCTTAAAACACCACCTTCTTTTGCAACCAATGGAAAAATATGCCCAGGTCTTGCTAATTCAAAAGGTTTGGTATGGTCGTTAATAAGTGCTTTTACTGTTTTGGCTCTATCATTAGCAGAAATACCAGTAGTAACGCCATTTCCTCTTAAATCAACGGATACTGTAAAGGCAGTTTCTAATGGATCGGTGTTATTACGCACCATCATATTAAGCTCCAACTCTTTACATCTAGTTTCAGTTAAAGGGGCGCAAATAAGGCCACGACCGTGTGTAGCCATAAAGTTTATCATTTGTGGCGTTACTTTTTCGGCTGCAGCTAAAAAATCACCTTCATTTTCACGATTTTCGTCATCTACAACTATAATAACTTTACCATTTCTGATGTCTTCAATAGCATCATGAATCGTATTTAATTTAAATTTTGATGTGGTCGTTTTAGTCATTTTTTCTGCTATCATTTTACAAAGATATTGCTTATTTTAAAGAATCTAAACAATTTTGCTTTAAGTCTTCCTTCGTTTTAACACTTAGGAAAGGATAAATAAACATGTAAAGTGGAAAGGTAATAATCAACACTATAAGGTTTGGACGTTTTTCATTTTTATCAATGTTTTTATAAAATTTAAATAAGGTTACAATAGATTTTATATAATAAACGATAAAAACAAAGAATACTACCAAGCTAATTTTTAATGAAGTAGTTGCGACAGATGGTAGTTTGTTATTTTTTAATATGAAAAACAGAATTAATAAAACTACAGCAATACTATATAATATGATTGCAATTTTTGAATCAGATTTATAACGTAAAGCAAGTTTTTCCGACGAATCAAAATTAGGGTTTATGGTCAATCCAGAATTTATAAGCGAACTTATAGAATGTCCTTTTTTCTTCAAAATATTTAAAGCTTCATAACGAATGGGCTCATCATGACCTAAAGCTTTGTAATTAGTAATAATATCAAGTAATTCTTCTTTTTTATAGGATGCTAAAAATTTATAATCAACACTATCCTTTTCTTTAATATTAAATACTTTTTTTAATGGTTCTGTAATACTACCAATATCAAATAAACCTTTATCTGCAGTTGCGCGTTTGGTTAAGTAAATCCCTAAAGGCAGCATGATTAAAGTTGAAAACCAACTGGCCAATACTGGATTAAATTCACCATTTTTAGCACTGTTTGTAGCAAAAATACCTATAAAGTGATACGTTAAAAAGAGTAATATAGCTATTACCATTGGCAAACCAATGCCTCCTTTACGTATTAAAGCACCTAATGGCGCACCTACAAAAAACAAGATAATACAGGCAAAACTTAAAGCAAATTTTTCATGAAATGAAATAATATGCCTATTAAACAAAACCTTTTGGGCTTTAAGTGGTGCAACTTTTTGATTTAGAATTTGTTTTGAGCTTGTTATAGATCTTAAAGTAATATCTACTAATTGAGACTTCTTTTTAGTATCAAAAAGATCTAGAACATTGCCATTATAAACGGAATCATTTACAGGTTTAATACCTGTTTTTTGAGTGATTATGGCAAACCCAGACCGATTAAATAAATTTTTTGAAATGCCCTCAACTTCTTTTTGTCGCATTACTATTAGCGAATCTAGAGTTTTATCAAGGCCAACAACGTCGAGCATACTATACTTGTCAGTTTGTGAGTTTTCATCAAAATCTACATTGTTTAAATCTGATAAATCTATATTTATAATATACTTTTTAAAAGTACTTTTGGCAAATGGTTTTTTGTTTCTACTTTTTATAGCTTTGGGTAATAAATCTTCATAGTAATTACCATCAAATAAAATTAATTGTAAAACGTTAGACTTTTCTTCAAAAAAAAACTCACCAGTTTTAGCCTTAATTGTTTTGGCATTTGTTCTTCCATCTGCAGCTTTTAAATGTATGGTTACATCTTCTAAAAACTGATCGTTATCACCACTTTTATTCTGTACTTTTATATTGTAAGGCGTAGATTCTATTTGATTAAACTGCCCTACAGCAATGGCCATAGAAGGTTTAGTTTTGGCAATATTTTTCCTCAAATTATAAAACTTCATTTCCGACCAAGGAATAGCATTATTAGCAAAAAAGAATGTAATGACAGCAACGCCAACAATAAAAATACTTAAACCAGACATGGCGCGTTGCAATGAAATACCGGTAGATTTCATTGCTGCAAACTCATAATTTTCGGCAAAACTGCCAAATACCATAATAGATGACAATAATATGGTGAGCGGTAATACTAACGGAATTAGTTTTGGAGTAACGTAAATTAAGAACTTAATAATAACTTCAATATTTAGATCTTTACCCGCTAATTCGGCTATGTAGAGCCAAATTGATTGTAAAACAAAAATCAGCATGAGTATGATTAGCACGCTGAAAAAAGTTTTTAAATATGTAGTTATTATGTAACGGTCTAATATTTTCACACGTTAATCCTTAATCTAATTTATTGATGTAATAATCTTTATATTTATTAGCATCAAAGGTAAATAAGCTTTTTGATAAAGGCTCATTTGTTTTAAAAGAATTAACAGTTAACGTAGTCTTGGTATTATTTTTACCAATTTGAATTAAATTATAGATGTGTTTTGTATTGATATCAATACCTAAGAGAATATTTTTAATTTCAGAATTAGAATCTATCGGCGTTAGTTTTACATATTGAATTTTTCTACCATTTATGTTTTGCTCAATATCGATAGCATACAAATAGCCATCTTCATAAAATGAAAGCATTTTGCTGGGTGTAATAGCATCTTCCTCATTATCGCTTTCTGAAGAAATAGTAACTTCTTCATCCTCAGGACTTATACTATAAAGTGTTTTACCATCAAATAGACGCGTAATACCAAGAATATTAAGCTTGTATTTTTCGCCTTGCATAATAACATCGCCTTTGGTTTCTTGTTTAATATTTTCAGAAGTATTTTCTAGAACATACTTAAAATCTAATGAGATATTATCGTAGCTTTTAACTTTTGTAGAAACCTCATTTAACAAAGCTTTTGCTTTATTTTGAGAAAAAGCGGTAATCGAAATTGTAAGTAATAGTATAGTTATAATTTTTTTCATCTTAAATTTTTTATCTATTTCCGCAAAGGCGGTAATCTAATTATATTTCGTTTTCTAAATGCTGATCGAGAGCAACTAAATCTGTGATTAAAACCTGTCTGGCTTTACTGCCTTCAAAAGGGCCAACAATTCCAGAAGCTTCTAATTGATCGATAATTCTTCCTGCTCTATTATATCCTAATTTTAATTTACGTTGTAATAAAGATGCTGAACCTTGTTGGGCCGTCACAATTACAATGGCGGCATCTTTAAATAATTTATCTCTATCTGATAGGTCTATATCAAGACTTGTGCCACTTTCTTCTCCAACATATTCGGGTAATTGATAAGCGTTTGGATAAGCTTTTTGGTTACCTATGTAATCAGTTATTTTTTCAACTTCCGGAGTATCTACAAAAGCACATTGAACACGAATTAAATCGTTTCCTTGAGTATAAAGCATATCACCACGGCCAATAAGTTGGTCGGCACCCGAGCCATCTAAAATGGTTCTAGAATCTATTTTTGAAGTTACTCTAAAAGCTATTCGCGCTGGGAAATTGGCTTTAATAATCCCTGTTATAACATTAACCGATGGACGTTGCGTTGCAATAATTAAGTGAATACCAATGGCACGAGCCAATTGCGCTAAACGTGCAATAGGTGTTTCAACTTCTTTACCAGCAGTCATAATTAAATCTGCAAATTCATCAACAACCAAAACTATATATGGTAAAAATTGATGACCATCATTTGGGTTTAGTTTTCGTGCTTTAAACTTCGTATTATATTCTGATATATTTCTACATAAGGCATTTTTAAGAAGCTCATAACGGTTATCCATTTCAATACATAATGAATTTAAAGTGTGGATAACTTTAGTGTTGTCAGTTATTATAGCATCTTCACTATCGGGTAATTTTGCTAAATAATGACGTTCAATTTTATTAAAAAGTGTCAGTTCTACTTTTTTAGGATCGACTAAAATAAACTTAACTTCTGCTGGGTGTTTTTTATAAAGAAGCGATGTTAAAACAGCATTTAAACCTACCGATTTTCCTTGTCCTGTAGCACCCGCCATAAGTAAATGAGGCATTTTTGCTAAATCGACAACCAAAGTTTCGTTGCTAATAGTTTTACCCAAAGCGATTGGAAGTTGCATTTCGGAACTCTGAAATTTTTTGGATGCAATTACCGATCGCATTGAAACAATAGTCGCATTTTTATTTGGCACCTCTATACCTATAGTACCTTTTCCTGGAATAGGCGCAATAATACGAATACCAAGTGCGGCTAATGATAAGGCTATATCATCTTCTAAGTTTTTAATTTTTGAAATACGAATACCGGCATCTGGCACAATTTCATAAAGTGTAACCGTTGGACCAATAGTTGCTTTAATACTAGCAATACCAATTTTATAATTACTTAAAGTTTCAACAATTTTGTTTTTGTTTTCTTCAAGTTCTTCTTGGTTAATTTTTATACCTTCAGTATCATATTTTTTTAATAAATCTAAAGGCGGAAATTTATAATTACTAAGTTCAAGAGTAGGGTCGAAGAGTCCGAAATCTGCAACAAGTTTGTCTGAAAGATTATCGGTTTCAGAAAGTTCTTCTTTTACTTTTTCAACTTTTATTTCTAATTCTTCTTCCTCAACTTCGGTTACATTCACTTCTAATGGCGCAGCAATTGTTTTAGCTTGAGTTTCATTTTTTATTGGTGCTTCCTTTTTTTCGGAAGGAATATCGAAAGCAGATTTAAAAGCTTCAGCTTCATCAGATAAGTTATTATCAAAAGGTACAATAACCTCTTCATTTAATTCAGAAAACTCATCTTTTATATTTCTTTTAGCAGATTTAAATAAATTCGTAAAATTCTCAAAAGTAACTTTAAATCGAATTGCCAAATAGGTTATCAAGCCAAATAAAAGGAGCAACGATACGCCTATTTTACCAATATAGTCTTGAAGGAAAGTGTTAGTCTCAAAACCAATAGTTCCACCAAGAATATCATTTTTTTCTCCAAAGAAACCGAATAAAATAGAGAGCCAAATTATAATTAAAATACCCCAAAACCAGTGCTTTCTGAGTTTCGCTTTACTTAAATTTATTAAAATATATATTCCAGACAAGAATATAAGACCAGAAAAAATAAAGGATGCCACACCAAACCCACGTTGAATAAAAAAATCGCTTAACCAAGCTCCAGACTTACTCAACCAATTGTCTGATTTTACCTCTCGTGAGGTAAAATCGGCTATAGTACTTTGGTCTGCTTCTCCAGTAAAAAAATAGGAAATAAATGCGATACATAATAAAATACCAGTAATAACTAAAAAGCTGCCAAACACTAATTTTTGTGGGCTTGACAACCTAAAATTGGGCATTTTAAGTTTTTTTGTGGGTTCTTTTTTAGATTTGGTTTTGCGTTTAGCCATTAATGTGCTATTAGTTTGAACAAAAATACAAATTACTAACGTTAACGAAACTTTATTTTGAAAAATTGCAAAAGCAATTTAAACAAAAGATGTAGTTGAGTTAATCCAGATGAAAATCAGGATCTTTTTATTGGTGTTATAAAACTCAGTATTTTAAAAAATCTTTGGAAGATAAATTATAAAACCAATAATAGTAGCAAAAACTGAAGCTATAAAAACAGCACCAGCAGCAATATCTTTTATAAGTCCTATTTTATTGTGATGTTCTGGGTGAATAAAGTTTGCAATTTCCTCTACTGCAGTGTTAATGCCTTCAATACTCATAACTAAACCAATAGCTAAAAGTTGAAAGAGCCATTCGTTTGAAGAAATATTAAAAAAGAATCCTGCTACAGTAACAACAAGGGCAATAAAAAACTGAATTTTTATACTTGCCTCAGTTTTTAAAAGTAAAAGCGCACCTTTAAAAGCATAACCAACACTTTTTAAGCGGTTAATTAAGAAGGATTCTTTTTTAGACATCGATTGACGTTATTAATAAAGCGCTTCTAATGCGGCCTTATAATTTGGTTCATCAACAATTTCGCCAACTTGTTCGGTATATAATACGTTAGCTTTTTCATCTAAAACAACAACACAGCGAGAGTGCAGTGTTTCTAAAGGTCCAGTGGTAAAGTCCAAGCCATAAGCTTTACCAAAACTACCATTTTTGTAATCTGATAAGCTAATCACATTTTCTAAGCCTTCCGCACCACAAAAACGAGCTAAGGCAAAAGGTAAATCATGAGAAATACAAAGTACTTTTGTGTTTTCTAATTCGTTAGCTTCTCTATTAAATTCTCTTACAGATTGTGCACAAGTTCCAGTATCTACACTAGGAAAAACGTTTAAAACAACTTTGCTGCCTGCAAAATCGGCTAAAGTTTTTGATGATAAATCGGTTGCTGTTAATGTAAATTCTGGTGCTTTTGTTCCAACTTGTGGTAGAGTTCCAGAAGTTTTTATTTCATTTCCTTTTAATGTAACTGTTGCCATTTTTTTTGATTTTTAATTTGGTTTAAAAATAGTAATATTTAATCTTTTTACTGTATAATTTTTTAGCTAATTTTTTAAAGAATCACCACGTGCTATTCTTAAAACTTATCATAATAGATTGCTTCTATAAGTTTTATCAATCAACATATAATTTATAAAAATTGATTTTAATGTTTATTTCGATAGTTATTGTTAATTTTATGCTATTGAGAATTATATAAAATATTTACAAGAAAATGGATAATAAAAATCAAAACGGACATCCACACGGAACAGCATCTAACATTAATGAAAGTGCAGCTAACTGTCCCTTTTTAAGTGGAACACAAAAGAAAACTGCTGGCGGTGGTGTAAAAAATCGTGACTGGTGGCCAAATGAGTTAAAATTGAATATTCTACGTCAGCATTCAGAAAAGACAAACCCAATGGGTGAAGATTTTGATTATGCTAAAGAATTCAATAGCGTAAATTTCACTGAATTAAAGCAAGATGTCATTAAATTAATGACCGATTCTCAAGATTGGTGGCCTGCGGATTATGGCCATTACGGAGGATTTATGATAAGAATGGCGTGGCACAGTGCTGGAACTTACAGAGTAGGTGACGGACGTGGTGGTGCTGGTGGTGGAAATCAGCGTTTTGCTCCAATTAACAGTTGGCCAGATAACGGTAATTTAGATAAAGCTCGATTATTATTATGGCCAATTAAGAAAAAATATGGTAAGAAAATTTCTTGGGCAGATTTAATGATTTTAGCAGGTAACTGTGCTTTAGAATCGATGGGCTTTCCAACATTCGGGTTTGCTGGAGGACGCGAAGATATCTGGGAACCAGAACAAGATGTATATTGGGGAAGTGAAACAGAATGGGGCGCAAATGAAGACCGTTACGCTGAAGGCGATTTAGAAGATCCTTTAGCTGCAGTAATGATGGGATGGATTTATGTAAACCCAGAAGGACCAAATGGTAATCCAGACCCAATGGGTTCAGCACATGATGTTAGAGAAACGTTTGGGCGTATGGCTATGAATGATGAAGAAACTGTGGCATTAGTAGCAGGTGGACACACTTTTGGGAAAGCTCACGGAGCAGCTGATCCAAATAAATATGTTGGAAAAGAGCCCGCAGGTGCATCTATTGAAGAAATGAGTATGGGTTGGAAAAACTCATACAAAAGTGGCGTTTTAGATGATGTGATTACCAGCGGCATTGAAGGTGCATGGACACCAAATCCAACCCAATGGGATGCAGATTACTTCGATGTTTTATTAAACTACGATTGGGAATTAACAAAGAGTCCCGCTGGCGCACACCAATGGACACCAACGGCCGCTTCTCATGCGAAAATGGCACCAAAAGCTGGTGATCCTAACGGAAAACAAGCACTCATGATGACTACTGCAGATATCGCATTAAAAATTGATCCTGCGTATTTAGAGATTTCAAAGCGTTTTCATGAAGATCATAAAGCATTTGAAGATGCTTTTGCTCGTGCTTGGTATAAATTAACGCACAGAGATATGGGACCTGTTGATCGTTATTTAGGACCAGAAGTTCCAAGTGAAGAATTAATTTGGCAAGACCCAATCCCTAAAGTGCATTATACATTAAGTGATTCTGATATCTCATCTTTAAAGAAAATGATTTTAGCATCAGGTCTTACTGTTTCAGAATTAGTGAAAACAGCTTGGGCTTCAGCATCTACATATAGAGACTCTGATAAGCGCGGTGGTGCTAATGGCGCTCGATTAAGATTAGAGCCTCAAAGGAGCTGGAAAGTAAATAATCCTGAAGAGCTAAATAAAGTTCTTAAAGTACTAGAAGGTATTCAAAATCAATTTAATGGTACTGTTTCTATGGCAGATTTAATTGTTTTAGCAGGTGTTGCTGGAGTTGAAGAAGGTGCAAGTAAAGCTGGTCACAATATTTCAATCCCTTTTACTCAAGGTAGAGGAGATGCTTCGCAAGCGCAAACAGATATTGAACAATTCAATTATTTGAAACCTGTAGGTGACGGATTTAGGAATTATGTTAATGCAAATTTAGACGTTTCAGCTGAAGATTTATTAATCGATAAAGCAAACTTATTATCGCTTACCGTTCCAGAAATGACAGTTTTAGTTGGTGGTTTGAGAGTTTTAGGTGCGAATTATGATAATTCTGAATATGGTGTTTTTACTGATAATAAAGGGCGTTTAACTAATGATTTCTTTTCGAATATATTAGATATGACCTATACTTGGAGCGCGACTTCGGATGATGATAAATTATTTGAAGGTAAAGACCGAAGAACTGGAAAAGTTAAGTTTAAAGGTACTCGTGCAGATTTGATTTTTGGTTCAAATACTGAATTAAGAGCCATTGCCGAAGTTTACGGGACCGATGATGCAAAAGAAAAATTTGTAAAAGATTTTGTTGCTGCTTGGACTAAGGTTATGAATTTAGATCGTTACGATTTAAAATAATCAAAAAAAGTAATATTTAAATTGGGATAAGCGTTTCATTACTCTTATCCCAATTTTATTTTAAATAATAAGTAAATGAATGATAAAGACGCCCTTTTTATGGCTATTCAATCTGGACAAAATGATAAAGTTACCGAACTATTAAACTCAAATCCAGATTTAGTAAAGATTAAAGATTCAAGAGGTTTTACGCCATTAATTTTCGCATCTTATTTTGATAAAGAAGATATTGTTAAAACCTTAGTTGAACATCATGCTCCTATTGATGCCGCCGATGCCTCTGGAAATACAGCTTTAATTGGGGTGTCTTTTAAAGGTAACGGCCTTTTAGCAAATTATTTAATACAAAATAATGCTGATGTAAACGCAAAAAACACAAATGGTACCACGCCATTATTATTTGCAACCATGTATAATAAAGTTAATATTGTAAAACTCTTATTAAAGCATAAGGCAGATAAAACGTTAAGAGATAACGAAGGAAAAACAGCGTTAGATTACGCCAAATCAAAAGGTTTTAAAGAAGTTTTAGAATTATTGTAAAGTTAATTTATTTGTCTTTTAGCATTTTTATTTTAATTCTAAAAGCTGCAAAAAGCAATGTTGTAAATGGGCTTAACCAGTTAAAAATGGCGTAGACAAAATAATCTGCAACACTAACACCCAAAACACCAGATTGATAAGCACCACAAGTATTCCAAGGGATTAAAACAGAGGTTACTGTGCCAGAATCTTCTAAGGTTCTACTCAAATTTTCTGGAGCTAAACCTTTATCTTTATAAGCGTCTTTAAACATTTTTCCTGGTATTACAATTGCCAAGTACTGGTCTGAAGCAATAATATTTAATCCTAAGCAACTAATTACTGTAGTTGCAAATAAACCAAATACAGATGAAGCAATAGATAAAAGTGCTTTGGTAATTCTTGCTAATGCACCAATACCATCCATAACACCACCAAAAACCATAGCACAGATAATGAGATAGATTGTCCAAAGCATACCATTCATACCGCCTGCTGAAAAGAGTTCATTTAGTTTTTCATTATCAGTCGCTATTTGGGTATTACTAAGTATTGAGTTAATTACGGATTCTATTTTCGTATCACCTAAATTATTTAAAATATCTGGTTGAAAAATAAAAGCAAAAACCGCTGCAACCAAAACGCCGGCACCCAAAGCTACTAGTGGTTTAGTTTTCATTAAAATAAGAACTATCACCATTACTGGAACTAAAAACAGCCAAGGGGTGATATTAAAGGTATTATTGATAGATTCTAACAGGTTGCTAATATCTGCGTTTCCAGAGGTATCAATGGTTGCGCTTAATATTCCAAACACTACCAACGTTACTAAAATGGTAGGAACAGTTGTAATGGTCATGTATCTAATGTGTGTAAATAAATCTGTACCAGCCAGAGCAGGTGCTAAATTTGTGGTATCACTTAATGGCGACATTTTATCACCAAAATAAGCTCCAGAAATTACGGCTCCTGCAATCATTCCTGTGTCTATGCCTAATGCGCTTCCTATGCCAATTAACGCTATCCCAACGGTAGCAGAAGTTGTCCAAGAACTTCCTGTAGCTATAGATATTATGGCACAAATGATAACACTTGCGGGTAAAAATATACTCGGATTTAAAACTTGTAAACCATAATAAACCATGGCAGGAATAACGCCGCTAATTAACCATGTTCCCGCTAATGCGCCCACTAAAAGTAATATTAAAACGGGTATGAATATTGTTTTTAAGTTTTCCCATATTTCAGAAAGCATAATTTGTAACGATACTTTGTTGAAAAAACCAACAATGGCTGCAATGCCACCACCAATTAAAAGTATAATTTGGTTGGAATAACCACCAAACATTTCGCCATCAGCCATAAAGATATTATAGGCTAATAAGGCCATTAAAAGAATTACAGGAATAAGCGCTTCCCATATATTTAATTCTGTGTTTTCTATAATGTTTTGATTATCGACTTTAATTTTGGAGATATTTTTGTCGTCTTTCATAAAATGATTTTAAGTTATGTAATGTTACGATTTTCACGAAAGCTATGCAAATGCTATGAGTTGCTTACATTTACAATTCATTTTAAAATTTTAAATGGATTCATTAACCCAAATCGTTTTAGGTGCCGCTTGCGGAGAAGCTATTCTAGGAAAAAAAATAGGTAATAAAGCCTTATTGTTTGGTGCCATTGGCGGAACAATTCCAGATTTAGATGTGTTTGTAGGAAGCTTGATTTATAATAATAAAATAGATGCGATGCTGTTTCATAGAGGTTTTATGCATTCTATTTTATTTTCAATTTTGGCTTCACTTTTATTAGGTTGGCTAACATTTAAACGCTACAATTCTGGTAAACGCTTGCATACTACAACTCAAAGAGATTGGCTTTGGCTCTGGTTTTTATCCTTGTTTACGCATCCTATTTTAGATTGTTTTACACCTTATGGCACACAATTATTTGCGCCTTTCTCAAATTACAGAGTGGCTTTTAATAATATTGCTGTGGCAGATCCATTTTACACCCTTCCATTTTTAATAAGCATGATTGTTTTAATGTTTTTTAAAAGACAATCAATCAGAAGAAAATTTTGGTTAAAACTCGGTGTTGGTATAAGTTCTGTTTACATGCTATTTACTTTAGGAAACAAGTTATATATTGATAATGTATTCAGAAAATCATTAAAGAATTCAAATATTTCTTATGCAAGGTTTAGTACACAACCTTCAATTTTGAATAATATTTTGTGGTTTGGAATAGCTGAAAGTAAAACGAATTATTATGTGGCCTTTTATTCATTATTAGATTCAAAACCTTATTTTTTGAATTTTGAAGAACTTCCAAAATCTAGAGTACCAGAATTGGAAATGCAAAATGATTTAAAGCGGTTGGCATGGTTTAGCAATTATTATTATAACACCTTTAAGCTTGCTGAAAATTCGTTTAGTTATTTTGATTTACGATACCCAGTTTTAAATGATAACGACTCAAGTACACCCATTTTCTATTTCAATCTATTTAAGGATGAAAAACGACTAAATATGAAATCTTTTGAACCCAATACTGGCGATTTTAATAAGGCCATTAAATTACTTTGGGAGCGCTTAAAAGGTAGATAGATTATATTATTTGTAAATCTTTTTTTCTTTTCAAAATATTAAGTTCTTCCATACATTTTCGCATGGTTTCATAAGTGCGCTCAATATCTGCATCTAAACCAATTGAAAAACGAATAAGTCCGTCGCTTAAACCCATTTCACGCTGCTCATCTTCAGGAATTTCTGATGATGTTGAGCTTCCTGGAGCACTAAATAATGTTTTATAAAACCCTAAACTTACGGCTAAATAGCCCAAGTTTTTATTTTGCATAAGTTCCATAAGTTCGTTAGCTTTTTCAAGAGAACCAACATCTATGGTTAACATACCACCAAAACCATATTGAACATTCATCATACTTTTAAATAAGTTATGTGACGGGTGTGATTTTAAACCTGGATAAACGGTTTTTAAACCATCGGCTTCAAATTTTTCGGCAAGAAACAATCCATTTTTACTGTGCTGTTGCATTCTAATGTGAAGCGTTCTTAAATTTTTTAAAACCGAAGCCGCACGCAAACTATCCATAGTAGAACCGAGTAGCATCGAAGCGCCATCGTTTACGTTTCGCAAATCATTTATAAAATCTTGAGTACTACAGACAACACCGCCAACGGTATCACTAGAGCCATTTATAAATTTAGTCAAGCTATGAATAACAACATCTGCACCCAAAACTGCTGGAGAAATGGATAATGGTGAAAACGTATTATCTACAACCAATTTTAAATGATGCTTTTTTGCAATTTTAGCTAAACCTTTAATATCTGCAACTTCTAAAAGCGGATTGCTTACCGACTCGCAATACAAAACTTTAGTCTGATTTGTTATTGCTGCCTCTACTTTCTTTAAATCCGTTATGTCAACAAACGATGTTTCAATATTAAAGCGTGGTGTAAAGTTTTTCAAGAACGCATAAGTGCCACCGTAAATAGTTCTGCTAGAAACTATATGATCGCCCGAGCTACATAATTGCATTAATACGGGTGTAATAGCGCCCATTCCAGAAGCAGAAACATTGGCAGTTTCTGTGCCTTCCATAGCTGCTAAAGCTTCACCTAAATATAAATTAGAAGGCGAGGAGTGGCGCGAATATAAATAACACCCATCTGCATTTCCTTCAAAAGTATCAAACATGGTTTTTGCCGAAAGAAATGTATAGGTTGATGAATCTGATATTGATGGATTTACGCCTCCAAATTCACCAAAGTATTGTAAATCTTGAATGTTGTTTGCGGGTTTAAAAGTCATAATTTTGAGTTTTTTGTCAGGTTGAGCGCAGTCGAAACCTTATTTTATTTAAATCAAAATTAATTATATATAGATTAAAAAACAATACTTAGTCTTTAATACATAAAATAAAACTATTAAAAACAACTATTATAGATTTATTTATTATAATTTACTGATTATTCTTTATTTTAGTGAAAATTTTTCGATTATGATTTTTGACACCACTGATAAAAAACTACTAGAGTATTTACAAGACGATAGTAAACAAACCAATAAAGAGCTTTCAAATAAATTAAACCTATCGGTAACTGCGGTTTACGAGCGCATAAAAAAACTTGAAAAAGAAGGGTTTATTAATAAATACGTGGCCTTAGTTAATAAAGAAAAAACAGAAAATGGTTTTGTTGTTTTTTGTCATATTAAGCTCGTTCAACATTCGCAAGATTATGTTATGAAGTTTGAAAAAGAAGTAACCAACTTAAATGAAGTACTTGAGTGTTATCATATTAGCGGTGATTACGACTATTTACTCAAAGTTTTGGTAAAAGATATGGCAGCATTTAGAGAGTTTATGGTAAAAAAATTAACCACAATCAATCATATTGGTAGCACGCATAGTATGTTTGTTATAAATGAAGTAAAACATACAACAGCCTTAAGTTTTTAAAAATGAATTCGAAATTATATAAAGCCACTGAATTTTTTATCATCTTTTTTTTGATACCTATTAGTTTTGCTCTTAGCTATTGGCCTTGGATAAAACTAGGTATGGGGCTTTTCGGATTTATTTATATCATCTATGTGCTATTGAAGGTTGAACATAAAAAACTTAAGATTTCACCCAATTTAAATTGGAAACGTTTTTGGAAACTAACACTAATTAAGCTATTAATTATTTCGGTTTTAACAACTTTGTTTGTTTGGATAACCGATAGAGACGCGCTTTTTAATGTGTTACTAAACAAACCAAAACTTTGGATTTTTATACTATTCGTTTACAGCCTATTTTCAGTTTATCCACAAGAATTAATTTACAGAACCTTTTATTTTGATCGTTACAAAGTGTTTTTTTCAAATGATAACCTGTTTATATTTATAAATGCTATGGTGTTTGCATTGGCACATATTTTTTTCAAAAACACTTTAGTTTTAGTTTTAACATTTTTAGGAGGTTTATTATTTGCTATAACTTACATTAAAACCAAATCAACCCTTTTAGTATCTATTGAACATGCCATTTATGGGTGTTGGTTATTTACTGTGGGTATGGGAGATATGCTTGGATTTCCTGCATAATTTATCGATGCGTTTTCTTTTTAGGAAATATAATCTTACGTAAATTAAATCTTTTTACTATTTTAGAGGAGCTATTAACATCTAATACCAATTTAAACATGAAAAAATTAGCCCTTATTATTTTAGGATTTATTATTGGAGCAGTATTAACATATTATTTTTGTCCGAGACCTGATGATATGAACACTATGGCTCCAGAATATGATAAACCAACAGGCGTTATTACTATTATAGAAGCCGAAGCTTTAAGCGCCAATTGGGCAAAAAATAATAAAACCGAAATAGATTCTACTTTAGATGTTGAAGGCTCTAGAAAATCTATGAGATCGGTTAAGTGGACGTTAAAGGATGTTGAAGATTATTTACATTTCGCAAAAAGTGAATCAGATTCTGTGGGTTACACTATGACAGGTGTTCGTGTGTATTTAGGTAATTACGGCGAAAAGACTAAACCAAGTAAGAAGAACAGAAACACCATGTTTATTGTGCCAACTGGCTATAAAAACACCTCTAAAGCGAGTAGTGTTAATCTTAATTTTGCTGTTAAGGATGAAGATATTCCTGTTGATCCTTTGAATGATGGGTCTGGAGGTAATGATGGTTATTTTAAGTAATTTGTGAAAGAGTTTTTATTAGATAATTATTTTTTTTTAACTCATACTATTGAAGCTATATCTGCTCTAACAGGCTTGTTAGTTTTTTTTAGTTATAAGAACTCGACATCTAAATATTTTATATATTTTTTAGTCTACCTAACTTTATGTGATTTTGTAACTGGTTACACTAAGTTAGTAGACCCAGATAAAATGTTAAGTTTTTTATTAGGCTCTTTAATTGAAAAAAATTACTGGTTTTCAACGCTTTATTGGAAAATTGGAGCTATTGTATTTTTCTCTTTTTACTATCAAAAAATTTTAAAAACTAAAGTTTATAAAAATATAATCAAGTATAGTGGTTACAGTTTTTTCGTTTTTTCAATTATATATATATTACTTAATTGGCAAGCTTTTTTTGTTAGTTTTTTTCCAATAATAAGTGTTTTAGGAGCTGCTATTGTATTTTTATGTACTGTTTTATATTTTGTTGAAATATTGCAGACTAATAAATTGCTAACATTTTATAAATCACTAGATTTTTATATATCAGCAGCTATCTTTATTTGGTGGTTAATTATTACGCCTATAGTATTTTATGATAATTACACAACATATCAAGTAGGTGTTTATGAAAGAGATTGGAATTATATTCATTTAAAGCGATTAATTTATTTGTCAGCTAATATATTTATGTATTCAACATTTACATTTGCACTAATTTATTGTAGACCAAAAATTAAATAATGATTAATTGTTTAAATGTTATTCTAACTCAAACGAAATCAGTTTCAACAGCTGCAGAGCGCTATTTACTAGTGTATATGATAATGGTTTTAATAATCATTACATCATTAGTTATTGTGTTTTTTGTTGTTTTTCAAAAGCGAAAAAACAAATTACTCCTAGACCAAATAAAACAACAACAGGCCTTTGAAGAAGAGATTGTGCAAGCACAAACCGAAACGCAAGAACAAACTTTAAAAAATATTGGTTGGGAATTACACGATAATGTTGGGCAGTTACTATCTTTTGCTAGTATGCAACTTAGTATTTTAAAAATGCAAGTTACAGATGATGTGAAAGACAAGTTTAAAGATACTACAGAAGCCTTAAAAGAGAGTCTTTCGGAAGTTAGAGCGCTATCTAAAACGTTGAATAATGAAGTGGTTTTAAATATTGGTTTTGAAAAATCTATTACTAATGAGTTGAATCGTTTAAAAAGGATGAAATTCACTTCTGCCGAATTAAAAATAATTGGCGATAAAGTAGATTTTGTAAATAGAAAACATGAAATTATTATTTTCAGAATTCTACAAGAGTTTTTATCTAATTCTGTTAAATATTCGGAAGCTAAAAATTTAAATATTACTTTGCATTATCAACCAGAAAAGTTAATTATTACTGCCAAAGATGATGGTAAAGGCTTTGATATTGATAAGGTTGAAAAAGGTTCAGGTTTAATAAATATGAAAAGTAGAGCAGCATTGATTAATGCTAGTTTAGATTTAAATTCTAAACCTAATGAAGGGGTTGAGCTTGTTATAAACTATCCGTTAATTTAATTGTCATTTCGACTTTAGGAGAAATCACACATACTAATAATATGCAGTTGTATTGAGTAAATAAATAAAAATTTTTTAAGTACATGACAAAATTTTAAATAAGAAGTTCAAAT
>TARA_R110002096_G_scaffold183757_19_pt1 | contig 21729 bp, 16 predicted proteins | sample TARA_R110002096 | Tara Oceans TARA_R110002096 (sample SAMEA4397295) | marine metagenome | biome: Polar Biome; feature: [DCM] deep chlorophyll maximum layer (ENVO:01000326); material: water (ENVO:00002006), including particulate matter (ENVO:01000060) such as... | depth 35 m
TTTAGGCGCATAAGCATCACATGCAATCCACCTCTTTCAAGAACTAGTTCTTCGCCAGGAGCAACACTCGCATCTTTTTTTTCACGCATTCCTGCAAGTCCATCTTCCGTAGTATAAGACTCATGAACTTGAGTCATCATTGCAACATCACTACTTACAGATAAAAGAGTGTCTGTAGTATTTAATGTATTGGTATATCTAAGATAGGCACCACTCATAGTGCCTTTTGCAGCAGGGCGAGCCCAATCAGAAACCGTTTCTTTCTGAGTTATAACCTCAGGTGCTTCTTCTGTTTTATTATTAGTACAAGCCGCAAAGCCTATTAATATCAAAAGTGCTAGTAATCGAAATTTCATTATAGTTTTGAATATTTATTTATATACGGTTTTAATGTCTTCAACTATCATTGAAGGGCGAGTCATGCTTCCGCCGTATTCAAAAATCACTTGAGATTTCGGGTTCAACACCATGATTTTATCAGAGTGATTCAGAAAATAGAATTTATCGCCATTTTCATTTACAGTAGAAAGTGAAATTTGGGTTCGAACTCTAACAGAGTCTAGAAAAGCGTTCATAACGGTAGTGTCGGCCGTTAAAAAATCGAAATTATCGCCAATGTCTCGAACTTCTTTATACTTTTTTAAAACTGAGGGGGTATCTCGAGCAGGATCAAAACTCACATTCAAAAATTGAATATCATCGGGGCTCCCTAATTCCTCCTGCATTTTCTGCATATTCTGCGTTATAACTGGGCAAACATCAGGACAATGAGTATAGATAAAGCCTAACACTACATACTTTCCTTTATAATCATCAGGGAAATTTATGGTCACGCTATCTTGGTTTATCATCTCAAAAGAAGCGTCGTTTAAATCGTCTATTATCTTGGGGCTATTGCAAGCAAAAAAAACGCCCGCTAAAACAAAAAGTACTAATTTTTTCATGGGGAGGAGCTTAGGTAAAACCTAAGTTTTTATGAGTAATAATTGGAAGTATTAAAGTAGCAATTATAGTACTAAGCAGGTAGCCAGAATTAAACTTTTACCAATTACTTTAAACTACTAGCCTAAAAACCAAATCATAAAGCTGCCAACCATAGAAATTAGCATTAGCATATATGCCTGCTTTACTGGTTTATCTGGTAAATACTGGTAAAGCGGAGTTTCTGAGAAGAAGTTAATTAAATACTCTTGTTTACTTTTTGATTCTTCATCTAGCTCTTCCACATTTTCCAAAAGCAAAGAAGTGTCCGTATCTATTTCGGTAAGGCGCTCATTTAAAAAACCGGTAATAGTATGAGGAGTGATATTTGCTAATCCACTAACAATTAAATATGCGGGGATACCAACCATCCAGATAGCTATCGCAACAATGGATTTATCATACACTGATAAATCAACAAATAAGCCCAACAGCATACTTATCATTCCAGCAAGCCCCATAATGCATAGAACCGCACTCAGAACTAATCTGAGTTTCCAATTTGTTAAGCCTTGGGCTAATATCTTTGTTCCTTCCATAGTATAAACTCCTTTATGGAGTATACGAAAGAGAGCTTAATTTTTGTATTAATTATTCTTATTAAATTCGTCTAGTAAAAGCTGCATTAAGAGTTGAGATGCGCTATATGACATCTCTTCATTGTCAGAAATATTAAGAGCGTCATCTACCTCAAAAGTAACAGCGTCCGCGCCAAAAGTTTTAAAAATCCAATTTTTAGCGATTGGAGAGTCCGTTGGAAATTCTTCTGTATTAAACACTACATCGGTATTACTCTCTTTAACTAAATCTTGCCAGCGCTGGGTAAAATTATCCGGAAATGTTACAATTTCTTCATCTATGGGATAGAAAATATTTTCGTTAGTCGAATGGAAATCAATTCCGTAATACACTCTTTTTCTAGAGTCTTTTAGCAAAGGAAGCAAAGCATCTCTTACCGCTCGCGTTTCTGGTTGGTTAAAGAATTCCCAGTCTCTGTTCAAATCATTTCCTGCCATATTATTTCGCCAATGCCCGTTATCAACTCCGTCAGGATTTATCATTGGGTAAGCTTTAATAACAAAGTGCTTTCTAAACTCTTTCGCTAAATCATTATCGCCTAGCATATTTTCTAAGAAAAACATTGATGACAAAAACCCTGTTACTTCGGGTGGATGTTGCCGACTTAGAATAATCAGAACTCCTGCTGGCTTTTCAGGATCTGTTTCATCTATTTCAAGTTCGTAAATTGGCTTTTGCTGATGAGAATATCCTACAACACTTTTCTTCGCATATTTGTTAATTAACGGTGATTCAAGTGCATCATCAAAAAGTGTAGTATTAAATGGCCATTGTGCAGTTAAAATAATTGGTAATTCACCTACAGTTAGCTCAAAAGAAGCCACACCGGAAGTATCATAGCTTATTTCGATAGGCTTATTATAGATGGTATCAACCGGAGTATCAGAGAATATATTAGCTTCAAAATAGGCTTTTGGTTGGTAACGGTGTCTACCGTTTTCATATCTCATTCGAAGAGTGATGGTGCGCTGCTTCTCACTCCAAATTCTAAATCCATACCACGCACTGTTATTTATTGGGCTTCTTTCTGGCTTAATCATCACCTCAAACAACGTATCATTTACAGCGTAAAAGTCGTTCATCCTAGCACCGTCGTACTCATTACTCACCCATATTTTGGGTGTTCCAGCACCAATTGTGCGTTTTTTTTGAAACTCTATCTCCTTATCTAGTGTATTAGTTACATCCGGTGGATCATAAGAATAACCAGTAAATTCCTCTGCGGATTTACAGGAGAATAATAGCAAGGAAACAAAGGCGATAAGTTGGTACTTAGACATATATAAATTCAAATTTTGCTCAATAGTAAGAAATCACAATAAATATTGTTCAAATGCTTTTTAAGTACACTTTCTTACTCTTATACTTAGGGGAATTAAATACAATTTTTATTAGAGTTAATTTTAGACATATCACACACTTTTTTTGTGCATTGGGAGTATTACTACTTCTTTCGCCTACTATAACCGCTCGACAAGAAGCCAAGCTAGATCGTATTTGGAAAGTAAAGATTGAAGGTAACACCACTTTCGAAGATATCGTAATAAAAAAGTTTATTGTTACGGAATCTCCTTCATTCTGGAAAAAGCTAACTTTTTTTAACGAAAAAGGGTACTACATATCAGAGAGTGAGCTTCAGAGAGATGTAATTCGCATTCAGCGGTTTTACCAAAGGCGTGGCTTTTATGACGCAAAGGTCTCTTATCGTCTTGAAGAAAATGAAACCTATTGGAAAAAAAACCTCACTTTCGATATCGTTGAAAACGCTCCAACCATCATCAACAGTGTTAACATTCAACTCTCAGCCTCTAAAAAGGATAGCTTATTCATTGCTAGCGACGATCGCTTTAATTCCGCTCTTAGGCGTATCCCATATCGCAAAGGACGCCGATACGAGTCGATAGAAGCTACTGAAACCGAGGGAAATGTATCTCTAACTTTACGGAACCTTGGCTTTGCTTATGCTAACACCAATGTAGAGGCCAAAGTCGACTCCAACTTAGGAACCGCAGATATCAATCTAATGCTAACAGCGGGCCCACAAACACGCTTTGATTCTGTATTAGTGCAAGGGGAAACAACTTTACCCGAACGATTTATTCATCGTGAAACAGGTATTAAAAAAGGAGAATTGTACACCGAAAAAACCATGCGTGAAGCACAGCGGGAAATCTTCAATCATCACTTATTCAGGTTTGCTATCGTTTCTCTGCCAGAGCAACCGCAAGACACCTCGCTTAATGTACTCGTTAGAATTAAAGAAATGCCTCTTCGTTCTGTTCAATTAAAATTCGGAGTTGGGAATTTTGACCGCATAGAAGGGCCAATTGGCACGAATAACTTCTACCGTATTTTTAGAGGACAGGCAACATGGGTTTATCGAAATGTGCGCCAAAAAGGAGAACGATTCAGTACCTCGCTAGGAGTTTCTGGTTATGATCAGCGGTTTGGCTTCGACTACCTTTTTCCTTATCTCTTCAACACCAAAAGCAGTGTGGTAAGTGCGCCATTTATCCAGCATAAGATTGAAAGTTCTTATGAAATTGTGCGAGGTGGTATTACCAATAACTTTATCTATCAGTACAACCAAAATTTAACCGGAACTATTGGATACGAGTTTACCACAAACTATGAGGTTGCTCGAAAAACTAAAACAACCCTTCCTGACAGTGTATTGAACTACAATATTTCTTCATTTAACCTAAACGCTTATTACAGTAAAGGTCTAAAAGGTGAACGAGAAGGCTGGGTTGTGCAACCATATTTAGAACTTTCTGGCTTATTTAATGAGGCAACGTATAGCTTCCAAAAGCTCTCATTAGATGTGCGGAAGTACACAGCTATTAATCAGAAACTTGTATTAGCCGCTCGAGTAAGTGGTGGAGCTATTTTTTCTGCTGGTCAGGATTCTCTCCCTCAAGATATTCGATTTTTTACAGGCGGCACTAGCTCTGTCCGCGGGTGGAGTAGGCAAGGAATGGGACCTAAAGAAGTAATCACCGACAGTTTAGGCGCTTTTGAACGATATGTACCTGCTGGTGGGAAATCCTTTCTTAATTTCAACATCGAACTTCGCCAAAACTTAGATCGTTTTATAAAAGGGTTTGGTATAGCCGCTTTCTTTGACGGAGGTCAAGTCTGGCAAGATTTAAGTTCCGCTTCTACTTCCTCCATTCAATTTGGAACGGGAGGAGGATTAAGGTATCAATCCCCAATTGGACCAATAAGAATTGATTTAGCTTATAAAATTAATCCAACCGACGAAGATTTGAATATTTACGACGGTGTGGATTATGGTAATAAATGGTCTCGCTGGGGAGTTCATTTAAGTATTGGGCAGGCATTTTAGAGATTTGGCAGAACAGAAAAAACATATCGCTATTCGCATTCTCAAAGGCACACTTTGGGTTCTCGGGGTAATTATATTACTAGCTGTAGGACTCCGTCTTTCACTTAAAACAAGTTTTGTTCATCAGTTTGTTAAAAACAAAGTTGTAAGCATCGCCAAAGACCAACTCAATGCTACTTTTAGCATCGGCGATTTGAGTGGGGATTTATGGAGTGAAGCAAAACTCACCAACATTCTACTTTCCAATCCTGATACTTTGCTAAGCATCGATACTTTGGCATTAGAGTACGATGTCCTCAGCTTGTTTAGCAGTACATTTCAAGTTAACAAAGTCTACATCGCTGGAGCCGACGCAAACATTAAGGAAACCGATTCCAAAGCCTTCAATCTTCAGCAAGTATTAGTTGAAGACACCGAAGAAGCCACAACCAGCGAACCATTCTATTTCAACTTGCAACGCATTCAGATTAATAATCTAAATACGAGCGTCTATTCGCCAACATATCTTCCTGATGGTTTCCTAAAGGTACAAGACCTAAACTTTTTAGGTTCTTTCGCCTCAGAAGAATCTATTTCTGCTTCTATTTCAGATCTCAACTTTCTAGTGAAGGAAGGACGTTTTCCTGAAGCGATACAAGTTCAAACTGCGGCTTCATTTGAGGATGAAACCATCACTCTGCAAAAATTGGTTGTAGAAACAGGTCGTACTGTTTTGAAAGCCGAAGCTAAATCGGATTTAGATTTATCACAAGTAAGTGCCGAAGCTTCAGTACTTCCATTGTCTCTTGCTGATGTTCAGCTTTATCTAGATGAAAACATTCCAAGCGAAAATCTCGATATGGAATTAAGTCTCAGCGGAAGTAAAAAAGCTTTGAATCTCAGATTGAATGTGAAAAGTTCCAGCTTGAGCAACATTGAGATGAGTGCACTTGTAGATCTTTCTGAAGAACCCACACTAAAACGTTTCTCAGCAAATGGGCAAAATCTCAATATCGCAAACCTAACTAACGATTCTCTAAAAAGTCATGTTGACAGCTTTAAACTTTCTATAGAAGGCAATATCGATGCTGACTATATATCTGCCGATGCTACTTGGGAACTTGCTTTCAAAGGCGTCCGCTTTGAGGATTACTACCTCCAACAGCTTTCAGGTAATGGAACCTTAGCCCAGCAGAAGCTGATGGGTAAAATTACAGCCAGTACAGGAAAAGGAGGTCGATTCGCAGTCAATGCTTCTATTGCTAATCTTTTTTCGAAGATGCCAACTTGGGAAACAAAGCTGGATGTACGAAATCTTGATTTAGACTTCTGGGCGAATGACCCTGCTCTTAAAAGTGATTTAAGTTTTGCAGGAACGGTGAAAGGCTCAGGATTTGAACTTTCCGATAAAAATTGGAACTATAACATTCGCTCAACGGCATCGCCCAAAAAGAATGTAATGGCAGAGCAGGTTATCTCCGATTTTAACTTTAAGGGCGCTGTAAACAAGCAAACAATTAGCCTGACTGGATTTCTTCAGTTGCTAGAAAGTAAACTGCATCTGAAGTTGTTGGCCAATCAATTTACTTCCGAAACTCCTGAATTTGAGTATACTCTAAACACAACCGATTTTAATGTAGCTGAAATTGTAGGGCAAGAAGATTTTCCAACCTCTATGAACGTTGAGTTACTTGGTAAGGGCGCCGGAAACTCATTAGAAAATCTAGTGATGTCTGGCACAGTTAAGGTTGATTCTAGCTATATCAACAAAGCAACTCTTAAAAAGATTGAAAGTCGTTTTACGCTTACAAATGGCGTGCTTATTATTCCAGAGGGCGAACTTCTTAGCGATATCGTAGACGGTACGTTCACAGGCCAAAAGAACCTTCTTGATGTTACTGATCCAGATAATACTTTCTTTTTGGATCTAGAATTGAAAAACCTCCAGCCGCTTGCACCTCTAGCAAATTTGGAAGTTTTAAAAGCCTCTGGGAAACTTCAAGCTAAGATCATTCAGAATGAAAAAGGTGTTCTTCAGTGTGAAACAACCCTCAACCTATCCGATATTCAAATTGATGAACTACTTTTTGCTGAAAAAATTTCCGGTGAAGCTACGGCCATTTTATCTACTCAGAACGACTTCGATTTTAACCTCTCTTTTACCCAACCTCTTATTTTTGGAACCATCTTACAGGATATCAATCTTGTTTCAAAAGGTGTGACAGAACAAGATTCAACGTATGGCGATTATGAACTTAATATAGTTGGTAGCGAACGTGGGCGAATCATTCAAACGGGTAGCTATCATTTCAACCTTACTAAAGAAATTTACAACCTAGATTTATCCTCCTTTGATATTATTGCTCGCAATAAAAAGCTTGCGCTTCAAAGTCCTTTTCATGTTTCTGTAAATAATGGTGTCATCCAAACAGATACGCTAAATTTATCATCCTCTGATAGCGCCTACTTTAACCTCTCAATCCCTTATGCCGATAGTTTACAACAGCGCGGTTGGTTAAAAGGACAAAATTTTGACTTCGGGCTTCTACAAGATGTTCTTCTTGATGAGCGCTTTGTAGATGGAGTGCTTTCTGGTGAAATTTTCTTCGATCGCTCTCGTGAAAAATTACTAACTCAAGGCGCAATCATTGTAGAGAGATTAAATTATGAAGGAATGGAGGCCGATGCACTAAATCTTAATTTTGACGTTCAAAACGAACGACTTATTGCTTATGGTGATATTTCCATTGACCAAGAAAAAATCATTGAGGGAGATCTAGACGTACCTTTTGTTCTAGCCGCCAGAGAGTCTCTTTCCGATGAATTTTTCAACCAACCTGTAGATGGAAAACTAACCATTGCTCCTGTAGCACTTTCCCGTTTTCAGCATTTGCTAAACACGTTCGAAATTCAACAAACAAGCGGGCTTCTAACTTTTGATGTCACACTTTCAGGTGTAGCTGGCCATCCTGATTTTGAGGGATTACTTCAGCTTTCCAAACCTGTACTTTCGGGAATTGCTGTCGATTCCACCTTCGCAAGTTTCAGCTACGATAATAGCAGCAGTAAACTTAAAATACGTTCTGAGGTACTTGCCACAAAACAAAAAGCTGCCACCGCCGATATCGAAGTTCCGTTTATTTATGACTTCCGAACGTTCGAAGTATCAACACCCGATGACAGCCAAGCAATTTCTGCTAATGTAAAAACAGAAAATTTCAACCTTTCTGTATTCAACGATTTCCTAAATAAAACATACACCAATAAGCTAAAAGGTACGCTTAACGGTGATCTCTCTTTAAAAGGAAGCATTGGGAATCTTGAAGTGAATGGATATATGGACTTAACCCAAGCAGAGTTAGAAATTCCAATCGCAAATATTAAGCTAGATGCCATAAAGTCGAGTTTAGCTTTTAATAAAAGTGGAATCACTATAAAAGAATTGTCTGCCAAAAGTGGCAAGGGCGATTTTAAAGCATCCGGAACCATTGCGATGGAAGGTATTCGTCCAACTACGATGAACGTAAAGGCAACGGCTAATCAGTTCAAACTAGCTAATACCCAAGATTACAACCTCACCATCGACCTTGATTCTAAACTAACGGGTAAAGCTACTCGTCCAAAAGCCACGGGGAAACTAACGGTTAAAAATGGTTTTGTGTTTCTAAAGGATTTCGGAGATAAATATATCGAAGATGTTCAGCTAGAAGGCGAAGCAGATTCATTCAGCCCGTATGACTCTTTGGCTATGGAGATGCAATTCATCATTGAACGCAATTTCTTTGTTCGCAACAAACGCTACTTAGACATGGAAATTGAACTGAATGGAAACCTAGATGCGCAAAAAGAAACCAATAAAGACCTTGCTCTTTTTGGAACTCTAAATGGCGTGAAAGGTTATGTAAAACCGTTGGGCAAACTCTTTAAACTAGACGAAGCCCAGTTTACATTCAGCGGTCCGATTGAAGATCCAAGTCTATTCATCAAAAGCTCTTACACACCAAACAAAAATCAGGATCCCGTAACCCTTTACTACATTATCGAAGGAACTGGCCAAAACCCCGAATTCCGCTTTGACAGTAATCCACCAATGGAACAGCAAGATATTATTGCTTACACCGTGTTTGGTCGCCCGTTTTATGCACTAGACTCTTGGCAGCAAGTTGTTAGTGGCGGCAGCAATTCCAAAGCTTCTGATATACTTGTAGATGTTTTATTGGATGAAGTTGAATCTTTGGCAACTAGAGAGCTCGGAATAGACGTGGTTCAAATTGATAATATCCGAACAGGAACCGAATCTGGAACATCCATCAAAACGGGATGGTACATAAACCAACGTACGTTCTTTGCGATAGTGAATGAAATTAGTAGCTCCAGTCCGAAAACACTATTCTTGCTCGAATACATGCTTACAAAAGATCTGGATTTGATTATTACTCAGGGCGATAACAGCCGCCAAGGTATTGATATTCGTTGGAAACGCGATTATTGATAATTATCACAGCTTTCGCCACGGCAACATTCTTCAGCATTAATCCCACAGGCAGCACATTGTCCATGCCCATGCACCCAAATTAATTCCGCTTCTTGTCCACAGAACAAACACCTTCGCTTTGCTTTTTCAGAGGAGCTAGATGTCGAAACATTGTTATCTGCTTTAGTGGGTTTCAAACTACTTTTCGGTTAACTCTTGGTAAGCCACATCAATATTATTAGCTAGAGAAAGACTCCAACCAGGGGCGTCAAATGCTTCAAAGCCTTTTAGAGTTTTGGTTTCCATCAAGGCTTCTTTGCTCATTCCTTTGTCGATTCCATTTTGCGTGAACTCAAGCAATGCTTCCAAAAAATTCGCCTTCAATAACACATCCTCTTTACTGCCAGAAACTCCGAATTCTGCATTTCCATGTCCAAAAATGTATATCGTGTCGTTGTTCAGCTCTTTTACTGCTGTTTCAAGAACATTCACCCAATTCGTAATCGAAGCACCGCCCGCTCTATCAATAAATGGATACGCTCTGTTAAAAACGAGATCGCCCATGTGTGCTACATTTGCTTTCTCGAAGTAGATGACGGCATCTCCGCCCGTATGAGCAGCACCAAAATGCATTCCATGAACCGTTTCATCACCTACATCCTGTTTCCATCGAGTATCAAAAACTTGATCGGCATACACTTGTTGGCTCAGCGTTTCTTTCCCTCGCTTTTCGGATGCTGCTTTTTGTAAAGCAGGTACATTTTTATGCGCCACAATATGCTTCGCTACTTTCTTAAAAACAGAATTTCCTGCAGTGTGATCGCCATGATGATGCGTATTTATCAACAAGTCCATCGGATGCTTGGTCATTCCTTGCAAACCTTCAAGACAAGCCTTTGCGGAATCTGGAAACTGTGAATCTACTGCAACTAAAACATCTTTGTTAGCCAACCAGCCAATGCTACCACCTCTACCTGTAAAATAACCTACATTTCTACGAAGTGGTGTGAAGGGAGAGTTCCACAATTTGTTGAGTTCTTTGAGCGGCAAAAAAGCAGACGCCGTTAGTAATGTGCTGTTTAAAAGAAATTCCCTTCGCTTCATAATGGATGTATTGGTGAAATTAAACTAGTCCATAGCCAGATATCGTCCTGGTCTGTGGTTTACTGCTAATATAAGATTCAAAAACACAGCTGCAAGTACAGAATATAGCACCGAGTAAATATCTACTGTAAAAAAAGCTGCAACGATAATCAAAACATCTACCGCCATCTGGAATTTACCTGCACTTATGTTGTGATATTTTTGCAGATAAATAGACACGATGTTAAGTCCACCTAAGCTGGCTTTGTGTCTAAATAACATCAACAAACCTGTTCCAATTAAAAATCCACCCAAGGCTGCTGCATAAAATGGATTTACTTCACCAAACTCGAAAACGGTTGGTAGATAATCGGTACAAAAAGAAACCAAAAATACGGTTATGAAAGTTTTTAGAGTGAACACTCGTCCTAACTTCCAAAGTGCTAAAATATAGAAGGGAATATTTATGAGGAAGAACACCTTTCCGAAAGATAAACCCCCGGCATATTGAATTAGGAAAGCCAAACCCGCCGTACCACCAATTAAAAAGCCCTTGTAAGAGAACAGTGCAATCCCAAAAGAAAGCAGGATTGAGGCTACAGAAATGGACATTATATCTTCGAATAAAGAATGTTCTCTAATGGAAGGGTTTATACCTTCTTTGATAAGCTGTTCATCGATTGCGTCTTTTTTGATAACTATTCCTCTAGTAATGTTCGGGATTAATTCTTCAAACTTTTTACGCTCTGATACGTCAAGTTTAAAGCTCGAGCTACCGCCAACAAAAAATATCGTTTGAGATTCGATATTCTTGTATCATCAACAGGTAAGAACGAGTTGCTAAAATACGGAATTTTGGAGCTCTAAATGTTAGTTATCGTCACAAATTCTAGAACCTACAGAAATCTAATACTATGGAAATGCAGAACAAATTATGTGTAATTACAGGCGCTAACTCTGGTATAGGCTTTGAAACCGCCAAAGACTTGGCTTCTCAAGGTGCCTTTATTGTAATGGTTTGCAGAAATGAAGATAAAGCTGAAGTCGCCAAAAATAGCATTTTAGCAAGCACTCCAAGCGCTGGTATTGATATTGTACTGTGTGATTTTTCTGCACAAATTGAAATCGAAAAAGCAGCAGAAATAATTTCTGTTAAGTACGACCATATCGACCTTCTTATTAACAATCACGGTTTTATAGCCGCTGAAAGAAATGAAACCGTGGATGGACTCGAAGAAACCTTTGCGGTAAACCATATCGGCTATTTCTTATTTACGAATCTGTTGCTAGACAAATTAAAAGCAGCTCCAAAAGCTCGAATTGTAAACGTAGCATCTGATGCGCATCGTGCGGGCGAGTTCAGTCCAGACAACATCCAATTGAAAACAGGCTATAGCGCCATGAAAGCTTATGGCAACTCAAAGTTGTTCAACATCTTGTTTACAAAAGAACTAGCTAATCGCCTGAAAGACACCACAATTACCACGAATTGCTTACATCCTGGTGTAATCCGTTCTAATTTTGGAAGTGGAAGTAATTTCTTAGTTCGCACGTTTTGGAAAATCGCAGCACCATTTATGATATCGCCAGAACAAGGCGCCCAAACCACCATTTACTTAGCCACATCTGATGATGTTGAAGAAGCAAACGGAGCCTATTTTAAGAATAAGAAAGCCATCGCTCCACGAGCTATTGCCCAAGACATGGACGCCGCCAAAAAACTATGGGACATCAGCAACGAACTATGCGGTACGAACTTTTAAGATGTAAGATGTTTGAGCGGAAGTTATCCGAGATAACATCAGGGTATTCGTTGACAGTTTTAATATACTAAACAACGCTCACCGTCATCCTGATCCCGAGGCTTCGGGAGAAGGATCTTCACAGCCATTAAAAAGCGAAATTCAGTCATCCCGAATTTATTTCGGGATCTTACAGAAAGGCTAGTGAGTTGGTAAGCTTCTTCTCATTCCGTAGTTCTGAAACGGTAACGAACTTGTAATAATCCTTCCCTCCAATAAATCTATTATTTAAACAAAAAAAGAAAGAAAAAAATGAATCTTACAAAAACACTTTATACCTGCATTCTTTTACTAATTGTAAGTTCTTGTGATGAGCCGAATGTAAATATCCCTGATATCAATTTTAAAAATGCTCTACTAAATTCAAATATTATAGATACCGATGGAGATGGAAAAGGAGATAGCGATGCGGATACAAACAACGATAATCAAATACAATTAAGCGAAATTGAGAATCTTGAATTTCTAGATGTTAGCTCCCAAAACATAAAATCGCTTGAGGGAATTCAAGAGTTTGTAAATCTCAAATTCCTGAAATGTTTTAAAAATGACTTAGAAAGTTTAGATGTAACAAAGAACACAGAGCTACAAGATTTGTTTTGCTATGATAACCAACTAACCAGTTTAGATGTATCCAAAAATACAAAGCTTATTAAATTGGGTATCCGTGGAAATAAATTGACAAGTCTAGACCTCAGCCAGAACAAAGAACTTAGAATCGCCTATGTTTACAAAAACGATCTAACAACTTTGGATATTAGGAATGGAAATAATGCAACCATGAGTTCAATGTGGGCTTTTGATAATCCAAACCTTTCTTCTATTGAAGTTGATGATGAAAGTATCGACTTCCCTGCATGCGATAGAGAAAGTTACACTGGTTGGTGCAAAGACTCTACTACTTCATACAGCCTTGAGTCTAATTAAAGTCCCAAGTTAGATAGCAGATTTGACCTTTTCTTCTCCTCGTTCCGTAGGGCGGATTAGGTCATTCAGATCCCGAAGCCTCGGGACGAAGAACCTACAATGCCATGTAAAAGCAATTGCTAAGTTGATGGCTACAAAGACACGCGAAACTCGGTCATCCCGAATTTATTTCGGGATCTTACGGAAAGGCTAGTGAGTTGAATAACATATTTACCTTCTTAAGGTTTAATTCCAATCTTTATGACAGTTCCGCTATGATTCGTAAGGAAGTATACAATACATAGTCTTTGTTCATAATCGGGAAGATGGATAGAAAATTATTCCTTACAAAGATGCTGAAACAAGTTCAGCATAACCGAGATTTTTTCTAATCTCTATTTGAATGAATTACCTCTCGTTCCGTAGCACTGCTGCGGTATGCCGTCTAGAAGTTCCTGCTTCCAGTGGTTTTGAGTGAAAAACTAATGCTGAAGATTCTTCGTAATTATCCTTAAAATGACTCAGCTTCTTTTAATTTTCTAAAAAAGACCACATGAATGAACTATCTAAACTGATTGGTCTACTTCTACTTTTAGCGTTGAGTTTTTCCTGTGGTGAAAAGAAATCTTCCCCGAAAGAAATTAGTAAGCCTGAAGTTCTAAGCCCTCCCAAAACTGACTCCTTAACATTCACTTCGGGAATTCGATCTGTCTTTCAAGATAGCAAAGAGAATTATTGGATTGGAAGTGGTAAAGAAGGAGCTGCTTATTACGATGGAAAGTCATTTCAGAATTTCACTCAAAAAGAAGGATTACCCGATAATCAAATCCGTTCTATACAAGAGGATAAAAATGGAACTATTTGGTTCGGAACAGGAAATGGCATCAGCAGTTATGATGGCAAAAGTTTCACCAATTACACAGCAAAAACTTCCAACCAATATGTGGGATTTGAACAAACGTCCGATTATTTATGGTTCAGTGCAGATGTAAACCCAGGGATTAACCAGTTTGATGGAACGAACCTAAACTATCTACCTTTCCCAATCCCAAGTAACGAAAGTCGTAATAATTCTTACGGAGTAACAGCCATATCAAAAGGCGCCGCTGGTAAGGTTTGGATAGGAACTTATGCCGCATTATTCAACTTCGATGGCAAAGCACTAAGCTTTTTTGATAAAAAAAATTGGCACTTAAAGAGGGCGAAGTATTGCACATTCGCAGCGTATTCGAAGATTCAAAAGGACGAGTTTGGGTAGGAAATAATGGACTTGGAGTGTTACTAATCCAAGGAAATTCGGCAATAAATTTTTCGGGTAAAAACGGCCTCATTCACGCTAACAGCAGTAAAGATGGAAATCGCTCGCCAGCGGGTACTTTAGAACATGTTTTTGCTATCGAAGAAGATTCCGAAGGCAATATTTGGTTTGGAGACCGAGACACCGGAGCTTGGAAATATGATGGAAAATCAATGACAAACTACACTATAGACAACAAACTTTCGTCGCAGATGGCTTGGTGTATCTATAACGACAATGAGAATAATCTGCTTTTTGGAATGGAAGATGGTGGAGTTTATAAGTTTAATGGGGAATCATTTAGTAAGATGTTCTAAAGCCTCCGTCGTACTTCCTTAGCACAAAAATTGCGAAGCAATTCATCTCAACCATCTCTACATTCAAAGGGTAAACCAACTGAACTTAGTTTGATACGTTAGCCTTTATCAAAAAATAAACTACAACCTATTACCAAGATTCGCCAAGAACCATACTTATGAAAAAACTACTTTACCTCGTGTTAGTCCTATTTACATTCGTTTCATGTGGGCAGGAAAATAATGCAGATACCACTAAATTTGAATTCGAAGGAATTGATGAATCCATAAAACCAGGGGATAATTTCTTTAACCACGTAAACAAAACTTGGCATGATAATGCGGTAATAGCTGACGACCAATCTGGCGTAGGTTCTTATAGTTTCTTAAATATCCCTCAAAAACAACTGCTACAGAATATTTTAGAAGAGGTTTCTAGCGGAACTCATGAAAAGGGAAGTCCTGATCAAATGGTTGGTGATTTTTACAGCTCAGGAATGAATACTACCCTCATCAATGACCGTGGTTACGAACCAATTAAACCGTTGCTTGAAAAAATAAACTCCATAGGTTCCGTTCCAGAGCTAATGGAATTTATTGCAGACGAGTTTAAATCTGGAAATGGTTCTCTTATCAGTATGCGTGTTTCTCCTGACAATGAAAACAGTAGCGTAAACATATTGAATTTTGGTCAAACTGGTTTAGGCTTACCAGATCGTGATTATTACTTTAAAACCGATGAGTCTACACTTGAAATTCAAAAAGCATATAAATCTTATTTGACTACACTGTTTGATCTAACAGGAACTAGTAATGCTTCAGAAAAATCAGCCACAGCCTACAAAATTGAAAAACAGTTAGCAGAAGCGCATAAAACTAGAATAGAGCGTAGAAATATAAAAGCTAATTACAATAAACTAGCGGTATCAGGTCTTAATAAAAGCCAGCCAAATATAGGTTGGTCTAAACTGTTAGGTCATTTAGGCGCTGATGCCGATTCTGTTAATGTTGCTCAACCAGCATATTATAAGAAATTGAATAGCATGCTTACTTCTGTCTCTCTTGAGGATTGGAAGTCTTATTTAAGAGCAAATATTCTGACCAGTTATGCTGATATCTTAAGTGAGCCTTTTGAGAAAGCTTCATTCGAGTACTCGAAAACTATATCTGGACAGTCGACTCAAGAATCGCGAGCTCAGACAATGGTGAAAAAGGTAGATAGACAGCTCGGTTTTGCTCTTGGGAAATTGTACGTAGAAAGATACTTCAATGAAGAAGCGAAAAGCAGAGTATTGGATTTGGTAAACAATCTACAAAAAGCATTTGAGACTAGAATCGATGAACTTGATTGGATGAGTGACGTCACCAAGGTTCAGGCAAAAGAGAAATTATATGCTATTACTAAGAAAGTAGGTTACCCTGATGTTTGGAGAGAATACAATGGCGTAAACATCGACAAAGACAAATACTTCGAAAATGTAGTGGCTCTAAAACAAAACGATTATCAGTATAACTTAGACAAACTGAATCAACCACCAAATAGAGATGCATGGGGTACAACTCCATCTACGGTAACTGCCTACTACAATCCTCCACTAAACGAGATTGTATTTCCAGCAGGAATTCTACAATTCCCTTACTTCGATTTACAAGCAGATGATGCTATCAACTATGGTGGAATTGGAATGGTAATTGGCCACGAATTAACTCACGCCTTTGACGATCAAGGTGCCCAATATGACAAAGATGGTAATGTAAAAAACTGGTGGACGGACGAAGATTATGAGAAGTTCGAAGCTAAAACACAGTTGGTTATTGATCGTTACAGCTCATACACTGTTTTAGACGGCTTGCACTTAAAAGGCGCGTTATCAGTTGGTGAGAATACGGCAGATAATGGTGGGATTTCGATTGCTTACGATGCTTTTAAATTAACGAAGCAAGGTCAGGATACTACCACGATTAATGGGTATACACCTGACGAACGCTTCTTTATGTCGATTGCTCGAATTTGGCGTGTTAAAACTCGAGACGAGTATCTACGCAATTATGTTAAAACCAATTCCCATTCTCCACCAATGTGGCGTGTAAACGGTCCGTTGATGAACTTCACCCCGTTTTACGAGACTTTTAACGTTCAACCTGGCGATGCGAATTACAAACCAGTTGAAGAAAGAATAAAGATTTGGTAAAAACTTAGCTGCCAATTTTCGGCACTAAGAAGAATCCGCAAAACAAAATAAATAGCTGTTATATGAGCCATTAAAGCGGTTTACATAACAGCTATCTTTGTATTTGGCGGATAATTAGTTGACGGTTTGAGCTTTGAAAATTAACTCGGTCATGCTGAACTTGTTTCAGCATCTTTGTAAGGAATCAGTTTTTAATCAATTCTTATGTGTAAGAACAAGGATAGAGCTTGGAAATGGAATGTTACAAAGCCTTAAGATGATAAATGTATTATTCGTACTCACAAGATTTTTTCTGGTTCCGTAGCTCTGCTGCGGAATCCCGTCTGGAAGCTCCAGCTTCCCGTTAACTACACTGTTAATGAGGATTGAACTTTGCAGATTATGAACATACAATTCCGTGAAGATTGGCTTCGTTCACAAATCTGAATATTTAAAGGATTCATCGGTAGTATACAATTTGATAAACGAATTACTGATTGCTATGACATTATTTTCAGGTTAGTTCATTCGGAGCAGGAGCTCCGAGTAGTTCTCCCAAGCAGGAGCTTGGGAAAAAGGTAAAAAAGAACTACCTCCACACAACATTGCTCAAGAGTAGTTTCGATATCAAAAGCAGAATAGTTACTTTAGGCTTTCTTTAATCTCTCCCGAATATAAATACTGCATTTTGAAATCTATTTTAACAGCTAGCCTTAGTCTCTTTTCTCTTCTTCTAATCTTTTTGGGCTTCAACTCCGAAAACCCAGCTAAAAACTCCGAGCCCGTTCAAAACGAACAACTGACTGTGGAATACATTGCGCACGCTTCGTTTCTTTTGGAGTACGAGGGTACGAGAATCCTGTTAGATCCATTTGCTGACAAAGTCTGGCTAGGATATTCATTTCCCAAAGGAGTAACTGCAGATGCCATTTTCAGCACGCATCCTCACTACGATCACGATGGCGGACTTTTTCTTGAGCACACACCGTATTGGAAGAATAAAATCCCGCTATATCAGGATACGGGAAGCTATACGGTTGGAGCTTTTGAAATCACGGGATTCAAAGGCAAGCATTCGGAACCTTACGGAAAAGAATTTGGCCAAAAGAATACAATTTGGATGATTGAAGCTGGAGAGACTCGTTTATTGCATTGGGGAGATAACGGTCCTGCTAGCGATGAAATGATTGAAAGTTTTGGTCGAGTTGATATCCTCATGATTCCTATGGATAGCACCTACCACATTTTGAAAAAGGATGAAACGGAATCGATGATTACAGCTATAAATCCTAAAGTAATTATACCGATGCACTACAAGCATCCAGATTTAGAAGACGGCCCAGGAAAACCAAAAAATCTAGGTCCCATTGAGCCCGTACTTCAGGGCAAAGAAAATGCTATGTGGCTCCAATCAAACAGTTATCAGTTTGGTGATATCTCTCAACTAACCGAACAAACATATATCATCTTTAAGCATTCACCTGATGTAGAAAGGTAGTGATAGAGTTCTCCTAATATTTAACAGCTCTATCACTATTATTTTTGAGGATAAGCTTGCTTTCCTATTTTGATAATAGATTCTTTTTATTCATTTTACTCTAGCTTATTTAAGAATAACGTGAATAAAACTTAACCATGAAATAGGGATAAAGTGAATAGAGTTCACTTTACTCTGTTGTTGGCAATAATTAAATATACGCTTGAAAAAATACTTCTCATCCTTTTATAATATCAGCGCAGAGATTCTAGAAGAATACATTTCTCATTGGTCGGAATATTCAGTTCCAAAAAAATCAATTATTACTGAATGTGGTAGAACTGAACGCTATCTATATTTCGTAAAAGATGGAATTCAAAAGTCATACTACTTAAATGAAGGAAAACAACATGTTATGTTTTTTGCCTATGCACCGTCATTAAGCGGTATAGTAGAATCTTTTCTTACACAAACACCTTCCAAATACCACCTTGAAACGATTACGGACAGCATATTTTTACGAATACCTTATACTAAACATTCTCAGTTAATAAAAGAGCACAGAGAACTTGAAACCCTATTTAGAATCATCACAGAACAGTTTTTAATAGGTATTATCGAAAGACATCACCAATTAATGGCTTTCAACACCGAAACTCGTTTTAAAAAATTTGTAACAAGAAGCCCACATTTGATAAATATGATTTCACAGAAAGATATTGCTTCATATTTACGAATCGACCCTACAAACTACAGCAAATTAATCAATACCGTTAAAATTTAGGAAATCTTGGTTTTTACCAAGAATAGAATCTTTAATCTGTTGCAATTTTGTCTCATCATATAATCAAAATAGAATGATGAAATTAATAAAACACGCATTTATTATTGGATTGACCATGTTTTCAATCCATAGTAATGCACAACAAATTAAAAGTACTACTATGACAAATCAAGAAATTGTAACCAAGTTTTTAAATGGGTTTAATAACCCAGAACAGATTCAAGAGTCTTTGGCTTTATTGGCAGATGACTATAGGTTTAAGAACCCAATGGTTGAACTCAATTCTAAAGAAGAATTTACTGTATTAGCCAAACAAATTGGTGCTGTAATCACAGGAATAGAGATTATCAATATTGCCGAAAATGGGAATTGGATAGCCGTCTTCTATGATTTTAAATCATCTGCCAAAGGTCTAGAATCAAACATAGGAACTGAATGGTTTAGAATAGAAGATGGACTTATAAAAGAATCAAATTTAATATACGACACTGCTGAATGGAGAAATTTTTATGCTCAAATGAAAGAATAAAAACTATTGCCAACAAGGTATAAAAGCAATAGCGGTTTGGGTTTTAACTCGAGCCGTTTTTGTATTTATTTAAGTGTATTATTACCGAAAATAGGGAGCGTTTAATCTGCTACTGCTCTTATACTAACCGTTGTATATCATCAACTTATACCATATGAACAGATATCTTCTCATAGCATTTTTCGCAGTTTTAACTTTTTCTTGTTCAGAACGAACTCCCAAAATCGACTATGAGAACCAAATTGATACTGTCGCTACAATTATTAACATTGTTAAAGACACAACTAAAATCCTTGTTTCTGAACTTCCGGTTCGGTTTGACAGTACTGAAGTTTTGATATATGCTGTTGGTCTTGTGGATCTTCAGGAACGAGGCGGATACAGTAAACTTGGTTCAGGATCTTATAGCAGCTCAGATATCAGCTCTAGTTATTTCAATAAGGACAACTTGACTGGACAGTTCATCAACCTTGTATTTGAAGACAAAAATGGAAATAGAACGCCACTAACGAATCACAGGATGACGATTAACAGAGTCTTGTTTTTAAGAGGAATTTACAACAACTCTAAGCAGCAATATCTAATGTACTTCCTCTATGACAGAGATACGAACGGAGACGGTAAAATTAACAGGCAGGACTTGGAGTCACTTTACTTGAGTAACATAGATGGAGCTGAATTCAAAAAGATATCTAAGGAGCTACATGAGTTCTATGACCATCGAACCCTAAAAAACGACAGCAAATTGTACTTTAGAACTTTAGAGGATATCAACAAAGACGGTAAGCTAAACAACCAAGATAAATTCCACTATTATCTAATTGATTTCGCAGAAAACGGATACAAAATCTCTGAATATGATCCAATTGATGCTTTTGTACAATAGACGATATATAATTGGCGCTATCGGCTATATGCCAAAGTGCTTTCTGGCTGGTTTCAGTGGTACTGGACCGTGAAACTGCGGTGCTTTCTACTGAGAGCAGTTCGCAGGATTTTTATCTTTCTGAGCGCAGTGCCTCTTTGAACCGTTGTGAGCCTCGGCAGATTTCACTAGATTGTGCTCTTTACAAGCTGTGGGCATACAACCGATAGCTGATCGTTGTAGCCAATTAGAAGAAAAATCATTGAAAATTCAAACACAGTTGGTAGAAGCCCTGATAAAGTATAGTAGAAAATGAGCGATCATCTACCCATATTATCATCCAATAAGTCCATTGCGGTTCTCCCTTTTGTTAATATGAGTGCCGACCCTGAGAATGAATACTTCAGTGATGGCATTACTGAAGAAATAATCAACGCCCTAACCACCGTGAAGGGCTTGAAAGTCATTGCCCGCACATCCTCTTTTGCATTTAAGAATAAAAATATAGATGTGCGAACCATTGGGGAGCAGTTAGGGGTAAGTACTGTTTTGGAGGGGAGCGTCAGGAAAGTCAAAAACAGGGTTCGCATTACAGCGCAGTTAATCAGTACTAAAGACGGCACTCACTTCTGGTCAAAAAATTTCGATCGGGATTTGGAAGACATATTTACACTACAAGATGAAATAAGTTTACACATTGCAGACCAGATACGGGAAAATTTTGGTCACCTCAATATTCAGGAACATCTAATTAAAGAGCCTACAAAAAATATAGAGGCCTACAATCTTTATCTTAAAGGTCGCTATCAGCATTTAATGTGGGATGGACCAGGAATCGCAAATGCCATAGACCTCTATGAGCAAAGCGTAGCGAAAGACCCCTCATTTGCGTTGCCTTACTTTGGTTTGGCGTATTGTTATGCCATGTCCATATCATGGAGAAATAATAAAGGTTTATTGCAGGTGACAAAAGAGAAACTCAGCAAAGGGTTTAATCTAGACAAACAATCCTTTGTAGGGTATTTTAGTAAAGCGACATTGTCTTTTTGGGGTCATTGGGATTTTATCAATGGGCATAAATATTTTCAAAAAGCAATAGAACTTAATCCATCCTATACGGAAGCAGAAGAAGGATTATGCGAATTGTATACAGCAGT
>TARA_R110002096_G_scaffold411242_2_pt1 | contig 21725 bp, 28 predicted proteins | sample TARA_R110002096 | Tara Oceans TARA_R110002096 (sample SAMEA4397295) | marine metagenome | biome: Polar Biome; feature: [DCM] deep chlorophyll maximum layer (ENVO:01000326); material: water (ENVO:00002006), including particulate matter (ENVO:01000060) such as... | depth 35 m
CTTGGGTTTTACTCCATTAGGAATCGTCTGAAAGGTGTTTGGAGCCTCCCCTTTGGGCGGAGTAATCTTTAAAGTAGTTTTTTCTTAGAGGGTCTACTCCATCATTACGGGACGCGCGCTTACTACTCATTTCAGAGCTCCTATCCCACATCTCGCCCATAGTTCCCGCGTTGGCAGTTTTTTCTATAAATTTAGAGTTGTCGAATGGATCAGCGTCTAGATCTATAGCAGCATTGGGAGAAAGGAAAATACGATTCCACTTAACTCCAGAGCTGTCGGTATATTTATGCTCATCATTCATTTTCTGAAAGACTTCTAAGACTTCATCGGTCTCTGGATGCTGGTATAGGTAGATGGGCATTATTTTTTATCAAGATACTTATCTAGTGATAACTCTACTGTCTGAATAACTCTTAAGGCGCTATCGGAAGCCCAGCATAAAGCTGAAGAAGCTAAAGGTAGAAAAAACAACAAGGGATCCCATTTTATAAAATAGCTACAAAAAGCAATAGTCACTCCAGACCAAAACCCTAAACATAAAGAACATTTAAACAAATTATCCAACAGTAAAGACTTACACAATAACTGCCTAGGCGCATTGAATATGGAGCCATACTTTAATATAAAAGTCAAGCCGACGCACGCTAGAAGCGCGAAGGAGAGATTCATTTATCTTTTAGATTTGGGCATACTAAGTTTTTTGATGGCGTTATCAATAAGAAGGGCTTGCTCTTTTTTGATCTTGATGGATCCTCCGAAGTCATCCTCTATCTTGATCATTCCATCTTCCATGTCCGAAAGCACAGGGCAAGCCTTGCCCCCACAGCACAATAGTATTTGATTTTCTTTTAACTTCATATTTAAAGTATACACTTTATTACGTTTTAATTCTAGCTAAAATAGCATCAACAGTTTTTGAGTAAGAAAATTCCTCCTGCAACTTTAGTCCTTCTATATTTTTGGATGAGCATTTGGACTCTGCGGTTTTCATCGCGGCCAAAACCTCTTCCTCGTTAAAGTCGTAAATTGACCCTTGGTTAAAATCTCCGCCCTGAAAAAAGAATTGGCCATCGTATGCAGGGGTTTGTCCGGAGGGTTGAATCAGTACGGAGTTCTGGTCGTTGGCCCAGTCCTTGTGGGAAGTTGCGTTTAACACTATACTCCACTTCCCTAGAGCGGTAGCGTTGAAGGAAGGTAGGTTCCACCCTTCTGCTCCGCTCAAGCCACTTAGGTCGATATCTATCGCGTTTATAAACTCGTTTACTTCGGAGTTGGTTTTAAGGAATGGTAGAAAATTTATATTACCATACCTTTCCCCTTGCAGGCATTGTGAAATCGCTGCATTCAACTCTTCCGGCTTCATGAATGGGTTATTGAGACAACAAGTTAATTGGTAATTGTAATTGTTTCCATACTGTTTAGCCCATAAGCGAAGGATTTTCTCGCTGTGTTTCCTTTTTTCCCATTTGCCCATCAGTCCAAAATGAACCTTGTCTTTTAGATATGTTTTACCAGTTTCGAAAAAGTCAGGGTCGAAGCCCATGGGGATAGAGCTGACGTTTTTACATCCAATTCCCTTGAAGGATTCAGCGGCATATCTACTACTGAACATTACTTCATCCTGAAGATCTACTAATTTCTTCTCTATTAGAGTAGGAGAATTAAGTTCGTAAAAGGTTACAAGATACTGCTTTGGAGTGATTCGGTTTTCGGATCCATTTAGGTGCCACAACTGAAGAGTGGGGATATCGCGGTCTAGCATTTTAAACCTATTATTCAGAGACTCTTGAAGCCATTCCTTGAGGTCGGAGCCGAGCTTATCGTAAATAGATGCCTCGGGATTCCCTATAGGAAAGTGTCCGACTCTGATATTCTTCTTGAAGAATTCGCGCATCAAATTTAGCGAGACGTTCCCGAAGGAAACGCTATTAATGGGGCATTTTACGATTAGTTCGTTCATTAAAATGGCACAACTTCTAGTTGATCTTCTAACGCTTGATTTTCGGCGCTGACGGGAGTTGGTGGGACTGAACTAGATTCCTCACTAGCTTGAGGTTGAGTAGCTTTTTCACCTTCATTACCTAGATGAACAAATTCAACATCGGAAGCTAGGATGTAAAGTTCTTTTTTGGATGATCCGTCCTTTGCGGTCCAAGCGTTGGATCTTATCGAACCTGAAACATTGACTAGGGATCCTTTTTTGCAGAACTTAGAACAGCTTTTAGCTCTATTTCCCCACGCTTTAACTTTAATCCAGACAGTATCTTCCTTTTTGTAGCCGTTTACAGCTATACTGAAGTCACATACGGTCTTACCGTCATTGAACTCCTTACATTCTGGATCTCTAGCTAACCTACCTGATACACTTATATTATTCATTTATTTTTTCTTCTTTTAGTTTTCGTTTTATGTCTTTGATGACCGCATTATGAACATTAATGCAGCCCTGTATACTTAAATTTACGTTTGGAGCTATAAGCTTCCAAGGCATCACTTTATTCCCGTGACCTTCATTGTATCTCATTCTGAAAATAGTTCCCACTCGATGGTCTGGATGTTTTTCCACCATGGCGTATATGTCCTGAATGAATTTCGCGTCAATTTCCTCCTCCGTCTCTAAGTCCTTAACAACGAAGTCCAGAGAAGGGGATCCATGTGACGAGACCGGTTTTTTCTTTGCCTTGTTATAGGCGTTAAGGCAGACCCATTTTGTTTCATTTCCTAAAAATGTTGAGAACTTAGTTCCTTTATTTGGGTTATATTTTAAAGCTGCGCTGTATATATTGAATTCCTTGTCCTCTATTAGATCTTGCCGCCTGCAGTATAAGGAATCCCTAGGGACTAAGCTATGTATGACATCAAAATATATGCCGCTATGCCGGCTTATAAGCTCTTGGAGTGATCCCTCAACGTCCTTGCTCTTTTGGATTTTATATATGAGATCTAAGTCTGAAGCGCACATTCTATTTTGGTATTGTAGATGTCATCAAGTATTTTATCTATATATTCTCCGCCTCGCTTCATTGAGTCATTCCCAAGAGTAGGCCAAGATAAAGTATAGTCAGCTTTTTTTTCAAGAATTAAATTATTGGCTTCCTCTTCGCTATTCGCAGGTCCGATGCCGTCTCTAGATACATGCACGCAAACTCCATCATGATTACGTATCCATTCTAGTTCGTTCTCATACCTTACATCGGTTACTATTGGAACTATGCCTTGCTCCTTATAAAGAGGGAGTTTAAACTCAAGCTTTTCAATCCACCAATTCTCATCCATTTTCCTCATAACGTTAGTTCCATAAGCTACCAATAATGGTCGAATGAGAGATTTTTCCTCATCATCCGATGTGAATGCACTACATCCTATATTATGCCTACACAATCTATCTAAATCCTCCTTTATTTGATCCGCGAAGGCGACCCTTGCCGCAGGGACTTTCTTTTCGGACAGTATAATTTTAGCCAACTGGCAAAAAGTATCTTTTCCGCTTCTGGCGTTTCCAGATATTCCTATGATGAAATTAGTATTCATTGAGCTCCTTTTTGAATTGTTCGACTTGAAATACTGAAACATGATCTCCATTTTGAGAATCAACTTCTTTAGCCACATCCATTGCCAGCATTATACCGCAGGAATCAAGCGCGCCTTTTCCATATGTTTCAACCGCCTGACAAATAGATAAGGAACACGCCCCTTCAGCGGAAACAGCTGGAACCACTGCCTCCCATTCACCACATTGGGTATAGAAGAATTTGAATTTTGAATTGATTTTTTTGACCATGAGCAACATAATATACTAAATTCCACATTTTGTCAACCCTTTTTTTAAACTATCCTTGAGTATCGAAAAAGTAATCCTATTACTACGTAATAATATTATTTATTATATTGATTCATATAATATTAATATTAATGTGATACCTTAACGATTAATAATATTATTATAATAATATATATAATGATCACATTAAAGTCAAGAGTAAAATGAAAAAAGCGCTTTGGATTGCAGATTTCTCAACTATTCATAACTCAGGAGGGGCTCAGAGAAGCGATGCCTTGATTATTGAAAAGTCGGCCGCAAATGGTTTTGAGGTGCTTCCGTTTAATTACGACACTAACCCTGTTATACTACAGAATCAGTATGACGTTATTATCTCGGCTAATTTAGAGACTTTAGGGCGACTACATCCTTCTTTAATTAATTATATAGCGTCCCACCCAAGACACTTTCGACTCGAGCATGACTCCAATCGCTACCTTCATCAGGAAGCTAGGAAGGTTTTGTTCGGAAGTTGTAAAGGAACGTTTTTCTTAACTAATTACCATCACGATCAATTCCTAAGTTCTTATGGAGATATCTTTACTAACGTAGAAATAATTCCGGACCCAATAGATACTGAAGTATTTTTTGATAAAAAATTAGAGCGTTCGGACAGCTGTATCTACACAGGCTTCATGCACAAACTGAAGGGAACTCAAAACTTCATCTCGCATGCGCTCGCCAACCCTGAATCCAGCTTCAAGGTGGCGGCGTGGGGAAGTGATGTTTTTGAATCAGCTATTAAAAAGCTTGACAATGTTGAGTTTTATGGTAATATACCATTCCTTCAGATGCCAGATCTTTACAATTCCCACCGGTCAATGTTCTACCAGCCCGAATTCTATGAGCCTTTTTGCCGTTCGGTAGGAGAAGCTATTTTGTGCGGTATGGAGATTAATGCAAATGAGAAAATTGGATGCCTTCACTATTTTAATGAGGTGGGCATTGATAAGTTCCGAGAGGAGTGCGCTAATGCACCCAAAAACTTCTGGAGGGTTATAAATGAATCAATTTGACGGAGAATTCATGTGTGGCTCCTATTTTAAGAGCTTGTGCAAATACAGTGTGCAAGAATACGTCGACGCAAGAACTCACAAGTTTTGTTTCAAGATACATCAAGATGGAGACCCGACTAAAATCTTTTGCAAGACAGAGTATTTAAATCATTTTTTACATAATTTTTCAATAGAGCGCCCCTTCGATTTATTGACTCATAATTCAGACATCAATATCACTTCCGGAAATTATGACAACGCGAAGAGCTTGCAACCGAATTTACGGCACTGGTACGCTCAAAACCTAAACTGCAATGATGAGATGATGCGTGTGTTACCAATCGGCTTGGCTAATCCTAAATGGGATCACGGAAACCAGTCTATATTCGAAAAAATACAAAAACTAGATTGGGATAAAAATAAAATTCTAGACGTTAACTTTGATATATATACTAACGCAGTAGAGAGGCGGGAATGTTTAAACTTGATAGATCTACCCATGCGAGACAGACTTCCCTTTGAGGATCATTTAAAACAGATAGCTTCATCTTTTTTCTGCATTTCCCCTGAAGGAAATGGGCTTGATTGCCATAGGCACTGGGAATCTTTATATCTAAAAACCATCCCTATCGTCACTCGTTCTGTTTTTACAGAAAAATTAAAAGACCTAGGATTGCCGTTTATAATCCTAAAGGATTGGTCTGACTTTAAAAACTTAAACCTCACCAAAGAGCTTTATGATTCCACCATTTGCGATTTCAACTGGGATTCACTGAATAAAACCTTTCTAAACTAACATTCATGAGTAATAAACCATCTGTATCTACCATTCTTAATTGTTACCGTCGGCCTCATTCCCTAAAAACTCAATATGAAGCCGTCAAATCTCAAACTATACACTCCGAAGAGATTATGATATGGAAGAATCATCCATTAGATTCTACCCAGTTTGATTTTTCTGAAATAAATGACTCCGCTATCTCTATCAACAATGCCAATTATGGCGTTTGGGCACGTTTTGCTTTTGCTTTAAATAGTAATTCTGATTATATTTGCGTTATTGACGATGATACTATTCCGGGTCCTCGATGGTATCAAAACTGTATAAACTCTATAGAACATGAACAAAACGGCCTTTATGGTACGGTAGGGGTTGTTTTTCATGATCTGGATTATAAAAATTTCACTCGCCATGGATGGCCTAATCCTAATTCAGAAACAAAACGAGCAGATATAGTAGGCCACGCTTGGTTTTTTCATAGAGACCTTCTTTCTGCTTTCTGGCGAGAAGTAGACGTTCCCCTTTCCAGAATTTGTGGCGAGGATATGCATTTCTCTTACTCCATTCAAAAGTATCTAAACCTTAATACGTATGTACCCCCTCATCCATCGGATGATTTAAGCTTGTGGGGTAGTCAACCATCTTCAGCTTACAAATACGGAGTTGATGATAATGCGATTTCCGTAGAGTGTTCGGGCAAGAGTACATTTGGAGAATCCCTTACTAAATATTACAACAAGGGATTCAAATTGCTCGATATACCCCAAACCGTAGAGTCTCAATCATCTAAGGTTTTGGCTGCTCCATCTTGCTCATGAAGCGCAGCTTGGTAGTGTACGGTACTCGCCCCGAATTTCTGAAAGTTCAGACATTACTGGCGCTAGACTGCTCAATTGATTCTTTGTTTATCCAGCAGCATACCGATATCATAGACTTCGGGCTTCCCACTCATAAAATAAGCATTTTAAATACGTGCTCAAATCGCCTTAATTCTATTTTTTGCGAGATTTTCAACAAAGCTGAAAGTATCATTGATTCTTATGATAATATAATCGTCCAAGGAGATACGGCCACGGTGGCAGCGGTTAGTTTTGTAGCTTATCATTTGAATAAAAAACTCTTTTATATAGAATCCGGGCTTCGCAGCTTTGATCTCAATCATCCATATCCAGAGGAAGGTTATCGGCAAATGGTTTCACGCATTGCTTCTGTTAATTTTTGCCCCACCGAAGTCTCTGCTGAAAATTTAAAAAAGGAGGGCACACTGGGACTTATTTACGTAGTTGGTAATACTGCCTTAGATAATCTGGTTCAATACAAAGACACAGGAAGATACAATGATAAGGTATTAATCACTCTCCATCGGAGGGAGAATTTAACTTTACTTCCCGAATGGATCCGCTCATTAGATTTACTAGCCCAAAATTATCCAGACTTACAGTTCATATTTCCAGCTCACCCCAATCCACCAATTAAAGCTGCGTGCTCAAATTCATCTAGGCTAACCGTGACCCCTCCGTTGAGTCATGACGATCTTATCTCCTTACTTAAAGATTGTAGATTTCTCATTACGGACTCTGGCGGAATTCAAGAGGAGGGCGCTTTTTTTAATAAGAAAGTTATAGTTTGTCGAGAGAAAACTGAACGCCCCGAGGGGTTGCAAAGTGGTCATTCCATATTATGCCCCTCGCCAGATCTTTTGGTTAAAACGGTTGAAAATATAGTTGAAAATAACTATACTATAAATAAGGCCTGTCCGTATGGGGACGGGAGCTCCTCTTCTAGAATTTTACAAATACTAAATTCCATAGATTAAAATCATGAATAATGGATTATCCAGAGACTTCTCAGAGGTCTATAAAAATTCAGAGCCTAACACTCAGGACTTCGATGGGAAAACAATTCTAGTCGCGGGGGGCGCAGGCTTTCTTGGCGCTCTTTTTGTTAAATACTTTTTGTACCTAAATCAACATGTTCTGACCGAACCATGCTCAATTATTTCTATTGATAATTTTTTAGCCCGGGATCGTCTTGTAGAAAAAGATGAGCGACTCACTAACGTCGAGCATGACCTATGCATACCATTGAATTTAAAACTTCATAATCGAAAAATTGATTTCATAATCAATTGCAGCGGTAATGCTAGTCCCTTTTATTACGAACGCTACCCCTTAGAAACCATGCAGGTTTCGACCGTAGGAACTCAGAACATGCTTGAGTTAGCGCTTGCGCATAATGCTCGTATATTAAACTTCTCTTCTTCTGAAGTCTTGGGTACCCCAGACGAAGGGGATATTCCGACCACAGAAGAATATATTCCTCGCGTTCATACTCTGGACAAAAGATCCTGTTACGATGTAACTAAAATGTATATTGAAACACTCTCTTATGTTTTTCGGGATCAATTTAATTTAGACTGTAAAGTGGTAAGGCCTTTTAATATTATTGGTTATTTTCGACAAAACGATAAAAGGGTAATTCCTAATTTCGTTTCTAGTTGTATTAAAAATGAGCAGATATCAGTTTATCTCCCGGGAGATCAAACTAGGACTTTTTGCTGGTATGGCGATTTTTTAGCAGGATGCATTAAGGTGCTAACAAAGGGCCGTGACTTACTATACCATATAGGAAATTCTTCAAATGAAATTTCCATGCTGGATCTAGCCCTTTTAGTTGAAAAAGTCTGCGGAAAAGAAGATTTAGTGAAAACTATTTCTACGCCGCGAGTTTATAAATATGAGCCCCAGCGCCGTTGCCCATCCACTGAAAAGATCCAAAAAGAACTTGATTTTAAATGTCATATAGATCTCGAAGAAGGAGTTTCCCGCATCCACGAATGGGCGCTAGAAAATTATAAATGAAGGATTTTAAAGAAGAGTTCGGCAAGCTGCTTTCGTTGGTATCTTCTGATACGCCGTTTTCTTTCACAAGGTTTTCCGATGGAGAGGTAACCATTTTAAGGAATGAACCGCTTGTTTTGGGAGATGGGTTTTTAATTCAAGGAGATATTTATGCTGGTCGAAAAATACCCCTCCCCTCTCACGCCTTCAAAGAAGATGAAGAAAGGAAAAGGTTCCTACCAGAGGAAACCCCATTTTTGCATAAAAAGCTGGTTGAATCCTTCACGTACAGGAAGAAGAATTACTTTAAAGGCATCCCCGGCCAAAACGGCCAAGACGGAAACTCCTCTTGGAGGTTTTGTCTGGACTTGTATGGGACTGGCGATGAAGATCACTTGACATTTAGCAACGTTTTGATCAATGACAATTACCAGCTTTTCGTTTCGGAAATGGTTCCTTTGTTTCAGGATAAAAAAATAGTACTTATCAGCAATAAAAATTCAAAATTCGACAAACTCCCATTTACAGTAAGGAAGCATTTTTCCGTCGGCCCTAATTGCATGAAGGACGACTATTATTTAATAGATGCTTGCAAGCAGTGGATAAAAGAAAACAATATAGAAAATCATTTATTTTTATTCGCCGCCGCTTCTCTGAGCAATTTGTTATGCTATGAGCTCTATAAGGATTTCGGCAAAAACCAATACATGGATATTGGGTCATCACTAGGCCCACACCTTCAACTAGAAGGCTGGAAAGCAATGCGAACTTACCTAAAGACATATTGGTCTAACCCGCAAAACCCCGCACTCCAAGAGGTAGATCTATGGAGTTAGTTTCTTGTCACCAAAAATATTGGGATTTTATTTATACTTTAAGGCATCGCCTTAGAGATGGATTTATAAATCAAGGGCATTTCTCTGAACAGGATCATGTGGGGTTTATGGAGATTAACCATAAAAACTATATGGTATGCGTAGACAAGGATAAGCCCTTGGGGTTTGTGGGTAGTATAAATGGAGACATTAGAGTGGCTGTATCTCCTTCTCACCAAAAAAGTGGGGTGGGAAAATTTATGGTAGAAAATCTACTTAAAAAAAATCCCAACGTCTACGCGAAAGTGAAAATAGAAAACAAAGCAAGCTTAAACTTATTTACCTCTTGTGGGTTTACGAAAAAATACTATATTTTAGAGCCATGAATAATCCGCAGAAAGTAGTAGAGATGTTTGAGGAAAACATCGCTGAATATACAGGCGCCCCTTACGCAGTAGCGTGCGATAACTGCACTAACGCCATTAGGATGTGTTGCGAATATTATAAAGTGGATGAAGTTACTATCCCCGCGAGAACCTATCTGTCAGTTCCACAATCTATTATTCAGGCCGGTGGCCGCGTTAAGTTTAATGACTATGAGTGGATCGGGGTTTATCAGCTAGAGCCTCACCCAATATGGGACGCGGCAAAAAGATTGACTTCCGGCATGTATATTGCGGGGTCTTTAATGTGCTTGTCTTTTGGTATAAATAAACCACTAAAAAGCGGCAAGGGTGGGATGATTCTAACCGACTCTGAAGATGCTTATGATTTTTTGAAGAAGAAAAGGTGGTCCGGCAGGACAGAAGGTGTTCCTATGGGCGACGACCAAATGGAGTTTATGGGTTACAATTCCTACATCACCCCCGAGTGGGCCGCCAGAGGGTTAATGTTGTTAAGTGTTTATCCAAAACATGCCGACGATCAAACAGAAGGGTACCCAGACTTAAGAAAATATAATCTCTATAATGGATAAAGCGTTAGTAATTAATAGTTATAGCCCCAACATAGCATGCTTAAAACTTTTTTTTAGGTGCATGGAAAAGTATGTTGGCTACGGCTATTTTAGTAACATATATCTTTTCATTGATAAATCCAGTTACGAACCCCCAGAGTATGTAACCCCAATTTATTATGATGTTAATGATAATTTTAGGGATCAAATGGTTTTTTGTTTAAGTCATGTCAAAGATAAAGTTTTGCTGTATAGTAACGAAGATTATTTATTTTATGATTTTGCCAATCTCAAATTGGCGGATAGCCTAGTTAACACACTCGTTGATAGCGATTTGTCGTTTGTAAAATTTTGCCATACAGATTTAGAAATTTATCAGGAATACCAACCTAAATTATTTTTGATAGACAAAAGTTGCGAAAACACCTTTTCTCAAACATTAACATTTTGGAAAACAGAGGACTTGTTAAAGATACATCAGAACTGCCCACCTTCAGAGATAGGCGCTAAGGGAGACATGTTTGGTCATTTGGAGGTTGCCGCCAAACAGGTGTGCAGAAATCTAAATATTAAAGGCGCGTGTTATTACAACAATGAAGAAAAAAGAGGGTTGTGTCATTTTGATACCGAGGTGTTTCCTCATACCGCCTCTGCCTTATTAAGGGGTGGTGTTTGGAACACAAGCGAATATGCAAACGAATTAAAAAAAATCACGCAGGCCCACAATGCTTAAAGTCAGGGAATTAAAGAATGAAAGTATATAAAGATTTGGCTGTTGAGATCGTTGGCACCAACACCCATTATTTTGATTTAGAAGATTTTGAGTCCGAAGATGATACAAAAGCCTTATATTATGGATATACTTTTATTTGCAATCAGGCTTTTCCCGATTTATTAAAAAATCATTCAAAAAACATATATTTGAATATGGTTCCCCCCACGGAGTTTTGTGGTCCTTACGACATAAATTCTGAAGACAGATTTGATTTGATTTATTCTATCTGCCCTTTTACGGTAGACTGGCTTAATAAAATTAAAAACACCAACAAATATAAAAAAGTTTGGTATCCGTTTCACTCAAGATATATTCCCGAACATGATGAAAAAAAATATGACGTTTGTTATCACGGCGGCATTCATGGACCTAAGTATTTAGGAATGTTAAATGCCTTAAGGCACTTCAATTATCGTTACATGACTATGACTCATAGCATCAACCCTTTAACTGAATCCTGCATTCCCCACGCTACTGATTTGGACTTAACGCATGAGGCGAAAATGCAAAAAATATCTGAATGTAAAATTTCAGTATGCTATAACAACTTTCCCGTCCGAAACGACGCGGATTTACAGAACATTAAAAGCCATCCTTCTTGGGGACAGAACGTTGCGTTCTCTCATTCCGATTCTGATGGAATATTGCCTCAATTAAAATCTCGCTTTATTGAGGCTTCTTTATCTAAAACTGTAAATTTAGTTGAACGAGATCACTGGAATGTCATCGAGCACTGGTATGACGCCGACAAACATTTTGTTTATTTTAACGGCGAAGACGACCTTGTGTCAAAAATAAGCCAGATTGTTTCCAATTGGACAGACTACAAGGGAATGGTGGAAGAATCTTTTGAATATTCTATCGATAATTATACCTGCGATCATTTAATTAATTACATAAACAAAAATGAACTGTAGATCTTGCCACAGCATAAGCCACACCAGCATTTTAGATCTGGGGCACCATCCATGGTGCAATGATTTTCTCACCAAGGAACGAGTCGGTAAAGAGGAGAAATACCCCCTCCACCTAGTTCAGTGTGATGAATGTGAGCTTTTACAATTAAACTACACGGTGCCGAAAGAGGTGATGTTCAAAAATCACACCTATGTATCGTCTACCACGAAGTCCCTTTCTAAACATTTTTACGAATTAGCTTTAGAGAATAAATGTCAGTTTGATCTCCAAAAAGATGATTTGATCCTTGATATTGGGGGGAACGACGGCACCCAATTGCTGCAATACAAAAAAGTGGGCTTGGGAAACGTTTTAAATGTAGAGTCTGCCGACAATATAGCAGCACTGTCTGTGGGCGCGTGTATTCCTACAGCCAACGCATTCTTTAATGAAGAATTAATTGACGAGAAGGGTTTAGGGGGTAAAGTAAAACTAATCAATGCCTCTGGCGTATTTTTCCACCTAGAAGAGCTGCACAGCGTTATAAGGGGAATTAAAAAAGCGCTCGCGGAAGACGGCATTCTTGTGGTGCAATTTATGTATGCTGGAACAATGGTGGAAAAGTTAAATTTCGATGGGATTTATCACGAACATCTTTGTTTTTATACCCTTCGGAGCTTAAAAAACTTGTTAGAGCCTTATGGGTTTAGCGTCTTTGATGCTTACCACAGCGATATTCACAGCGGAAGCATTATAGCTAAGATTTCTAAATCTCCGATTTTTGGAAAAACCGCCAGCTATGAATCTTGGTTAGAAAAAGACAAAAAGTATAACAGAGAGTCCTTTCTTGAATTTGCTGGGAAAGTAAAATCCAAAAAACGCGGCCTTAAGGACTTACTAGAAAGAATAAAATCTGATAATCCGCAAACTAAAATTTACGCTTATGGCGCTCCCGCTAAAGGAAACACCTTGTTGAATTATTTCGGAATCGACAACAGTTTGATAGATAAATGCGTCGAGGTGAACGACTTAAAGGTGGGATTATATCTTCCGCAAAGTCATATCCCCATAATAAAAGAGTCTCCTGAAGATCTCCCTGATTATTATTTATTGCTGGCCCACAATTTCGCAGAGGAAATAATTGAAAGGAATAAAGAATTAATTAAAAATGGAGTTAAATTTATTATTCCTTTCCCTGAAATTGAAATAGTATAATACCAACATAATGAAAAAAATATATTTATTAATACAGGGGCATACTCGACATTGCGCTGAAGTACTAGATAGCGTCCGCGATGTCGAAAATGTTATTTGGTCAACGGAAAACGATGCGCCGTTGCACGATATCGGAGAGATTAATGACTCAAATGTCACCCTGCTTACATCTCCAAGGCTCCCATATGCTGGATATGGCAATGTTAATATCCACATTAATTCGACCGTTAAAGGTTTAGAGCTGGCTAAGTCTCTTGGTGCTACACATGTTATTAAGCTAAGATCTGACTTGATTTTTACTAATCCCAAGTTATTTATTGAGACATATGAATTTGATGACCGCATCCACCAAATGGCCTATTGCAAACACACAGATAAATGTATCCCCCTTACGCATCATTACGGCGGGTTAATTAATTGGGTTGAAGAAAAGTATTCACATTTAATTGACGACACAAACGACTACAATTATATTGCTGATTTTGCTAACTTAGGCCCGATAGATGAAATGATAAACTTTTGGTCATTGCCGTATGAGAATATTCCAGTGGTTATCCCTGCTGAATTCAAAATTGTTCTTAGGTATTTGGAGCTGAAAGGCCACAAAGACGTAAAGCTTAGTTATCAATATTTATCTTCTATTTTTGGGTTTTTTATGACATTTTGCAAAGAAATTGATACTCCTTTAGTTTCATTAAAACATGGATGGACAACAAATGATTTATTAAATAACGCGGACGTTGAATGGATAGGTTAAATTTAAAGAAAACAGTATGAATATATCAATACCAGAAGAATTAAAACAAATTCGCCTAGATGTTGGATTGGCGGGTGAGGCACCGAATGCGGCGTTATGGTTAAGCGAAACAACCGATAGGTTTGTGATCGGCATAGAACCTCTAGCCTATCACTGGAATATGATAAACAATTTCGAGACCTCCAACTCGAAAAGACCTTATCCTTATGATTTCAAAATTCTGCAACTAGAGGAGAACGTTGTCAAACTAAACAAGAAAGTAATATGTGAGGTCGGCAACAGGTTTTTTGCTATCGAAGCCGCCATAGACAACGTTTTAGAGGCTCAAAAGAAAAAGTTTTATATGATGGACAGGACTGATGGCGCGTCTGGATCTTCCAGCTTATTAAAACCATCTTCCCACCACCCTCACTTTACAGAAGATGAAGTCGAGGTAACGGTTCATTCATTGGAACATGTTTTAGATTCTATTGATTGGGATAGATTTGAATATATAGAGCATATAAAAACCGATTGCGAAGGTAAGGATTGGGACGTAGTTAAAAGCATCGGCAAATACTTAAATAAAGTGGTATTTATTAGCAGTGAAATGACAAACAATTTACATCACTGGCACGGGTCATGCGATCCCCAACAATTTATAGAGTTTATGCAAAACTCTGGCTTCGGAATCATTTCATTGGGGAACGGACAAATAGTGTTTCTCAATAAATCTTTGGAGCATAAAGTGAAGCAGGACAATCTGGACTTTCACACATTGGGAGCCTAAAGTCATTTAGTCAGCAACATTACATGAAGGTTTTAATTACAGGCTCAACTGGTTTTCTTGGTCGCCACCTGACCAAACACATTAAAAAATTGGGGTGGGATATATTTGAGTCTAACACCAGAAGGGCTAATTTGGTGTGCGATAAAAATTTGCACATTTATAATGATCTTAAATTTGACTACATCTTTCATTTGGCTGCACATACCAAAGCTGGAGATTATTGCTTACATCACAAGGGGGAACAGTTTGAGATCAACCAAAGAATAAATTCAAATATACTAAAATATTGGAGAGAGCATCAACCACAAGCAAAAATGATTGCCATGGGCACAAGCTGCTCCTATTCACCAAACATACCAATGAAAGAAGATAATTATCTAATTGGTGAGCCAGACGAAGGGTTGTATACATACGCAATGACAAAAAGAATGTTATTAGTTGGTCTTAAATCTTATACTGAACAGTATGGGTTGAAATATATGTATTACATACCGTCAACATTATATGGTCCGTTATTTGAATTAGATGATAGTCATTTTATATTTGATTTAATTAAGAAAATATATTCAGGTAAAAACTATGGTACAAATGTTGAACTATGGGGCGATGGGTACCAAAAACGAGAACTTATTTATGTTGATGATGCAATAAAAATAATGTTAGATACTTTACATTTAGAAAATAATTTAGTAAATTTGGCCTCTGGTATTGAATACAGCATTAGAGAATATGCTCAAAATATTTGTAATATTTTAGATTATGATACTAATAATATTTTTTATGACACAACAAAATATGTTGGTGTTAGGTCTAAAAAATTAGAAGTGAATAAAATATTATCAATATTACCTAACTATCAAATGACATCATTGAATGATGGATTAAAAGAAACAATAAAATACTATATAGACAAAAAAATAAATTATGAAAATTAAAACTGAATACCCTATTTGTTTTGAATCGTTAGATTACACAGCACCTATTGGTGCAGTTAACGATGATAACTCTAACCCATTATACGCAGATGAAGTTGAATCGTTATTTGGTAGAAAAATATCATATCTTGAACTTGGTTGCGCTGGTGCAACATTTATTGACCTTATGGTTTCAAAAGGTCATGATGCATATGGTATTGATGGGACTGACCATCCATTAAAAGTTAGGAGAAATGCGTGGGAAAAATATTATGATACTAGATTATTTACCTGCGATTTATCAAAACCATTTGAAATCTTAGATGCACCAAAATTTGATGTTGTTTCGGCTTGGGAATTTATGGAACATATTCCAACAGATTCTTTAAACTTTATTATGGCAAAAATTTATAATATGCTTGATGAAAATGGTATTGTAATATTTGGAATTTCAATGGCAGTTACTGAACATCATTTATCTGTATTCCCAGAAAAAAAATGGAATGAAGAAATTTTTAGTAAGCTTTTTATTGTAAATGAATATACATTAAAAAACAAATATCGTGAAGATTATATTGGTGACCATAAAAGTTTCTTTACAATACTTAAACCAAAGTCTGGATTAACAGAAATTGCTAACGATATTATCAAGGAACATGGTAATAAAACATTTAAAAAAAATTAAATAATAAAACTATGGAAAGAAAATATTTACCCACACTAGCGGAGCTTATAGACCGCCTCTCCATCATTCAGCTCAAAGAGGTGTTTATTCTTGAGCACAAACAAGAGTACGCCAAGGAGGTGCAAGAAATAGTGCATGATATTGATTTAATTTTAAATGACGAAAACATTAAATTAAGTGGAAAAGACGTTAGAGCTATCATAGTATTATCACAAATGAATCTTCACATTTGGCAGAACGAGACTCTCTATAGGGCCGGGACTGGAGACGGCAATTTAGGACTAACTCACGGTCTTAACGGTATCCGAAATACTGCTAAAAACATTATTCAGGAAAGCATCGGAGGTCGAAAAGACTATAAGATTGACTGTATAGCTGCTGAGTTTAAAGACTGGGAGGTAAGTTGGGGTGAGTGAAATTTTAGTCATAGGAGATAGCTGCAAAGATATTTACGTATATGGTTCCTGTGCTCGCCTGTGCCCAGATTTTCCTGTTCCGTCCTTTATCCCTTCTTATGAAAAACAAAACTTGGGTATGGCGGGGAACGTTTATCAGAACGTCGTTGCTTTGGGGGAAAGAGCCAGTCTCAAAACCAATAACGCTACGATAGAAAAAACACGATACATAGACGAAAAAACCAACCATATGTTTTTAAGGGTTGATTCTGGAGAGGAGAAAGTCCAAAGGATAACAGAGCTTTCTACAGAACTCTTCAAAAACTATCAATTAGTAGTAATATCGGATTACAACAAAGGATTCCTCAGAGAAGAAGATATTCAGTTTATCTGCGAAAACCATGATCAAGTTTTTATAGATACCAAGAAAATTCTAGGGGATTTTTGCAAAAACTGCTCTTTTATAAAAATAAACCAAGAGGAATACAATAACTCTTTTGAATATATAAACAAAAACTCTTGGACACATGGCAAAACAATACAAACCCTAGCAGGGAAAGGTTGCCAATTAGGAGATCATCATTTTCCAGTCGACAAAGTAGAGATAAAAGATCCCTGCGGAGCAGGAGATACTTTTTTAGCTGCGCTATGTGTTAATTTTCTAAAAACCAAAAAAATAGAAGAAGCAATTGATTATGCCAACAAATGCGCTACTATAGTTGTGCAGAAAAGAGGAGTCACCACAACCAAGGAGGATTAAAATATGAAAATACTAATTACAGGGGGAGCTGGGTATATAGGTAGCGAACTTGTTGGCTTTTTTCTAAGGGAAGGCCACGAAGTTGTTGTTGTTGACAATTTAAAATATGAGCCTACGTCCCTCTTAAGGTATGCTTCTCATATAAATTTTGAATTCGAAAATTTAGACGTTAGAAGAAAAAGCTCCTTAAAAAAAATAATGGGCGGCTGTGATGTTATTATTCCTCTCGCATGTTTGGTAGGCTTTCCTCTCTGCGAAGACAATCCCATAGAGGCCGCGCAAGTTAACTACGAGGTAAATAAATGGATCGCTGAAACCAAATCTTCCGACCAAATAGTCATCTACCCTTGCACCAATTCTGGTTATGGTTCTAGCGATGGCGGCGTATGCACCGAGGAGTCCCCTCTTCGCCCCCTCTCTCTTTATGGCAGAACTAAAGTGGACGCTGAGAAAGCCTACCAAGACACCGAAGGATGTTGCACTCTCAGATTAGCTACCGTGTTTGGCCCATCTAGTCGCCCCCGAACCGACCTTCTGGTTAATAATTTTGTTTTAAAAGCTATAAAAGACAAGGTGTTAGTTTTGTATGAATGTGAGTTTATGAGAAATTATGTTCACATTCTGGACATCTGTAGGGTATATAATTTTATTTTAGATAACTGGAAAAACTGCTCGCAACAAACCTTCAATATAGGGAATGACGAAATAAACATGAACAAGCTCCAGCTTGCTGAAAAAATTGGAGAACATCTTCCTGTCGAAATAATTAAATCCGAGTTCACTCAAGACCCAGACAAAAGAGATTACATTGTGAGCAGCCAAAAGATTTACGACGCCGGTTTTAGCTGTAAATATGACCTAGATATAGGCATTAAACAATTAATTAAAATGTATAGCCTTATCGATAAGCCTTGGCACGCCAACTACTAAACATGAAGACCTCTTCGACTCAAAAAATTAACTTCGTCCCCAAAGGATGGGGCTTCGAAAAATGGATTCACAATTGTGATTTATACTGCGGCAAGCTTTTGTATTTTGTTAAAGATAAGAAATGTTCGTGGCACTATCACGCCCTTAAAGACGAGGCTTTCTATGTGCAATCAGGAAAGATTTTAGTAAGATATTCAAAAGAAGACTCTCTTGACGAGGCTGCAGAAGTTATTCTGAATGTGGGGGACAATTTTCATGTACCTGTGGGCCTTAGACATCAAATGGAGGCTATCGAAGACACAGAATTGTTTGAGTTTTCTACGCAGCACTTTGACCGCGATAGTCATAGATTAAAAAAAGGAGACTGAATAGACTTCTTAAAAGGCTTAGAGTTTAAATATTGGAAAAATCTTATATTATCATCAAAGGAAAGATTATGAAAAAAATAGTTATAACAGGCGTCACCGGCCAAGATGGAAGTCACATGGTCGACTATCTATTGAAAAATACTGGCCATAAACTTTATGGCGCCGTTCGCCGCTTAAGCGTAAAGAATCATGAGAACATTCTTCACCTAGAAGATGAACCTCGTTTTGAGCTGATAAATATGGATCTCAATGATGCCCACAGCATCCGGGATATTATTATTGACTTAAAACCCGACTATTTCATTAATTTCGCAGCTCAATCTTTTGTTGCGGGCAGCTGGAACTATCCTGTTCAAACGTGGGATACAGATGCAACCTCTGTACTGCATATACTAGAGTCCATTCGTCGCTTTGCGCCTCACTGTCGCTTTTATAATGCAGGATCGTCGGAAGAGTTTGGCGATATAGCATACAGCCCTCAGGATGAAAACCACCCCCTCTTGCCTCAATCCCCCTATGGCGCCGCTAAATGCGCGGCTCGTCACATAGTTAGGGTTTACAGGGAATCGTATAAGCTTTTCGCCATTCAAGGCTGGCTATTCAACCACGAAGGGAGTCGTCGCGGTCTTGACTTTGTCACGCGCAAGATCACCCATACTGTCGCTCGCATAAAGCATGCCCTAGAGAACAATAAGCCAGTTCCCGTTTTAAAACTTGGCAACATAGAAGCCGAACGAGACTGGAGTGACGCGGAGGATTTTATGGAGGGGGTATGGTTAATGATTAACCACGACAAACCCAAGAATTATGTACTTTCCAGCGGCAAAATGTACCGCGTTCGGGATTTTCTTAACGAATCGCTAAAGGCTGCTGATATTAATTTCATCTCCGAAGGGGAGGGAGACAAGGAGAAATACTTTACAACAGAGGGCGTTCTTATATTTGAGGTTGATCCCAAATATTATCGCCCCGCCGAGGTTCATAAGCTTTGCGGAGATCCATCTTTAGCAGAGAAAGAGCTTGGATGGACTAGAAAGACTGACTTTAAAGGATTAGTCAAGAAAATGTACGATCACGACTACAACCTATTATCAAATTCCTAACCCTAACCCTGTTTTGGTTTATTGCTTTGGATTAGGTCGTAAATTTTCCTAATATCCATGCGGCGATCCTCTAGTCTTTTTTCTATAGACCTGTGCCTTTCTGCGTCTCTCACGTCGTTTTTCGCTAGGGTTATATTTATTTCATTCACTAAGCCCTCTAAGGCTTCGAGTCTCTGATTTTCCCTTTTCAAGAAATAACCTATCACCGAGATAGCTGTCCCGATTCCGACCAATATAAATTCATTGTATTCCATGCTTAATTATACACACGAATCCTTAATGCTCTATAATGATCTCATCTATTCAGTAGCTATTGGGAGTAACTTTCAGTAATTTAAACTTGCGTTACACCTAATATTGTGATAGAATACAAACTTGCATAAGATAATAAATTATTAAGGAACTTAGACCCACCTCTGTGTAAAATACTCTCATGAATATTAAGATTAAAAAACGAAATGGCAGATTAGAAAATTTTGAAGTAGACAAGATCAACGCAAGTGCTCAGAGAGCTTGCGAGGGTATAAGGGACGTATCCCCTAGTGAAATTGTATTAGATGCACAGTTGCAGCTTTATGACAAGATAACTAGTGCCCAGATAGATCAGGCCCTAATTCTATCTGCTCGTGAAAAGATAGAGAAAGAGCCCAACTACTCTTATGCCGGAGCTCGACTTCTCCTGAATTGTCTTTATAAGGAAGTTTTTAAGGAGGGGGTCGACTCCGATGCTTTTGATTTACAGTATAGGAAATCTTTCATCCAGAACATAAAGAGCTTAGAGGAATGCGGTAGGCTTGACAAGAGATTATTGGATTTTGATTTGAAAAAGCTGTCTCACGCTTTAAAACTAGAGAGGGATCACGGCTTTAAATACCTTGGAATTCAAATAATTTATGACAGGTATCTATTGAGGGAGTCCGGAAAGCTAATGGAAGCTCCGCAATGCTTCTGGATGCGCGTAGCTATGGGATTAGCTATCAATGAGGAAGATAAAGATGACTGGGCGATTAAATTCTATAACCTAATTAGCCAATTTAAATACACGCCGTCAACCCCAACTCTATTCAATAGCGGCACTGTACATTCGCAGTTAAGTTCGTGCTACCTTAACACCTTTGACGACAGTATAGACGGAATTTTTGACGGGGCATGGCAGGAAGCTAGAAAATCTAAATTTGCAGGAGGCTTAGGTCTTGACGTAACTCCTTTCAGGTCTACAGGGTCTCATATACAAGGAACAAATGGAATATCGAGCGGCTTAGTTCCATGGTTGAAAATATACAATGACCTTTTAGTGGCTGTAAATCAAGGAGGCAAGCGTCCCGGAGCGGGATGCGCCTACCTAGAGCCGTGGCATATGGATTTCGATGATTTTCTTAATTTGCGCCGAAATACTGGCGATGATAGACTAAGATGTCACGATATGAACACGGCCTCATGGATTCCAGACATCTTCATGAGGAGGGTTAAGGAGGAGGGTGAGTGGTATATGCTCGACCCTCATGAATGTCCTGAGCTCCATGATTTATTTGGAGATGCTTTTGATAAAAAATACGACTTTTATTGCAAAAAAGCGGAAAAAGGAGAGATAAAGACCTTTAAAAAGATTCCAGCTAAAGATTTGTGGAAAAAAATGCTCAAAGTACTCTTTGAGACCTCTCACCCTTGGAACACTTTCAAAGATCCGTGCAATATTCGATATACCAACCAGCATGAAGGTGTAGTCCATAGCTCCAATCTATGTACGGAAATAACGCTTCATACTAAAGCCTCGAAGTACAAGAGCGGAGAAAAGGTTGAAATAGGAGAAACAGCGGTTTGTAACCTTGGGTCTATAAACCTAGTCAATCATATTAAAGAAGTTTATAAAAAGGATGGATCTCTCTCTAAAAGGAGCATTAATTTTACCGAGCTTGGCGAAACAATACGGCTGGCTGTTCGCATGCTGGAC
>TARA_R110002096_G_scaffold379_6_pt1 | contig 21709 bp, 18 predicted proteins | sample TARA_R110002096 | Tara Oceans TARA_R110002096 (sample SAMEA4397295) | marine metagenome | biome: Polar Biome; feature: [DCM] deep chlorophyll maximum layer (ENVO:01000326); material: water (ENVO:00002006), including particulate matter (ENVO:01000060) such as... | depth 35 m
TACTCACCTTGGGTATTGCTCGATTTGCCTATACACCGATGATTCCACTGATGTTTGAACAGGCCGGTTTAAGTAAAGTGATGGCGGGCTGGTTGGCAAGTATTAATTATGCCGGTTATATGTTGGGCGCATTAACGGCCACCTTGGTCGGTAATCTTCTGATAAAAGACCGTATTTATCGTACAGGGTTAATGTTGGCGGTTTTGTCCACCTTTATGATGGGGCTGTCTAACGACCCCTGGCTTTGGGGTGTGTCACGTCTGTTGGCAGGATTTAGCGCCGCCGCGGGCTTGTTGGTAGGAACCGGTTTGATGCTGAATTGGTTAATTCGGCATAACCATCGGAGTGAAATGGGTATTCACTTTAGCGGCGTTGGCTTGGGTATTGCCTTTGTTGCCCTGATGGTAGCTGCTTCAAGTGATTTAAGCTGGTCGCAACAGTGGTTATTGCTCGGCTTAAGCGGCATTATTTTTGCGATTCCTGCGTGGCGCTGGTTGCCAGCACCGAATACCAATGGGCTGACTGAAAGTGGCAAAGTGCTACAAGATCACCCGCCGAGTAAACGATTTTTAAGCCTGATGATGTGGGTCTACTTTTGCGGCGGTTTTGGTTTTGTGATTAGTGCGACGTATATCGTTGCCATTGTCGAAAGCCAGGCAGCGCTACAAGGGCGTGGTGAATTGGCGTTTTTGATATTGGGGCTGTGTGCAGCACCGGCGTGTATTCTGTGGGATTTTATTTCGCGAAAAACGGGTATTTTAAATGCCTTGCTGCTGGCTTATATGCTACACGCGGTCGGTATAATTCTACCCGCTTGGGATGATGGTTTGGTGTCTGCCTTGCTCAGCGCCTGTTTATATGGCTTTACCTTTGTGGGTATTGTCAGCATTGTGCTCACCATGGCGGGGCGTTTTTACCCGACTAAGCCAGCGAAATTGATGGGCACCTTAACCATGAGTTACGGGGTGCCGCAAATTGTAGCGCCGACAATAGCCGGTTATTTAGCCAGCGTAACAGGGCATTACAATGGCGCCTTATACATGGCCAGTGGGTTTGTGATATTAGGGCTTTTCGGGATTATGGCGATCAAAAAATGGGCGTCGAGTGATATGGGCTTATTGTCTAGCTGATCTAATGTTGTAACCAGCCATTTATCTTTTTAATGTCGTCGAGGGCGAGTGAACCACTGGCTGCTTTTAAGGCTAACACGTTTAATATGTAACCGTTTTTGGCTTCCATCAGCTGTAGTTTTGCGCGCGATAAATTGCTTTGTGCGTTGAGTACATCGACTATCGTTCGAGTCCCGACATCTAACCCCGCCTCGTTGGCCTGCAGTGAGCTTTGATTGGAGATAATGGCCCGCTCAAGGGCCTGAATGCGTTGCAAGTTTGAGCTGACGCCCCTAAAGGCATCGCGGGCTTGTCTTAGGGTGGCGCGCTGTAACGATTGCAAGGCATCTAAGGTTTTTTGATGGTCATAAACGGCTTGTCGAGTCAGTGATACGGTTTTACCGCCGGCAAATAAGGACAGGTTTAACTCCACACCAATACTGTCGGACTCGTTCCTAAAACCGGTTCCAAAACTACCTCCGCCTGTTTCGTTATAATTGTGTGAGCCAACCAGGTCAACCGTTGGGTAATGCTCAGACTGATGCAGTTGAATCTGTTTTTTTGCAATTGCCACGTCCTGTTTGGCCATTCTAATGGCTAAGTTGTACTCAACCGAGGTTTTCCCCCATTGTTGGATGTTGTTGGGCTCTGGACTGGCCAAGGGGAGTTTGTTTGCTAATGGCACAAGTTGCGCTTTATCAAGCTGAATCAACTCTTTTAGGGCTTCTTGTTTGGAGGCCAGGGTATCTTTTGCGGCAATTTGACTCACCACGGATAAGTCGTAGCGCGCACGCGCATCGTGTACGTCGGTGATAGCCACGACGCCCACCTTAAAGCGTTGCTCCGCCTGATCTAATTGTTCAGCAAAGGCCTTCATGTCGTCAGTCGCAAGGCTGAGAGCAACCTCGGCTTGCAGGTTGTCTAAGTAGCGCTCGGTTAAACGTAAAATAAGCTGCTGTTCGGCAAGTTGATACTCAATTTCTGCCTTAGAAACCTGTTTATCGGCTTGCGTATAACGAATAAATTGCGGCCAATCGAATAGGGTTTGTCTGATAGACACTGAAAAGCCCTCATCACGAAATTGCCCCGTGCCCTTGCCATCACCAGAAAAACTGCTTTCTGTTTCTTGTCGTACGTCGGCGCTAGAGGCGGAGGCATTAACCGAGGGTAGTAGCTCTGCCAACGCTTGAGGCAAGACTTCTTGCGTCGACATCAACTCGTTGTATGCCATTTGATAGTTGGCGTCGTTTTCAACGGCCAGTTGGTAAGCGCTTAATAGGTCGATCGGTTTCGCAAAAGCTGACTGCGCGAGCAACATAATAAGAAGTGAAAAGGGTAAACGATAATAAGCCTGCATAATGGCAATATAAGTAACAATAAAAGCTTACTTTAGCATGGACTAATGATTATTGGCAGGGCTTCTTAAGGTGAACGTGACGGGCCCGTCATTACACAGTGATACGCGCATATCAGCACCAAATAAACCACAGGCCACGTTTGGGTGTTGTTGTTTGGCATAGTCTACGGAAAACTCAAACAATGGCCGTGCCACACTGGGCGTCGCCGCTGCGCTAAAACTCGGCCGGTTGCCCTTTTGGGTGTTGGCGCTTAAGGTAAATTGAGGCACTAATAATAAGCCGCCGTTTATATCACGTAGGCTTAGGTTCATCTTATCGTTTGTATCGGCAAAGATTCGATACGTTAAGATGCGTTCGATGAGCTTTTTAACGTCATTTTGGTTATCTGTTTTTTCAATAGCGACTAAGGCAACAATGCCCTGCTGGATTTGCCCTAAGGTGTCGTCAGCGACCGTTACCTCGGCGTGGCTGACACGTTGAATCACGCTAATCATCCGTTGGTTTGCTTAGCAGTTGGAATAAGTTGTGGTAGCTCGCAGTTATGTCGGCTAACGAAAAAGCGGCATTCGCCGGGCTGGGATTGGGGCTAATGTAAACACGCGAGTCAAACAGTCGCCAAGTTTGTAGGCCCCAATCAAGCTTAGGGGCTTGATGCTGAGTGTATTGAAGGTATTTTTGACAGCTTACTTTGCCGTGGAACCATACGAAATTAGGTTTTAATGTGCAGATTATGCCTTGCAGGCGGCGGCTGCCAGTTCGGTAATCGTCGGCTTTTAGGTCTTTGCAACCGGCAGTGGGGCGCTTAACCAAATCGGTAAAGCCAATATGGTACTGCTGTTGTATGTGTACGCAGCTGTCTAAACTGGGTTCTAAGGCTTGACTAAAGAGGCCGCAGTTGTTCAATGCTTTCCAAAAACGGTTAACTGGATTAGCAAAATAAAAGCCGGCTTTTACCGACGGAATAGAGGGGTTTATACCGACCAATAGCACGGCTGTATGTTCATCCACAAGATCGGGTAAGGTCTCCATTAGTTGTGCTTAGTACCGTGGCATGGTGTTATCAACCTCAGCCGCCCATGCGTTAACGCCACCGGTTAAATTAATGATGTCGGTAAAGCCGTTTTGTAACAAAAAATGCGCAACTTGCTGGCTGCGCATGCCGTGATGGCAGATGGTGACTATGGTTTTATCTTTTGGCAAATCAGCCAATCGTTGCGGTATGCTTTGCATGGGCATCAATAGGCTGCCCTCAATATGGCAGTAGTCAAATTCATTGGCTTCTCGAACGTCTAATAAAAGCAGTGGCTTATCAGGGTTGTCGATGAGTGTGTGTAGTTGTGTTGCGGAAATTTGTTGCATGGTTATAAGAGAGGCTGGTTATTTAAAATTTATTATAACAGGGTGTGATAAAATGCCGACCTTCCGCGAAGTTAATTACAGGTATTAAAAGAGGCCGTTATGAGTGCAATCCCCGAAGCGTTTCAGAAAAAAACAGAGGCGATGGAGGCCGCGGCCATCCAGCCTTTACCCAATTCAGAAAAGATTTATATTCAAGGCTCGCGAGACGATATTCGAGTGCCGATGCGCAAGATTAAACTTGGCGATACCACCAGCAGCACCGGTATCGAGAAAAATCCAGACGTGTTTGTCTATGACTGTTCAGGCGTTTATACCGACCCCACCGCAAAGATTAATTTACGCAAGGGCTTGCCCGATGTGCGCGGCGCTTGGATTGACGATAGAAATGATACCGAGCAGTTGAGTGGGCCGAGCTCTAAGTTTGGTCAATTAAGGCAAGGTGACCCTGAGTTGGCGAGTTTACGTTTTGAACACGTTCATTCACCCAGACGCGCGAAGTCGGGTGCCAATGTTAGCCAAATGCACTATGCAAAGAAAGGGATTATTACTCCGGAAATGGAATATGTCGCGATCCGCGAAAACATGAAGCGCTCTGAAATAAATGCACAACAGCATCCGGGTGAGTCGTTTGGGGCGAGTATTCCGCCTGAAATTACCGCTGAGTTTGTGCGCGATGAGATTGCCCGTGGTCGAGCGATCATCCCCGCCAATATTAATCACCCCGAATTAGAACCGATGATTATCGGGCGTAATTTTTTAGTCAAAATTAACGGTAATTTGGGCAATTCAGCCGTTACCTCGTCGATTGAAGAAGAAGTGGATAAAATGGTCTGGGGCATTCGTTGGGGTGCGGACACGATTATGGACCTGTCCACGGGTAAAAATATTCATGAAACGCGTGAATGGATTTTACGTAATTCGCCGGTGCCGATTGGTACGGTGCCGATTTATCAGGCCTTAGAAAAAGTGAATGGTAAGGCAGAAAATCTGACGTGGGAAATTTTTCGCGACACCTTAATTGAGCAAGCCGAACAAGGGGTCGACTATTTTACTATTCACGCTGGGGTGCGCTTAAAACACGTGCCAATGACGGCTAAACGGGTGACTGGGATCGTATCGCGTGGTGGTTCGATTATGGCCAAATGGTGTTTGTCGCATCACAAAGAAAGCTTTCTTTACACCCATTTTGAAGACATCTGCGAGATTATGAAAGCTTACGATGTGTCGTTTTCGCTCGGTGATGGCTTGCGCCCCGGTTCAATCGCAGACGCCAATGATGAGGCGCAATTTGGTGAATTAGAAACCTTGGGTGAACTGACCAAAATCGCGTGGAAGCATGACATACAAACGATGATCGAAGGCCCTGGTCACGTGCCGATGCAGATGATTAAAGAAAATATGGAAAAGCAGCTTGAATGCTGTGATGAGGCGCCATTTTATACCTTGGGTCCTTTAACCACCGATATCGCGCCGGGTTACGATCATATTACGTCAGGCATTGGTGCGGCGATGATTGGTTGGTACGGTTGCGCGATGTTGTGTTATGTCACACCAAAAGAACATTTAGGCTTGCCGAATAAAGAAGACGTACGGGTTGGGATTATTACCTACAAGATTGCCGCTCACGCAGCCGACTTAGCAAAAGGCCACCCTGGGGCCCAAATTCGTGATAACGCCTTATCCAAGGCGCGCTTTGAGTTCCGCTGGGAAGACCAATTTAATTTGGGTTTAGACCCTGCTCGTGCGCGTGAATATCATGATGAGACGCTACCCAAAGATTCCGCTAAAGTAGCGCATTTTTGTTCCATGTGTGGGCCACATTTCTGCTCGATGAAAATTAGCCAAGACGTGCGCGATTACGCCGCTGAACAAGGCATTAAAGCGGAAGATGCCTTGGCCGTTGGGATGGCAGAAAAATCTGCGGAGTTTAAAAGCAAGGGCGCTGAAATTTATAAAAAGGTCTAGTTAGCAGCGGCTTCATAGGCCTTAATGGCGTTGATCAATTCACGCCTTAGAGGATGGATAGTGTTTATTTGACTGATCTCGTAAACACAGTCCTTAGCATCCATAGGAAAACCTTGCTGTAAAAAGTTGATGCCTGCTTGATAATATAATTCAATAGCCCTTTCATTGCTTGGCGTTACACCTTGGCCAGATTTATAAGCAAAAGCTAAGTTTAATTCGGCAATCGGGTTATTTTGTTGGTGGGCTTTTTCAAGCCACATAATCGCTTCGCTAAAATCGCCTTGTTGTTCTTGGGCTATTGTGTATAACAAGGTGCCCAGTTTATTTTGAGCCTCTACATTGCCCTCCTCGGCATTATTACGTAGTTTTTCTATGACATCGTTTTGTATGTAGGACTGGATGTGCTCGGCCGGATTATAAATACCAGTCAGTGCTAAAACGCTGAAACCAACAATGATGAACAGTAATAAGCGAGAAAGGTTGTTTAGATAAGTTAGAAATTTAATCATAAATACTCTGGAGGTTGGTTTGTAGTGCCTTTACGTTATTGTTTTTTCAACACGACCCTGTCGCTGCTTTAGTGCGCCTCAGGGCTAGATTCGAGCGTATCAATAAACATGTTATTAAAGGCATCAATGGGTAAAGGTTTGGCAAACAAGTACCCTTGGAAATGATGACAACCTAATGAGGTCAGCATCTTTTTTTGCGCCTGGGTTTCAACGCCTTCTGCAATCACATCCAGCTCTAATTCTTTTGCCATTGCGATAATCGTTCTCACGATTGAGATATCTTGCGCGTCCGTTTCAAGCTCGCGAACAAAAGACTGGTCTATTTTTAGTTGGTCAAGGGGCAGTTTTTTTAAATATTGTAAAGAAGAGTAGCCAGTACCAAAATCATCTAAAGAAAATTGGACGCCAACTTTTTTCAACTGGTCCATCTTGAAAATTATATCCTCAATATTTTCTACTAACATGCTTTCTGTTATTTCAAGTTTTAATAAATGAGCCGGGATGTCTATTTGCTGAACAGTTTTTATTATGTGGGTAACAAAATCCGGTTGTTTAAACTGAAGTGCACTGACATTGACAGCAACTGTAAATTTGCTTGTCTGAGGTGTGGTTTGCCATGCTTTAAGCTGTTCGCAGGCGGTTTCTATAACCCATTTCCCTATCGGTATAATTAAGCCTGTGTCCTCAGCAAAAGGTATGAAGTCTAAAGGAGGCACCATACCCCGAACTGGGTGTTGCCATCGGATTAGCGCTTCAGCCCCCAAGAAATCGTTAGCGCTATCAAGCTGTAATTGATAATGTAATTGGAGCTCGTTGTGTTTTATGGCGTTTTGCAACTCCCTTTCTAGTAAAACACGCTCATCAATATTTTTTTGCATTTGTGGGTTGAAGAAACAGATGGTATGTTGACCCGATAGTTTTGCTTGATACATAGCGATATCAGCTTGTTGAAGCACCATTTGCGCGCTACCTTGGCCATCGAACAGTGTTGCCCCAATACTGAGGCTAATACGATACTCATTATCTGTTAATTGATATGGGGCACGTAATTCATTAAGTATTTTTAAACCAATGGTCTTGACTTGTTTTGCAGCAAGTTGGTCATGGGTATCCAAGCTTTCTAACATGATGATAAATTCATCGCCACCGAAGCGGGCGACAATATCACTTTCTCTAACCGACCAGGTTAATCTTTCAGCCACCTGTTGAAGTAAGGTGTCGCCTATTGTATGCCCCAAGGTGTCGTTGATGGTTTTAAAGTTATCTAGGTCGATAAACATCAAGGCCCCCTTTTTGTTTATACGAGAGCTCGTGGTGATAGCGTGTTGTAATACGTTTTCTAATGTGGCGCGATTGGCTAAACCAGTTAGTGTATCTACGGAGGCGAGTTGGTGTAATTGTTGTTCCATGCGCTTGCGCTCGATGGCTAAGCTCACTAGTTGCGCACACTGTTTGATTAGGTCGATGTCCGATTCGTTAGGAAAGCTTGTTTCCCTGTGATAAATGGCGAACGTACCAAGTACGTTGTTGGCTTTAGAAAAAATAGGTTCGGACCAACAGGCAGCAAGGCCAGCCTGTGCGGCAATGTCTTTATGGGAATCCCAGCGGGGGTCAGTGGCAATGTTACTCACAACCGTACGCTTTCGATTAAAAGCGGCAGAACCACAACTACCGACCAAGGGACCAATTTCTAGACCCGCGATAGACTGGTTATAAAAATCGGGCAAGCTGGGTGCTGTGCAGTCGACAAGGTGAGTGCCTTCTTGATTTAATTGCGAAATAGAACAGTATGTTTTTGGTTTTAATTGCTCAATCTCGAGAATAATGTATTCGAGTATTTTGGGAAGTTGGGCATCGCTTACAATCTTTTCGAGTATTTTGTTACGAAAATGATTGTATTTTTCGACTAGCTTACGATCACCAATATCACGTAATGAAAGTTGTAATATGTTGCTTATGTCACTTGGGATGTGTGAAACAAGTACTTCGGCTAATAACAGTTCACCATTGGCTTTAAAAAACTCGGCCTCAAAAGCTTGCCGACGTTTTTTTTGGACTACCGATTCCATCCCCTGTGTAGTAAAAGCACGGGGGTCTTCTGATGGTAAATTGTTTTTTAATAACACGCTTGGCGGAACGTTTAATAGATCGGCTTTAGAGTTATAGTTTAGTAGGCTGACCGCGGCATTATTGCAGTCAATAAATTGGTCGTTTTCTATCAGCAACAGTCCGTCGAGTGACTGCTCAAAAAGAACTTCATATTTTTTTTCACTGACACTAAGAGCTAAGCCAACGGATTGTTTTTCTCGGCGTGCTTTCATAGACTCTATGATGCTGTTATTAAGTCGTTTGGCAGTAAACAACATCATTAAGGTGAACAATGAAATCATGATAGCCATCATTTGATGGATCCGTGAGCCGGCCAGTAAGAACTGAACAATAAGTGGAACTAAAGATAAAATTAAGAAGCTGCTGATAACACTATAATTTGCGGATAAAGTGGTGACAGCGCCTGCACACATACCCGCAATTACAAAGGCAATAAATACTTGGTGGGTAATATTGTAGGCTGGGAAAAGCCAGATAGACGCGGCACTCCAACATAAGCCGGAAGCAATACTGCTAAACACCAACAAGTGCTGCCAAAAAGGGTCGTTGAGTTGAGACTTGTCTGTAGAGCGATGTTTTTTATAGGCAAGTAGACATAGCAGCGACACAGCATTGGTGGTAAAAAACCAAATAAGAATATTGTTATGGCTGATGACGCCCCACTGCGCAATGCTAACAATACTACTGTTTATAAGGATCGTAATAAGCGTGAGAGGGATCGATGCGTAGATTTTTTGCACGCGTTGGGTGCGACCCCGTGACATTTTTTTTTCGGTTTTGTATGTGTTTTCATCCATGATTACATAACACTGAAAACTGATAATCGTAGTTATTCAATAGCAGAATAGCGATAACACAGAAACTTTAACTTTTTTGGCTAATCTAACGGAAACAATCTGGCGCAAAAGCAGTTATTAATCGTGGCGTTTACGAACGAATGAAAGGACGTATTAAATCAAAAAGGCGGAATCGACAACGAATTTTTATTTGCTTGATCAAAGGTCGCTGTCGAGTCGGTTAAAGTCATTTAGTTTGGATACATACCGTTATCAAGTTAATTAGATCAAGTGGCAAAGGCTATTGAAAGTGTTCTGTTCGACGGCTAATAATGGCCAACCAAGGCTGCTGATCAATCGGTTTGCCTTGTGGGCGGTAGTAATGGTTTAACACCTTAAAACCGGCTTGTTCTAAGTAGCGTTGACTGGATTCTAGTTCAAGGTAATGCCCATAGCGCTGACCTTGCCAGCCATCGCTATTGCCACGCGGGTTTGAGGTAAATAGTACACCCTTAGGGCGTAAGGCTTGATGCAATACCTTTAACACATGAGGCAAATGGTTTTTTGGCACGTGAAACAACGAGGCATTGGCAAAAATACCATCGAATGTGAAACCCGTTAAGTCGATTTCGCTAAAGGTTTGATTAAGGGTTGGGCAGCCGCTGTATTCATGCGCCATTGTGCAAAAAGCCGCCGAGCCATCCAGCCCTACTGGGCGATGCCCTAACTGTTTGAATTGCTGTAGGTCTCTCCCCGGGCCGCAGCCAAAATCTAGGATATCCAACGCCTTGTCTTTCGGTAAGGCATCTAATAAGGCGTGAATGTTTTGTGACACATCGTGGTCTTTAGTGCCCTGCCAAAAGGCGTTTGCACTCCGGTCGTAATGTGCAATGGTGCGTTGTTCTTTTTCTTCGCTGTCGTTCATCGTTTCATAGTAAAGCCAAGCGTATGAATGTCAAACAAGCAAAGCTAAATTAGGCGATACACGTTAAAATAATTGCTATGGATATTACACATATATTAGACGGTTTAAACGACGCGCAACGTGATGCGGTTAGTGGTTCTGAAAAAGCAGCGCTTATTTTAGCCGGTGCGGGCAGCGGTAAAACCCGGGTGCTGGTGCACCGTATTGCGTGGTTAATGCAAGTAGAAGGGGTGTCCCCCTTTGGTATTTTGGCGGTAACGTTTACCAATAAAGCCGCCGGCGAAATGCGTGAGCGCGTACAGTCTATGCTGCAAACACCTGTTGGGGGTATGTGGATTGGTACTTTTCACGGTATCGCGCATCGTTTGTTGCGAATGCATGCACAAGAACTGGGCTTGCCGGATGGTTTTCAAGTAATGGATTCCGATGATCAGTTCAGGATGATTAAGCGCTTGTTAAAAAGCATGAACGTGGATGATTCGCGTTGGCCGCCAAGGCAAGTCCAGTGGTTTATTAACGGACAAAAAGATGAGGGCCGGCGTGCCGCGCATATTGCGCCATCGGGCGATCATTTTGAGCAAAAAATGCTAGAAATTTACGCCGAATACGAGCGTGGTTGTCAACGTTCGGGGCTGGTCGACTTCGCCGAGTTATTACTCCGAGCGCATGAGCTGCTGCGTGATAATGATGAGGTCAGGCGGCATTATCAACAACGTTTCAAATACGTATTGGTGGACGAGTTTCAAGATACCAATACCATTCAATATGCTTGGCTACGTTTGCTCACACAAGAGGACGATAACCTCTACGTGGTGGGTGACGACGACCAGTCAATTTATGGTTGGCGCGGTGCTAAAGTAGAAAATATCCACCGTTTTCAAAAAGACTACCCCTTACATAAAATCGTGCGCCTAGAACAAAACTACCGCTCTACCAAGACCATTTTACAAGCCGCTAATGCCGTGATTACCAATAATGACGGGCGTATGGGCAAGGAGTTGTGGACTGATGGTGACGACGGCGAGCTAATATCGCTCTACGCCGGGTTTAACGATCAAGACGAAGCGCGTTTTGTGGTGGATAGGATTAAAGACTGGGTTAGTCGTGATCATGCACGAGCAGAAACGGCCATTTTGTATCGCTCGAATGCACAGTCGCGTTTATTTGAAGAATATTTGATGAGCGCAGGGGTGCCGTATCGGGTGTATGGCGGGCATCGATTTTTTGAACGGCTCGAAATAAAAAATGCCTTGGCCTATATGCAATTAGCCACGCACCATGAAAACGACGCGGCCTTTGAGCGCATTGTAAACACACCCACGCGCGGTTTAGGGATGCGGACCTTGGATATTATTCGTCAGCACGCCCGGGCAGCCGACAGCAGCCTTTGGCAAGCGGCAAATACTTTATGCCAAGGCACGGAGTTGAGCGGTCGGGCGTTAAGCGCACTGTCGGGCTTTTTGGGGTTGATCCGGCAACTGGCAGTCGACACACAGTCGGCCAGTTTGCACGAACAAGTCGAACAGGTGTTAAGTCGGTCTGGGCTGATCGAATTTCATAAAAAAGAAAAAGGTGAAAAGGGCGAGGCGCGAGTAGAAAACTTAGAAGAATTGGTCAATGCCGCGCGGCAGTTTTCTTTTGAAGCCGAGACCGATGAGAACCTCACTGAACTGGATTCATTTTTAGCCCATGCGGCACTCGAGGCGGGTGATGCGCAAGGTGATCAATTTGAAGATTGCGTACAGTTGATGACCTTGCATTCAGCAAAAGGTTTAGAGTTTCCGTTAGTGTTTTTGACCGGTATGGAAGAAGGCCTTTTCCCCAGCCAGCGTTCGGTAGACGATGTGGGCAAGCTAGAAGAAGAACGCCGCTTGGCCTATGTGGGCATTACCCGTGCTAAGGAACAGTTGTACCTAACTTATGCTGAATCGCGACGTTTGCACGGCCAAGAGACTTACCCGATGCCGTCACGGTTTATACGTGAGATTCCGGCTGAGTTAATGCAAGAGGTGCGCCTAGGTGCGCGGGTTGCAAGGCCCGTCGCCGAAACTTATAGCTCAAGTTTAAAGCAAGCACCAGATAACGGCTTTAAAATGGGGCAACGGGTGGCGCACGCTAAATTTGGTGAGGGTGTGGTACTCAACCACGAAGGCAGCGGCGCGCAGGCTCGCGTGCAAGTCAATTTTTCAAGCGCAGGATCAAAGTGGTTAATGCTGGCGTACGCTAAGCTGGAAAAACTGTAGCAGAAAAAGATTCAGCCCACCCGTTAAGTAAGGTGGGCTGGACGTGGTTATCTTTAGAACGGGTAATGCACGTGGTTAGGTGCAACGGTTACCCAACGTAATTCGGTAAACTCATCAATCACCGCACGGCCGTCAAAACGGCCATAACCGGTGGCTTTAGTTCCGCCATAAGGCGCTTGAGCTTCACCATTAACCGTTGCGCTGTTGATATGGCAAATGCCGGATTCAATGTGCTTTGCCAGTTTCATGGCCCTTGGGAAGTTACCGCTAAACACCGAAGCGGATAGACCGTACTCGGTATCATTCGCAACCAATAAAGCTTGCTCATCCCCCGTAACTCGGATAACGGAAATAACCGGGCCAAACGACTCTTCATGGTAGGCGCGCATGTCACTAGTGACCTTATCAAGAATCGTAGCCGGCATGGTAGCACCCTCTGCAGTGCCCCCGGTGACTAGCTGAGCCCCTTTATCAATCGCCTCTTTAACAATGCCGTTTAAGCGTTCGCCGGATGAGGTTTCCACCAAGGGGCCAATTATGCACTGTTCATTACCAGCAACGGCGGGATCGCCTTGTGTAAGCTGCTGTGCGGCTAGCGCGAATTTTTCAATAAATTCATCGGCTACCTTGTCGTCTACAATAATGCGGCCGGTGGTCATGCAAATTTGGCCTTGATAGAGGAAGCAGCCAAAAATAGCGGCTCTAACGGCTTCATCAATATTGGCGTCGTCAAGAATAACTAATGGCGATTTACCACCAAGTTCTAATAAGCAACGCTTTAAATACTTCCCGGCCTGTTGCGCGATAATACTGCCTACACGGGTTGAACCGGTAAAATTAATGCGCCGAATAGCCGGGTGGGCGATGAGTGCTTCGGTGATACTCGCCGCGTCTTCAGAGGCATGTGTGATAACGTTGAGTACACCGGGTGGTATGCCGGCTTCCAAAAAGGCTTCAACCACTAGCATGTGTGTTTTAGGGCTCACTTCTGAGGCGCGAAAAACAACTGTATTGCCGCAGGCAATGGGGTAGGCAATGGCGCGAGCTGCTAGAGCAACCGGGCCGTTCCACGGTGCCATACTGAGGATAACCCCAACCGGTTGGCGAAAGGTCATCGACAAGGTATCAGGCTTATCAGTAGGAATGGTTTCGCCTTGGATTTGGGTGGTTAAGCCGGCGGCTTCCCTAAATAAGTTGGCGGCCATCATGACATTAAAGCCAGACCAAAGAGGTGAAGCGCCCACTTCTGCTGCCATGGCTTGAATAAAGTCGTTGGTTTTGCTTTCTAAAATATCAGCGGCCTTAAGCAATAACATGCGGCGCTCAGTTGGGCCAGTTTCTGACCAGGTTTTAAAAGCGATAGCGGCTGTATCGGCGGCCCTATTAGCGTCTTCTATAGTGGCAGCAGCGCCCTGGGTAACGACCTTTCCAGTCACAGAGTTAAGGCGTTCGAAGGTTGCGCCAGATGACGCATCGACGGCTTCATTATTAATAATAAGTTGTGTTTTCATTCGTAACCTCATGTATATAAGCTTTTAATTTTGTATCAATTTACTGAGTCTTTCAAATAAAGACAGCAATAAAAGTGACTTAAGCCCTTTTTAATTAAACTTAGCTCGGCGGCAGTCACTGGTGTTGTCATAAGTCGGTGGTTTTCTATACTATGGTTAGGGGATAAAACGTGAAGGAAGGTAAGTCATGACGATAAAATACACACTGTGTGCACTGTTAATGCTGCTCAATTCTGCGCTGGCTTTAGCAGCAGAGGAGTTTACATCAATACTGTTTAGTAAGCCGCAACAAGTAACGTCTAACGTTTGGTCGGCGATTGGGGCCACTGCTCCGCCACGCTATGAAAACTCGGGACATAATAATAACCTGAGCTTCATTATTACCAACGAAGGCGTGGTGGTAATAAATGCAGGCGACAATTATTTATTGGCCAAATCATTGCACCAAGAAATTAAGGCGATTACCGCGCAGCCGGTTAAATACGTGATTTTGGAAAACGGCCAAGGTCATGCTGCGTTAGGATCAAATTATTGGCAACAATTGGGGGTGCCGGTTATTGCGCATATCGACACCAAGCACGAATTAGAAGCGCACGGTTATGACATTCTCGACCGGATGCAAAAAGGGCGCAAGGAAAAGGCGCGGGGCACTGAGCTGAGTTTGCCGGATGAAACCTTCGAGAGTGAGCGTGTTATTGAACTGGGCGGTGAGCGCATCGAGATATTACACTTAGGGCCAACGCACAGTCCAGGTGACGTTATCGTCTGGTTGCCACAGCAAAAATTAGTGATTACGGGTGATATGGCCTTCCATAAACGCATGCTGCCCATCATAGAGCATACCGACACCGCAGGCTGGCTTGAAACATGGGATAAATTCGCGGACTTGAAGGCAGACATTGTTATACCTGGGCACGGCGGCCCAACCACGATGCAAGAAGTTACTAAATATACCCGTGATTATTTGGTGTATATGCGCGAACAAGTAGCGGCTTTACTAGAAGAAGGCGGTACCTTGCACGAGGCCACTAAAATTGATCAGTCGGCTTACCAGCACTTGGATGTGTTTGATGAATTGGCGCTACGCAATGCCAGTACCCTGTTCCGTGCGATGGAGTTTGAATAGCCAGCGACTCGTTACCGAGGGTCTTGCTTAGGTGATGGCTTTGGGCTGGTTTGCCGCAGCGTCTTCATGGCATTTGTACACTTCAATGGTCAGGTGCGATAGACGATCAAATTCGGCTAGTAAGCCCTTGTAATATTCGGTGCTATTGGGCGCGTGGGTAACCAAAGATATGATGGCAGCATAATGGTTTGCGGCCACTTTCCAGATATGAATATCGGTAATAATGTTATCAGCGTCCTGCTCAATGACTTTTTTAACAGCCGCTTGATAGTCTTCTTCAATACTGGCGTCTAATAAAATGGGACTGGTTTGTTTTAATAAGCCATAGGCCCAACGGGTAATAATCACCGCGCCAACGATACCCATCATTGGATCAAGCCAATCCCAGCCCATATATTTACCGGATAATAGCGCAATAATGGCGAGTAGCGAGGTTAAGGCATCTGCTAATACGTGAACGTAGGCTGCGCGCAAATTATGGTCGTGGTGGTGACCATGGTCATGATCGTGGTGATGCGAGTGGTCGTGGCTACCGTTTAAAATAACGGCACTTACAACGTTAATAAATAAACCCAGACAGGCCACAGCAATAGCGGCATTAAACTGAATAGCCTGGGGCTCTATTAGGCGATGCAAGGATTCGACCAACATCAATAAAGCAACAACGGCGAGTGAAATGGCACTAGCAAAACCACCGAGCACACTGACCTTTCCGGTACCAAAGGCATACGCTGGGTTGTCGGCGTGTTGTCTAGCATAGCGATAGGCGAAAATGGCAATCATAAAAGCGGCCACGTGTGTTCCCATATGCCAGCCATCGGCGAGTAAGGCCATGGAGCCAAAAACGCTACCGGCGATAATTTCAGCCAACATAGTGATAGCAGTTAGGATTAGCACATAGTACGTGCGTCGTTCAGCGGCGGTATTTTGAATAGAAAAATCGTGGCTATGTTGCCAATTTTCTAATTGTTTTTCGTGCATGGGTGTCACTCGGTGGTTGCTTGTGAGGTGGGAGGGCTTGCTCAAGACCTCGGGCCCTAATCAACGGTTTATTTTACTAGCGGCAACTTAAAGTAGAAAGTGGTTTTTGTGTTGGGCATGGATTCAAAGCCGATGATGCCATTTTGAAGTTCAATAATGTTTTTACTGATATTTAAACCCAAGCCCGTGCCAGGCAGCTTATTGTTGACTGGTGTGTCTAATTGTTTAAATTTCAAAAACACCAGTTTTTGTTGCTCTATGGTGATTCCTGGGCCATGATCCACGACTTCAATAACGGCGTAATTACCTTCTTTTTTAAGATGAAGATCAACTGTATCACCATCAAAAGTAAACTTGGCGGCATTAGAAATAAAGTTGCTTAGCACCTGTAATAAGCGTTGTTCATCAGCAAAAACCGTGACTTCCTGGCATTCATCCGCGCAAGAAACGTTAAGTTTGGTATTACATTTTATGCAATAGGCTTGGTTCAATTCAAAGGCCTTATTTAATAGCTCGGCGGGGTTCAAGGTTGCGTTGTCAAACTTGAGAAGGCCGGACTCTATTTTAGAGAGCTCTAAAATATCATTAACCAAGCTCAGTAGGCGCTCAGAATTACGGTAGGCGATGGTGATGAGTGAGTTTTGTTTCGCGCTTAATGGGTTTTTACTATCATTAAGTAATAAGGATAAAGAACCATAAATTGACGTTAAGGGGGTTCGTAATTCATGGCTAGCCATCGAAATAAATTCATCCTTAGCGTGGTCCAACTGTTTCAGTTCTTTTATTTTTAGTCGGAGTTCTAGTTGTGTAACCACCTGGCGGGCGAGGGCACTCAAGGCCTCTTTTTGGGAGGCTGACAGCTTTTTAGGCTTGTCGCTGATAACGCATAAGGTGCCGAGTTTTCTCTGATCGCTCATGATCAATGGTGCGCCAGCGTAAAAGGTAACGTGCGGCGCGCCAGTGGCTAAGGGGTTATCAAAGAACCGTTCATCTTTGGAGGAATCTTCAATAATAAATACCTTATCGTCTAAAATAGCGTGTGAACAGAAGGCGACCTCGCGAGGGGTTTCTCGTGCATCTAACCCATGGTGTGACTTAAACCATTGTCGCTCTTTATCGACTAAACTGACGAGCGCAATCGGTGTTTGGCAAATTTCTGCGGCCAGTTTAGTTAAGTCGTCATACGCTTGTTCTTCGATGGTATCGAGAATATCTAATTCGTATAACTTGTTAAGACGAATGTCTTCATCAGAGGGTAAGTCAGCTTCTATCATGAAGTGTCTGCCAAAATTAGTTTAATAAGTATCATAACAGGTAAGGCTAAAAATCGAGGCTATTCAATAGTTTGATATTAAAAAATAGTATCTATGAGGCTGCACAGACGGTGTTTCTGCCACTGTTTTTCGCTTGGTATAGTGCTTCGTCTGCATTGCTAATCAGACGATCAGCCGTATCGTCAGGTCTAAGCTGGGCAACGCCCGCGCTCAGTGTGCAAAAAAATTGTGAACCAGGGCTTTGTTGGGTAATTAAGGCGAATGTTTACCGTACATCATTAAGTAGAGCTTCGGCAGTTTTTAAGTCAGTTTGCGGCAATATAATGGCGAACTCTTCGCCGCCATAGCGTCCGACTAAATCAGATTTTCGTAGCCGTTTTTTCAGCATACGTGCCATGCTTTTTAATACGCGGTCTCCGGCTGGGTGCCCATAGCTGTCGTTAATGGCTTTAAAATGATCGAGATCGATCATCGCAAAACCTAGCGGGTCGCCTTGGCGTTGTGCCCGAGCAACCTCGGAATCAAGTAAGGTTTTGCTAGCTACGTGGTTCAAAAGCCCAGTTAGCCCATCATTTATCATGTAACTACGCAACTTTCTGAAACGGGTAGCGCGGCTCTGTACAGCAGCTAGCAAACGTTCATCTTCGATAGGCTTTTGTAAAAAGTCATCGCCACCGAGTGCCATTGCATAGAGACGTTTTAAGGGGTCTGTTTCGGTTGAAAGAAAGACGATAGGTACGCTCAATAGTTCATCTTTTTGGCGAATTACTTTCGCCGCATCAAGCCCGGAACACTGTGGCATATGTACATCCATTAAAATAAGGTCTGGCTTAAAATCACTCAATTGTTCGAGCAGTTGATCCAAATTAGAGAGCGTTTTAACCTCCATGCCAGATGAACTTAGCACAGCGGCATAGTGCTCGGCTAGTATCTCCACATCATCGACAATGAGCACCTTGAAGGGTTCAGGCGTATCTTTTGATGTTACGTTTTCTAAGCGTTCGACCAATTCGTTAAAATCAAGTGGTTTGGTTAGGTAAGCACTGCCTTTGGCCTGCACGGCTGCTAAACGGGCTTGCCAGTCGTCGCGTGCTGAAATAAATATAACCGGCACATGGACAGTGGAATATTGATCAAATAATTTGGCAAATTCAGTGCCCGCTAACTCGCCTTCTGGTAGCTGAATATCAATCAACATAGCAGACGGCATGCGTGTTTTAATTGCTTGTAAAGCGTCGTCCGTATCAGGAAAAGTCTGCACCTGATAGCCAAAATAGTTTAACTGACTACTGACTACTGATTACTGCAGCGATTAGATCCTCGTCTTCAATTACATAAATGAGGTGTTTGTCTGTATCGTTGTAGGGCGCAAGTGGCGCAATAAAATGCTCGTCCTCTTCATGAGCGTCCGGTGCCAGTCTAGACAGGTTCGCGATACGATGAATCGATTGTGCGATGAACGTTTGCGTTGCCTCGTCTAAGCTGTGGATGTCGTCAAGAACTCTGAGGCAATCTTCTAGTTGTCTAGCTTCGTCGCTAATAGCAGGAAAGCCGAAGGTCCCAGCTGAGCCACTTAGGTTGTGCGCGAGCTGCCTAAGCGTATCTAGCGCAGCCTGTCGTTTGTCGTGAACGACCCCCAGCCAGGCAGTGTTAAGGGCGCTAATTTGATTGGGTAATTGGGACAGGTACTTGTCTTGTAACTGGCGTAATTTATCGAAATTTTTTTTGTTATTATTCATGGGCATCAATAATACGGCGAACTTGATCGGCTAGGGTCATTGGGTCGAAGGGCTTGGCTATGACGGCAAGTGCGCCAAGCGCGATAAACCCCTTGATTTCATCCGGCTGTACTTTGGCGGTAAGAAAAATAGTGGGTGTGCCTTGTAAACCGGGAATTTGGCGCAGGTTTTTTAGTGTCGTCGGGCCGTCCATGCCAGGCATCATTACATCGAGTAATATCAGCTCCGGCAGGAAGTCAGGTGCACGCGCAAGGGCTTGTTCGCCAGATTAACAAAATAGGATGTCGAAGCCTTCGTCTTCTAAGGCGAACTCGGCGATTGCTCTGATATCAGCTTCATCTTCAACATAGAGTATTTTCATGATGCCTTCTTAGTAATTCTTTGCTGGCGCCTAATAAGCGCTGCACTGTGCTGAGTAAAGGGTTGAGTGCAGAGGTTTGGGGAAAGGGCTGTGGAAGGGATCATTAATATCATGTGGTACGCTGTTTTTAGTTTTTTTTCGTCATATTGGCGGCTAAGAAAATGTGGGTTAGAAAGGTTCTATTGATGTTAACTATAGCTGAAATATCAAGGTGTTGTATCAAAGGAAGGTTTTTTAGACAAAAAAAGCAAAAAAACTAACACGCTTATAACAAAATGCAGCATGCCGTTTAGAATGAAACGGCTAAAAAGGGGCGGGATATTGCCTACGGATACTCTTTATACCCTTAATCAGCTCCGGTGATAAGGTTATATCGATGGATGCGATGTTGCTTTTTAGTTGCTGCATATTGGTGGCGCCAATTAAGTTAGAGCTGACAAACGGCTGCTGATTAACAAATGCCAAGGCCATTTGGCATACGTCCAGTTGATGTTCATTGGCTAAGTCGATATACGCTGCGATTGCGGCGTCAGTTTGTGGCGCGGCGCGGTGTTCACGGCGGGCATCGAGACTTAAGCGTGAGCCCTTAGGCAGGGCACCGTTTAAGTATTTACCGCTGATCATGCCACGGCTTAATGGCGACCACGCCAATAAACCACAGTTCTCATGCAGGCTGATTTCGCTAAGGTCTGGCTCAAAGTGACGACATAATAAGGAGTATTCGTTTTGAATAGAAGCCATGCGTGGCAGCTGATGTTTGTCAGCCAGCTCTAGCCACTTGCTGGTGCCCCAGGCGGTTTCGTTTGATAGGCCGATATGGCGTATTTTGCCAGCTTGAATTAACTCGGCGCAGGTTTCAAGCACCTCGATAAAATTATTTTCTACGGCGGCTTTATCAAAATCGGGTGCGTAATCCCATAATTGACCAAAGTGGTAAGAGCCACGATTAGGCCAGTGTAATTGGTACAGGTCGATATAGTCTGTTTGCAGACGCTTTAAGCTGCTTTCTACGGCGGCAATAATATTTTTACGGTCAATAATGTTTTTGCCTTCTCGTATCCAAGACAGCCCCGGGCCGGCAATTTTCGAAGCAAGGATGACTTGATCACGATTTTTACGTGAGGCAAACCAATGGCCAATGATCGTTTCTGTGGTGCCATAGGTGTCGGCGTTAGGGGGCACGGCATACATTTCGGCGGTATCAAAAAAGTTGATGCCCTGCGTGAGCGCGTAATCCATTTGCTCAAAACCCTCGTCTTGGGTGTTTTGACGCCCCCAAGTCATCGTGCCTAAGCCAATTAGACTAATATCAAGTCCAGTTCTACCGAGTTGTCTGTATTTCATAGCGAGCCTGCTTGTTAGTGTTGGTTCATTTTGTCCACCCATGCCATGCCGATAGCGGATAAGACAAAGGTAATATGAATGATCACATACCACATGAGCTTGTCGTTTGATATTTCGTCGGCATTCATAAACTTTTGCAGTAGGTGGATCGATGAGATCGCCACAATCGAAGCGGCAACCTTTTGCTTTAACGAGCCAGAATCTAATTTACCTAACCATGACAGCTTTTCCTCACCGTCATCAATATCGATACGAGACACGAAGTTTTCGTAGCCACTTAGCATCACCATAATAATAAGCCCGCCCACTAAAGACATATCGACCAAGGACAGAATAACCAGCACCATATCGGATTCAGTCGTTGAGAAAATAATGGGGAAAAAGTGCAAGACTTCTTGAAAAAACTTAATGCCAAGTAAAACTAAAGCAAGGCTCAAGCCAAAATACAAAGGTGCTAATAGCCAGCGCGAGGCGTACAGTGCTTTTTCAAAGGTTGTTTCTAGGCGTTTCATTGTCATTTAGTGGGCCGATAAATAAAGTTAGGGTGACGGATGTCGGAATTTCGATTAGCCTATCACGAAATTATTTTAAATTGGAGAGCTTAATGAAGCGTCGTGAGTTTATTAAATCTGCGGGTTTGAGCGCAGTGGGTACAGGCCTGTTACTAAACGCAAACCAAAGTGTGGCAGCAAAGCCTGAGTTTAACTGGAAAATGGTAACGACGTGGCCTAAAAACTTTCCGGTGCTCGGTACCAACGCGAACTACCTCGCAAAAACTATACAGCAAATGAGTGGTGGCCGAATTCGCATTAAAGTGTACGGTGCTAATGAGTTAGTGCCTGCGTTTGAAGCCTTTGATGCAGTGTCGCGTGGCACAGCCCAAATGGGTCACGGTGCGGCGTATTATTGGAAGGGAAAAAGTGAAACGACGCAGTTTTTTTCCGCTATTCCGTTCGGTATGACCGGGCAAGAAGTTAACGGCTGGCTATATCATGGTGGCGGCATGGCGTTGTGGGAAGA
>TARA_R110002096_G_C14660778_1_pt1 | contig 21696 bp, 3 predicted proteins | sample TARA_R110002096 | Tara Oceans TARA_R110002096 (sample SAMEA4397295) | marine metagenome | biome: Polar Biome; feature: [DCM] deep chlorophyll maximum layer (ENVO:01000326); material: water (ENVO:00002006), including particulate matter (ENVO:01000060) such as... | depth 35 m
CCCGTAGCAGCGCGTTGTCCGTCATCTGTTCAGTCAATAGCTTCTTCAGTTTCGATATGACTTGGTCCTCTGAGAGCCGTTTCTCGTTTGTTAGCCCTTTGGTTGGGCAAACTCTACATCATCTTGGAGGAGTTTTTGGGGCTCAGGTGAGCACTTAACAATGTTTACTTGAGTACTTCGTATATTTGGCAAGCGGTGCTCAGTTTTCAAAATTCAACGAATGGAAGAGTTCAATCTGACCACCAGTCAGAATCGGCGCAAAGCACACTGTTCCATGTAAGCATTCCCTGCGCTACAAGGCGCGGTCGAGGTTGGACTTAAAGTCTGCCATCTGCCCCAGCTTGATCTCCTAACTTGGAAATCATAAAGGGCAAATTGGTAAGATCATTGTCGTCCGCATCAAAATCCTCAAGGTTCAGTGGCGCAACAACACCGCCCGCACTTTCACCTTTTAAGAAGTCGTTGACGATAATTTGCGTCTCTGAGCCAACTTCGAAGACGAAGCCTTGTCCACCATTGACCGATACACCTTCTAAGCGGCGATTCAATGTTAATGTGGTCTCAGGCCTTGTTGGATCCATAAGTGTATTTGTCACCAACTCGATTTCATCGCGCAACTCAAAGCTTAAACGATCTTCCTCGGTGGATAGCAATTGCGTGTCCGCAATAATACTCAACTCTACAAACTCAATTGTTCCCAAGAGATCAAACAAACCTTGGCGGAACCAAAAATCGCCACTGAGCAGGACATCCTGCGCAATGAGCTCTGGTCCATTGGTCGTGATCTCACCGCTGCCGAGGCGTGCCTCTTTAATCGTTACAATCGAATTTGACGTGCCCAGTGGGCTTCCGTCTTCTGACACTGCAGGATTTTCAATTTGAAGTGCGCCAATAGTGCGTGAAGTCAGAAGTGGGCGTACGTCTGTGAACACAGTTGGAAGCGTCACATCACCACCATCGGCAATGACATCAACATCTACTGTATCCGTGAAATCACCAGTGGCATCCGTCAGTACCAATCCCAATCCATCATTTGCTGTTGGATCATAAATGTTCGCATCCAAATTATCTGCGCGTAGGATGGCATCAATCTCTACATTTGCCAGACCCACTTGGATTGTGCTGCCTGCGGTCAGTGCCGTGAAGTCGATCACGTCTGGATCAGCAAGTATAACCGTTCCAAACAGTGTTGGGACGCGATCAGCAAGTTGCAGCGCAACTTCGTCGGCTATATCTGCTTCTGACGCACCGACCACATTAACCGTAATGTTGTTCAAACTACTGATCGTGATCGTTCCATCCGCACCTAGGAAGCCGGCATTCAAGGCACCACCTGGAATATTAAGGGTTAAATCACCATTCGCGGCATTTGCGAATGCTAGCTTCAAATCTCCGGCAGTTTCTGTGTAATCGATGTTCTGATTAGCGACCAACCAAAGCTCTGCGTCATCGGGAGTATCAGTTGCGAAACTTCCGCCACCCAAGCCGCCAATAGAACCGCCAAATGCGAAGAGCTTGATCAAAGCGCCTTCAACAATTGGGGTATCGCCGAAGATTGATCCAGTTTCGGAACTCACAGTAAGTGTTTCACCACCACCTAATGCTTTGACTGAGCGTAGCGTGATGTCACCCTTCGCAAGCAAGTCAACATTACCTGACGTGGCTTCTAAGTTGGTTAAGATCAAAGAATCTACTTCTTCGAAATGCGCGTCGCCTGTGGCTATGATTGCATCCAATTCCGCCAGTTTGACAAGAACAGTATCAAAGCGAGTATCGGCCATGGCTCCTAATCGGAAGGTGGACAATGCGCCAACTTCATTTGCCTCGAAGACTGGTGATGTATGTGCACCAGTATCCAATGTGCCGTCAATCAGGACACGCAAAGCTGTGTTTGTTGCATTGGCCGTTACAATTCTTGCATCTGCCCCAAATGTTGCATCACCATCTACATCAAGCGCGATCGTTCCTAGATCAGATTTTATCAATGCTGTGTCGCCCAAGAGCGCATTGCGGCCCGTCATAACCGCAATATTACCGGTTGCGGCTTGGGCAACAAAATTGTCGCCTGCATTCAGATCAAGCCCAGCTTTAATTGTAATTGCTCCTGTATCTGTAAGAACCGAAACAGTATTGGCGGCCATCAACGTATTTTCAGTATCAATGCTTACATCGCCAGCGCCTGTTCCATCCGCTTTACGAGACGAAACCAATTTACCTTCGGCCACAGAAATCGATTTAACCGTATCGATTGTTATACTGCCGCCAAGTGATATGACATCCTCGTTCAGAGTTAGCCCAATTGCATTTGCAACATTGCCAAGCAACATGTCGATAGACCCGCCATTCGTCGCAATCCCACCTTTGTTTGCATTCAGTATTAGTGCTGCATTTGTACCAAGTACATCTATGTTGCCCGCACCACCCGATGTGATGAAGTCAATGCCAGTGGTTGCATTGCGGAATTCAAGGTTTGTATCGCCATCTACTGCAGCTGATTGGAAATTAGATGTTGTGACAATCACACGACTGTCGGTACCAATACCTTTGTCTGCATCAAGCTCTACGCGGGCAAGAGTATTCGTCGTTCCAGTATTGATTGTACCAGATTGAATATTGTTACCTGCATCTAAACGCACATTTGCATTTGACGTAATTGTTCCAGCAGCCAAATTAGCCACTGTTTCAATGTCTACCTCAGAGTTCACGTTATCGTTCTGCTCAATTGTAGAAACAACCAGATCGTCCAACTCTCGTAACCAGATGGATGTATCACCAGTCACAACCGCTGGTACCGCACTTGCATTGCTGATCGGCGTGTTGGTAGAGAATTTGAAACCAACCAGTTGCGTCATAATACGATCAGCTTCAAGGCCAAACACTTGGTCTGTAACGATTTCCAGGTTTCCACCCGCAAAATCTGTTCCCACGGATTCTGTGTGATCAATCCCAGCTTTAGCATTGATAAGCAGTGATGACGCAGTGCCAAATTTAACAGTTTGGCGCGCGGCATTTGTATCGACCAAAGTTAGCTTGTAATCGGCAGTACCAGCAAGTGTTACACCAGTCATATCGATTTCACCGCCAGCGTAAATATCTGCATATTCAAGGCGCCAATCGCTGCCAGCGCGCAGATATGCATTCCCAGATGTACCACCTGTGGCACGGGTCGTGATCCGTACGGTACCATTTACAGTGTCATTAATTTCAACGCCAAATGGTACTGTGCTTGTGCCGATTTCACCGGCGTCTAACCAAACACTATCACCTGAGATACGTACGAACCCACTGCCAACTTCATCAGTAATTGTTGTGAAAGCAGTAAGCGATGCAATATCACCAGCGAAGACTTCAACAACGGGTAATGCACCAATTGGGTTTTCAATAAAGACGCTTTTGCCTGCACGTGCCGTGATTGTACCGTCTGTCAATATTTCCATGGTCATAGGGTTAAGTTCAGTTCCAATAAAGCCATTATTGCCAGCTTCTAGGACGATAATCTTACCGGTAATTGCTGTCGCATCACCTGACAGACGTGAATCCGATAGGTTTCCATCCGCCTTAAGAATTATGTCGCTCAAACTACGCACGCGTCGAATACTCGCACCAGTTTTTGACCCAAGGAAAATATCGCCCGTGGTTGCTGTTGCTGTCAGATTTGCAAAGTCACCTGTCGTCACATCTGCACGGAAATCAAAGTTCACATCTTCGCTTTGAACGATTGTAATGTCGCCAGTTGACGTTTCTGGAATTGTAAATTGCGCAAACTCTGATGTCGCAATCTTCTCTAGATCTGTCAGGGACAGCCGGTTATCACCGTCTGCATCAACAACATAATCATCCAAAATTTCACCAATGCCCGTATTAGATTCAAGGACAATATCGCCGATAGAAGAAATATTCGCGTCTTCGTTTCGTGTAACTGTGTCACCCGTTTTACGAATTAGCCCCGCGCGGATAGAGCGCGTTAGCTCGTCTTGTGACCAGCTTGAGCCTTCGGTCAGATCGCCTAATTCCGCTGTCGTAATATTGACTGTAAACAAGTCGTCTTTTTCTGTTTCGCTATTCCACGTTGCATAAAGCGCAGTGCCATCGTTCACCAATGCGATGATACGCGCATTAATGGTACCCTCATCCACCATCTGATCTGTCCACGTTTTGCGCAAAGAGTTCTCGTAGTTTGGATCAAGGGCGAACACTTGGGTGTTGCCACTGTCTGCTGTGCGTGCATCCCAATAAGCATCATATAATGAGCGGTTGTTGAAGTCAGTTCGTTTGGTGGTTTGGCCATTCCAATCCGTGTAAAGAGCTTCACGTTCCGCAACATAGGCGTTCACATATGTATCGAATTGATCTTGTGTCCATGTGCCGATGAAAACACCAGTCGTTGGATCTTTGATGCCATTTGCAAGATAGTTTTGCTCATCTACAGACAAGTTATAAGTCTGCGCATTTCCACTATCCGCATCGCGTGCGGTCCAATATTGCTCGTAAAGTGCATTACGTTCTGCTTCTTTAGCTGAAACTTGATCGCCTTCACGTTTCAACACGCGGGTCGAGCCGCCTTCGTCGTAAAGTCCGCTTTCTTCACCCCAAAGAGCCAGCAATTGATTTCTTGTGCGAATGTCTTTGCTCTCGACATCATTGCGGTCAAGAATTGCCCCATTGGTTGCAATCAATCGAACCGAGGCGGCACCATTTACAGTTCCAGTGGATACGTCTGTTTTGACGCCCGCAATCTTGTTCACAGCCAAGTCACCAGCAATTTCTTCGATCACGATGTCGCCAGTAGCATATGCAGTCAGTGCACCCGTCTCATCTTGGTCAATTTTCATTTGTGGGCTGGATGCATTATTAGATTTGATGTCACCACCCTGAGCTTCCAAGGTAATTGATGTGCCCTGAATAGTAGCATCTGTTCCCGTATTGTTGTCGATAATACCACCTGCCGAAACCAAAGAGATGTTTCCTGGGCTTGCCGTATCATCACTTCCTGGACGTGTAGAGGTAACCGCGGACAACAGATTCATATTGCCGCTTAATTCGCGGACGTTGATCAGATCCGCCGCAGAAACAGACAGTGTACCTGTTTCTGTTTGGTCCAAACGGAATGCGCCGTTCAACCCGTAGATTGACCCATTATTCGCCGTTAATACTGTATCATCCGTAAGCAAGCGAACCTGTTTTGATGCGGTAAATATATCGCCATTTGTAGATGTGATATTTGTATTGCCCAGACCATTAATAATTGTCCGGCTCAGGATTACATCCCCAGCTGACTGAATATCAATACTCGCGGAATCATTACCACGGAAAACGATTTCAATCGGGTAATCTGCTTTCAAGCGATGCGTATACAGCTGTGTCGTTGTGGTTGTTTCGGTCCATTCGTAATGGCGCCATCCAGAACCAAGTTTCCACCATTTAACTGAATCGTGGGTCTTTACTTCTGCTGTTTTGTCGAAATTATAGCTCTTGCCTTCGGCTTCGAACGCATAGGCATAATCAGAACCGCTCAAATCATCGCCAATATATGGCGCACTTCCCAATGATGCCGTTGTATCAACAGTTGAGAGATCATCGTAAATCACTTTGTCTGTGCTGGAACCAGTAATCCCGATCACAATCAGCTCTTTGCGAATTTTTTCAACAGTGCGAATAGATTCTTCTGCCGTTAGATAAACCCAATCACGGCCAACTTTTGGTTGGTACTGTGTTGAACGGCTTGCTGCATTCCCACCAGAGCCCAATGTGCTGACCAATCGACCTGGTTTCAACAAGGTCAACGTTTTCTGATCTGCAACAGCTGCTTCTGGATTTAGAATGATAGTTTGATTGTTGAAATTACCCAAACATCCTGCCTGTACCGTACAAGTATTGTTATAAATTTTCATCTGTCCGCCTTCGCGCACAAATTCCGTCAGCAAGAAGGGAGAGGCGTTATTGCCCGGATCAACACGTGTGGACGTATCTTGAATACTAACCAAACCTGCTAATGCGTCACCACTGGTCTGACCCAAATCGATCCGTTGAATAACAACGGGTGTCATTGCAGCAGAATCAATATTTACGCGCCCATATCCATCCAACGCTTCAATTCTACCTGAACCCGTAGAGGTGATATCGCCGGTAATACGTACTTCACCACCTTGGACAACCAAATTGTCGATCTCTATTTGGTCAGTGTCATAGTTGTAATAAACTTTGACGTTGTTGAAATTTGGATCGCGTTTGAAGTCCTCATAACCAGCCTCTCCAAGGTATTCTCCATCCGTATCACGGACGCGAATATAATCACTTTTCGCTGAGCGAACAGCATCTGGATAGGCTGTATCATGCAACAAGATTGTTCCAGATGATTTACCCCGCAGGCCAGCGATTTGAGTGTCGATACCGGATAGAATATCAACACTAAAGCTACCAGTACCTGCTTGGATCAAGCCATTAATATTAAGCTTATCCGCAGAAATATAGACATTTTTACCTGCGCGAATTTTGCCTTCAGTCGGCTTTAATGAAAAACCACTGACGCTGGTTTTTTCAAGTGTTGTAACATTATAAGATGGATTTGCATCCCGAATAGCACGCCAGCGTAAGCGCTCTTGCGTTGTCTTAAAGAAGTTGGCGTATTGCCCCTCTGGGCTTCCGCCGACGTTGCGAATGCCAGGGATATAACCAACGGTGATATCACCAGCTGCATCAATATTGATCGTTTCGGCCGATATATCGGCGCGTAAATCAATACTATCTGCATTGGCAATTATATCCACACGCCCGCGCAAGTTAGAGACTTCGCCAGCAACGACGATATATCCACCATCACCAGTTTGAGCGGCCGGAATATTTGTTACAACTTCAATTCGCGGCGCAGCATCTGCACCAGAAATCATGTTGAAGGCATAAGGCCCAGCCTTGAAGCCTGATTGAACCTGAACCTCTGTTGTGTTTTCAACCCGTTGGTCATTTAGGAAAATCAAACCACCTTCTTGGGTTGGGATGTTCAACAGATTGGTTTCAACCATCGAGCCATCAAGGACGTTGATCAAAATTAATGCGTCTCCTGGTGCATGCAACAAGCCGGTATTCATCCCCTGAACATAATCGGCACGCATATCAATATTACCTTCGACCGCGCGAATATCTCCAAAAGTATACTTGTTAACGACGCGCCCCGCAGACGCAGCTTGACGAATTTGTAAGAACCCAATTTCTGAAATCCAAGCGGCACGTGCTTTGTCAGCAGAACCAACGCGGATCGAGCTGTCCGATGGATCATACAGATCAAGAGAACTATCCGTTAGATATGCATTGCTAAGATAACCCTCTAATACATCAATTCGCCCTTGCAGCTCTTGTACGATTGATATTCCGGTTTCGTAGGTAGTGGTAATATCCTCACGCATTTCATTTGTGTATTCTCCGCTTGGGTGCAGATCGTTATTGAGAACGCCGAACTGATCGATAAAGAACACTTGTTTGTTTTTCGCACCGGCACGTACCGTACCATTGACCAGAATTCCATCGTTATTCGACCGATCAACAGATGTTCCAGATTCGATATCCAAACTAACATCATCACCACCAACGGCATTGGAGAAGAATGATCCGATTGCAGCAGCCGCTTCGCGATACAAATCTTTGCCGCGGCCATAACCAAGGATATCACGATTGCCACCCTCAGCGAACAAGTACACATCGCGCACAGCACGTACATTGCTGCCTTCCTTGATATCAACAAGTGACGTCGTTACCGCAAGGGCGTCTGCATCAGGTGTAATTGGGATCGGAATGGCTGTCTTGTTGTAGGTTCTGCTTTCTGTGTGCACTTTAACACTTTGTAGACCCGTTTTTGTATGACCTGCTTTCAGAGCAATATCATTTTCGGACTCGACATTAGCGCCATTCAAAATTTCAATTTTGTTCACAGCATTATAAGTTGCATAAGCATTAGCAACGGCAGCACCTGCCAACCCATAAGACGTAGCATCGACAAAGTTATAAATATCCGCGTCACCACCAGTGTAGATATTGACCAAGCCAACACTCAAAATATCTGCATTCTGAATACTTACAATTGCATTGTTTGCCTTGATGTTAATGTCGCTTTCCCCAATTGGCGCAGCAACTGCACCGCCTGCATCCAGATTCAGCTCGTCCCGAACGTAGAAATTTGTTGTGATCCCAATGTTGAACTGTAGGTCATCAACATCAAGTGGATCGCCCACTTGCGAGATAACTGCATTGTCAGCAACCGTAAGATATGTATTTGCTGTAATTTCAATGTCAGAAATCATTGCGGGGACATCGATCGCACCGCCAGAGGTTGACTTAATATTATAACCTTCTGCGTTATCTTCACGCCGTGCGCCATTTGAAGCGGAAATATTGATATTGCGGGCCATAATACGCGCCCCACCACCAACCAAAGTAGTTGAAGTCGTTGTAATATCAGTTGAAGTCGTTGCACCCGAGGCACCGATCAAAGAGCCGGAAGTGTTATCAAGCAAGGATGCTACCTTTGGTAAGCTTCCAGCGCCAATATTCAGCTCGCCCGGCGTCGTTACATTTAAAATACCCAGAGTACCCAAGCTCGTTTGCGAAGACACACGTACGTTTACATCGGCAACACCGCCAGAACCAACCAACAAACCGCCGGTACCAGATTCAACGGTCGATTTCATGAATGGTGCGTTGTTTGTTTGAACTGTAATCGTTCCAAAGCTATCCAAGTTACCTTGTTCATATGTTGTCGAAACAGTTGCGGTTTTACCCGCGCTTTGCCCAGCAACGGCGGATGTAACGCCTATAACGGCAACGCCACCGGATTTACCTTCGCCTTTTGCGGATGCTTTTGGTGCATTTGCATTTGTCGCAATATCTACGGATGTTGCGCCGAAGATATTGCCCGAAATAACAGTAGCAACTGTATAATCCAAGTAAGCTTTGGCAGAGGCACCATTGCCCGAAAGCAATCCGCCACCGGATGACTTAGCAAATGATGTCACATTGTTGCTTGTGCCATTACTATTGTTCAACTCAGTGACGATATTAACTGTATCTGCGCTTATTTGAGCATCACCATATCCGCCATTGGATATTGTCGTTGTCATCGACGTTGACAGCTTTGCCTTAGCAAGAGAGACGCCAATCGCCACGCCACCCGCAACGGTCACGCCGCGCGCATCAGCGCTCGCAATGCCAGATGCAATGTTGTTCATATTCAACGAAGATGCGTTGATGCCTGTACGTGTCAAAATTAGATTTGCACGCCCGTTATTTTGAGCATCCGCATCAACACCGTTGCCAGTGCCAAGTAAACCACCAGCGGCACTAAACGCTTCTACGGTGGTGCGTGTTTTATCCTGTACTTGGATCGTAACCGTGTCACCCCTTAAGGATGAAGCCGTTGCTGCGTCACCGATGCGCACTTCTGCTAGGCCTTCGTTTTTAGCGATAGCAATCGTAGATCCGACCCCCACAGCCAGAGATACCAGTGCGTTTTCAATCTTTGTTGTCACACGATCTTCGCGTGATGCATCAATATTGATGGCAAGGGCGCGGTCACGATAGATACCCGAGATATCAACCCCTTGACCTATTGTTACAACCGCCTCTGAAGAAATCTTGGATACGACTGTACCTGCATTAACACCGAACAAACCGCCACCCATTGCAATGGCTGTCGCGCTCAGACTGTCCGCATCCGATGGGCGCGTTGACAATGCTTTGATTGAAATGGTTCCGTCTGCATTCAGGTTTGTATTATCCCCAATTGTGACACCCACATCTGAGCTTAGCGTGCCGACAACAACTGAAACATTACCAGAAACCATCCCAACCGCCAATGATCCAGAAAAATGGCTGACCTTGTTTTTGGCCGTTGCATCGATAGTAATATCAGATCGACCCAGGCTGTTGATATTACCGGTTCCGATTTCTGTGATACCTGCCTGAATAGATGAATTATTCCCTATTGAGACACCGATATTATCGACCGCTGCAGTACCAGTAACCGAAACCGCTTTGCGTGACGTTTCGACATCCGATTTTACAGAAGACCCACCAGCATAGGCCGTCAAATCGCCAGCTGTGCTGTCGTCATTACTGCCGCCAGAATCTTGATCCTCTTGCAAGGCAGTGTTGACATCTGCCAAACGCGCATTTTGTTCCGTCTGTTCTTCGGCGCTATCGCTTTCTGCGGCCCCCCCCATTTCGATCACACTAATCGAACCAGAAATTCCAGCCCAAGACCCACCTGCGCCGGTGACTACATTACTGGCGACTGTACGGAAGGAATCAACATCAATGGTTACATTTCCACCAGATGAAATAGCAGTTGAAGCGCCAAGTGTAACACCCGTCGTTGCAGCAAAATTAACGTAATCTAATGATGCACCAAAACCGGCACCGCCGACAGCAACGCTGCCACCTGTACCTTCGATATTCGCTGTTTCATTTGCGATCATCGTTGTATCGCCACCCGACGCAAACGACTGGTTCGCAGTGGATGTAATTGTTGTGGTTGTCGTTATCAAATTTATATTTGCAGCAAGAGCAATCGCAACGCCCCCACCTGAACCACTTACCGCGAAGTTTTCAGTTGTTGTATTGCTAAGCGCATTAATGGCAAGGGCGCCCGTCGCATTTATTTGTGACTTACCTGTATCACCTGCGCCACTTAGTTCCGTCGTGCTGGCAATATTTACCGCACTGGTACTGTCCAAAACGTTAACCAAGAAGCCGCCTGATGCGCCGACAACACCACCACTGAGACCACCAACAAAACTAAACGTAGAGTTCGTGGCGTTTGTTGTAATGAAAACATTGCCAGAATTTGTCGCACCAATACCACCGGATATATTCGCGCCCGTAAGGTTAACCAATGCTTCGGTTGTAAAGATGTTCACACCAACAGATGCCGACGCGCCAACAAATCCGCCACCAACACCGATCACGTAGTTACGCAATATTGTATCGACATCAGATTCCATGATCACGTCATTGCGGGCAAACACTTGGCCAATATTCACATTTATTTTGGCTTTCGATTTGATTATATTTGTCGCGGACGCCGCACCAACGCCTGCGGTTCCACCAACGCCAATGGTCAGTGCGAAGGCATCAACAGAGTTTTCCACCTCTGCATCAAGAATACTATCTTGTAAGGAATTCGCGTTTGTGATGGATCCAAAGACAAGGAATTCGTTGCCATTAGTGCTTGAAAGGATGCCATTAATAGACCCCACGCCACCTAATGTTCCATCCCCAATGTTTACCTCTGCTTTGTCATCCACAATGTTGAAGTTAAACATCGCAGACACACCAGCCAGACCGCCTGCCGCACCATTTGCAGACACCATTTTCGTAACTGTTTTAGCAAAGGCATTTGCATATACGCCACGGATATTCTGTGCCGTGCCATCATTACGTACAACCGACAATGCGTCATATCCAAGCCCGACAACCCGGCTTTGTCCCGAAACATTTGTTGTTATGACATTCGCCGTTTTATTGACAGAAACAGAAGCCCCAATACCCGCGGTGCCTCCGCCCGAGAATGAAACGCTAATTGCAGGCGTTTCACTTCCTGTTGAACTGTCTGCAACCGTCGGATCTTCTTCTTTCCCGCCTTTGACAGAAATAGTCGTTTCACCACGCGCAGTGACCATAACCGATCCACGTGCCACAAGATCAGAGCCACCAAATTCATTTGCAGTACCTGTACCCGCATCAAACGGCACATCATAAATTCTTGTTGGTACTCCAGAGCTATTCCTTACCGTCGTGGTTACGACATTCTCTGCAATGTTTGCCGCACCTGTACCCGCAACAGATACCCCACCTGCAACCGCACCAGATATGGCAACGTTGCCCATACCCGTTGTCGCATCAGATTGTGCAATAATGTTACGTCCTGCGCGAACCGCTGTCGCATCTATGTCTGTAATAACCGTTAGACTGCTAACATTCGTCGCAATCCCAATACCAACGGCTGCGGCACCACCACCTGCAACAGATCCACCATAGGCGTTCAATGTATTTGCTGCACCAGAGGTTAAGGTTACATCTCTTGCAGTCAAAACGGCACGTTTTACAATTGTTTTGACCGTACTTTCAGCCACACTAATTGCAAAACTACCACCGACACCGACTGTACCTGCGCCACCCAAACTAACGGCGATGGCATCAATGTCGATTTCATTATTCGCAGTTATTGAAATATTACCAGCATCAGCCAAAAGGTTTGATGCCGAGATTGGTGTTGTTTTGGCTGTGTTTATTTGAACATTTTCTACCGTCGCGGACGCATCATCGCCTTGAACGGAAATGGTGAAAGCAACGCCAACACCTGCCGTACCACCAGCACCAACCGCACCCGCAAACGCTTCAATCAGCCCTGATTGGTTCACATCCACAGTTACATCGCCGCCATCAGTATTAAGGACTGTGACATCCGCATCACCATCATCAACAGTTGAAGTAATTAAACCTTGGATTTTGCGATCAAAAACATTCACCACGATCGAACCAGCAACACCAGCCGTACCGCCAGCCCCCAAAGACGCTGCCAAAGTGCGGATTGACCCTGATTGATTTGCTTGGACTAAAACATTTCCAGAAACATTACTGGTTTGTTCATCAGCAATCGACATTGCCGCAATAGTTTGACCAAACAGCAAATTAACGTTGATAGCGGCGCCGATTCCAGCGGTACCACCAGCACCGAATGCACCCGCAAGTGTTTCAATCGAACTCGACTCTGTTGAACGGACTGTAATTGTATCTAGCGTGGCGCCAGCAGTGCCCAATTGAACTGCGGCACGTGTGATATCGTCTTCGTCCAAGCTAAATGCTAACCCACTTTCGCCAGTGCGTGTGCGAACAGCCTCAAATGCATTGTCGCGTTCTGTTTCAGCTTCTGTGTTTGCATCAGCTGCGTAATCTTCGTCATCGGCATCGGCCTTGTTTTGATTAGGTAATGCAGCAACATCTGATGGAGGTTTACCAATTTGCGCATAAACCAAAGAGCCTGCAAATCCAACGGATGATCCGCCGCCGGCTGAAACGGCAATTGCGTTAATACCACCATCTTTGTAGAACCCGTCATCGCGATCACGCAATGCAGAGCCCGAAATATCGCCCGAATTATTGATCGCTTCGACCGTTAAATCCTTACCGATAAGTGCATTCGTTGCAATCAGGTCAGTTGTCACCGTGTCATGAATGATGGCAACGGTAACTGCCGCGCCGACCCCTGCGCCACCCGTACCAATGGCCACTGATCCCGCCAGAATGTTGATCTCTGATGTTTTGTTGGATTTCAGCAGAATATCTTGACGGTTTCCATCCACACCTGATGTAAACTGAGTCCCTGACGATGTAACGCGCGTATCATTTCCAATATAACCGACAGCGGTTGAACCCGACACCGCTGTTCCAGTTGATCCAGCAAATCCAGCGGCCAGTGAATTGATCTCTGCATCATTATCAGCGGTCAAACTTATTGCACCACCGTTGGATGTGAACGTACTGTTGTTCGCACTGACGTTTGTGTCATGCGCAAGGACATTCGCACTGATTGCTGCACCGACACCGGTACTACCGATGGATATAGCGACCCCACCAGACAACGAATTAATCGTAGACGTATCATCGGCGTCCAAAGTGATGCCTGTGGCCGACGTTAAAATTGCATTGTCCGCTTTTACTTGATTGGTAGCCGTCGTTACATTCACGGTCGCTGCACCACCGATGGCCGCGCCACCGTTTGATGCCGAAATTGCCGCTGCTATAGATCCTATTTTTGCATCCGCCAATGTTTGGCCGGTAATCCCACCCACATCAGTGGTGATCGTAGATCCGCTTAAATCGACCAAGCTATCATTGCTAGACAGCACATTTACGGTCGCCGAGAAGCCCGCCGCCGTAGAGCCGTTTGATCCAGCAACGCCGCCGCCAAGTGATTTAATTTCGCGTTTATTCACCGCTTTAACCATGACGCTATCCGCGTCAGTGACCGTAGAATTTGTAATGGCTGCTTTGTTTGAAGCCGTGATATTATTTCCAGAAAGACCGACCCCGATTGCTGTGCCAGAGCCGCTTACTGCACCGGCGACAGCCAAAGTTCCAATAATGCTGTCACTGTCACCATTAACCACTACTGTACCAAGATCATCTGTTACGTCGTCATCTGCCGCGACATCAAGTTCGTCTACTGTTGCATTGCGCACAACCGCTTGTGTGTCAGAAATAATAACGTTTACCGTAATAGCACCACCAAGAGCAGTACCATCGCGTGACAAACCAACGGCCCCCGCAAGTGACCAAATATCGTAATCATCTTTGGCTTTGACGCTTAATGATGTGGCCTTGAGCGCAACAAGGCCGTCGGCGCTGTCCGCGTTACCAATAATAGTTTTAGCACCACCAAGCAGGATATTCACACTAATTGTACCGGCTACACCTGTGCGACCCGCACCAACGGACAAGCCTACGGAATAAATTTCACCAATTGCCTGAGTATAGGCATCAATAGCCCCACCGTTTAAGCTTGATGTACCAATAACGCGCGTGGTCGCAGGGCGTTCGACAACACTGACTGCGATACCAATACCAACACCTGCACCACCATCTGTTTTCATGTTGACGCCGACACCGCCACCAACTGCAATCGTAAGGGATTCATCCTTGGTATCGATGTCGATTGCACCTGAGCCAGCGGAAATTACAGTGTTATTAATCTGTGTGGTCGTCTCGCCTGTGGCTACATTTACGGATACAGAACCTGCAAGTGCAATCTTGCCCTTAGAAGACCCTGCTCCACCGACAGATACATCAATCGTTTTGGAAAGGTCTTCGGTAGAAATTTTGACAGACCCCGCTTGAATTTCGGCGGCATCGATATTGGTTTTCACATCCCGCGAGTCGACAACGATTGCAAATGCACCGGCCAATGCGTTTTGATCTGCATTTGGATTTGTCCCCGTGGCTGCTGAAACAGCGCCCGCGCCCGCAACCGATAGAGATTCATTTCGCGCCAGAACCGACACAGCGTTGTTAACATCAATGATACCATCGGTTACGATTTCCGCAGTGGTTGCATTGTTCAGTTTTAAATTTAAAACCGCAGCACCTGCGACGGCCCAACCAGTTTTTTGCTTGTCACCAGCAGAATCTGCATCGCCCTGCATATCACCAGAGCTATCAGCTTGGCCAGTACCTCGATTTTTTTGAACGTCTAGTGCACTATTTTCATCATCAGCGAAAAGCCATGAAGGAATAATTGTATCATCATCGTCTTGGTCTTTTTGATTGGACGCGCCATCAGGGTCGACAGATTCTGCGTCACTGCCTGGGTTCGTGGAAACACGCGCACCTGCAACTGTTACGCCCACTTCAAGCGCATCATTGATCGCATTTATTGTTAATGAATTGGCCGTGATCGTGGTTGTGTTGTCGGCCAAATCTACTTTGGCGGCTGTGCCTTGCGTGCCGATGCCAGCATATACATTCCGTTTAACAAAGTTCACATAAACTGAAACGCCAACGGCAACAGAGCCAGATGGTTTTCCGACTTCCGTACTACCCGCGCCACCAAAGGCACCAGCAAGACCAAAGACAATTGAATCGTCTTTTGCATCAATTAAAATTGCATCCGCAGTAATCACCGCTGAATCACCGATTTGAGCAATGGTTGAGTTTTCCAAAACTGTACTGCCAAGTGCGGCATTTACAGCAACCGCTTTGGCGGAACCACCCGCATAAACAGTCGTAAATGTCAGATTTTGGGTCTTGGCATCAACATTAACATCACCACCATTTGCGGTGGACACAACAGCACCACTTTCGATGATGGCAGTCACATCGGAAACAATACGATTGACACTTGCACCGCCTCCAACAGCATTATTCACATTTTCGTTCGCGGATAATGGATTCCCTGTTGGAACAATCAATGGCAGGTTTGTCGTGTTATAAAAGAACGACGTTTGCAGTGCATTTACGTTCACGTTGCCTGATGTCAGGCTAATTTGTGCGCCATCACGGATTACGGCTTTTGTATCATTATCCGTTTGGAAATAATTAATTGTTACCGCAACTGCCAGACCTTGAGCTGATGCGGTCGTATCTTCTGGGGCGTCCGGTGGAGTAGCGGCCGTTGGCTGCTCTGCTTTGGCGGCCGATTGTGTTGTAACATAATTGCGCGGATCCAAATATTGCATCAGATTTGGCAATTCAGGCGGTGTATTAGCACTTGGGATAATGCTATCATCATCGCCATCTTCCAACAGTTGGAAATCGCGCATATCCGCCAGCCAAGTTTCCATTTCTGTAACCAGATTAAGAATCTCGGTTACAGGGTTAGCGGGATATGCGGTTGTTGCGTTGACATTCAATCCAGTTGCTTGGGTAATATTGGCGTTCGCACCGACTTCGGCCTGTGTTTCGCCACCAATCAAACCAACACCTGCACTTAGGAACGCGGCGTTGCCAAATTGTTGAATTAATTCTTCTTGGGTAATCGGGTCTTTACCTTGTGATGCCAAGGCCGCATTAGCGGCCGCCAATTTTGCCTTCAATGCAAGGCCAATAGATCCCATTTTAGCAAGCGTATCACGTTTCAGACGCGTACCGCCCTCGCTGGTAAGCGCAAATCGATACGTCGCATTTACATTCACTGCGCCTGTACCAGCATTTACAGGGGTCGCAGCCAAAGAAGTCAACGCGCGGTCATTACCAAGATCGCGGTACTGTCCGCCCAATGTCGCAAATGTGTCGTCGTCTTCGACACCTACATTAATCGACAGTCCAAAACCAAAACCAGGGTCTTTATCTGGTTCTGGAGGCTCGTGCGATGTTGTCTCGTTTCCGCGGATTTTATTCCACACGTCTTTCGCGCCCGCGACAGCTTTGTCTTTGACGGTTCCCACAGGTGTCCGTGCCAGGATTGCAGAATTAAGTGATTTCAAACCCATCGTGGCAGTGGACGATTGTGATTTACCAAAATAAAGCGTCTCTGCGTCAACCGTAACATCGCCATTTGCAACAACACTACCGCCTAATGCAGCTTCGGTGAATGAACTGCCCACATCAACCATCAAGGCAATAGCGGCTTTGCCTTCAACGCCAGCATTGGCAATCTGCGTTAAACTCGTCGTTTTCGCCGTCATCGCATCCATGCTTAATGCACCGGCAGACGTTGTTGACCCACCATCCACAAGCAACTGATTAACGGCATCACGTACGGTCACAATCGTGGACACAGAAATGCCTGCAATCGCACTTGGTGAAATCGTAATATTTGTCTTTTCGGCCAATGTTGAGCGTATCTCAATATTGCCTGCGTTCGATGTCAGCGTACTTCCTGAAATTTTGGTTTGGGATTGGGTATCTGTAACCGCAACACCGACACCCAAAGCAAACCCAATCGGCGCAATGGTGACTTCGTTTGCAGCATGAGTTTGGATATAGAGTGAATCCTCTGATGGATTGAACGCGACAGGTAACGTAGCTTTGTAAAGGCTGGGATCAGTTGCACCCGTTAGGTATTTAATAGCCAATTCGCCTTCGAGCAATTCGTTCGTAGATTTAAATAATCCTTTGGCTTCTTTGTCGCCCGTATAATCATCGGTAACCGTAAGAGCGTTACCTTTCCAATTACCATCGGCGATCAATGTGGAATTGGTAATAGTTATGGTTGCCTTGGCATCCATGACGCGAACATCAACTGGAATACTGGTTTTTAATATGTCCACGCCACCTTCTAAAAAGCCAATGACTTTATCGCCAAGCCCCGTAAAGAATGCATCTATTGTATTTTCGTTCGCAGCCGCGTCTGCTTCGTATGCGGCGATCTCGTCTTCCTCTGATGCATCAGCGGCGTTTACAACATTGGCATTAACTGCAACCGCTGTGACAACAACAGATCCACCGCGGATCGTGGCGCCATTAATCGTAATTTTGGCTTCGTAATTTGTTGGCGCAAACGGCCATGCAGTGTCGCTGGCAACATCGCGCGCAAGCAATGCAATCAATCCACCATCAAAGGCATTGGTACCAGTAGCATAAATTTCAGCGCCGTTTTTAATCTCAATGTCTTGTGCCGCAACAATCAAGTCACCTGATACACCTGTGGAATTATCAGTTGCATGGTCCCCAGTGTCTAAATTCGCGATTTCGCGCGTAGAGATTTCCGCCGTTTCCTCAACTGTTACTTTGTCAGTGGCCGCAATAACAGCGTCACCGCCATCAGATTTTACTTTACCAGAAATATCGACATTTCCGGCAGTAAACCGAATAACGCCATCTTGAACGACCGCAGCAGCCGCAACAGTCAAAGCATCAGTATTCACGGCAACAGGCGCGGTTCCAGCACCCACAGCATCAGAATCGACTGTCACATTCCCAGCCAATACCATTCTAGCACCAGCGCGCATCGTAAGGTTTGCAGCATTAATTTGGCCACCAGCGGCAACATTAATGTCCGCGCCCGAAAGTTCCTCTGTCCCAGCAAGGACACTTGCTGTGGCACTAATATCTCCACCCAAAATTGCCTGGCCAACACTTTGTTGAGCTGTTGATAAAGTTAGTTTTTGGGCATTGATAACCCCGCCGCTTCCAACGACAAAACCGTTGCTATCAAGGAAAAATACATTTGATTGGCTGCCAGCATCCGCATGCGAAATACTTAATGTTCCGTTCACTGTCGTTGGCGCGCCGGTTGCGTCATTTACAACGTTGATCATTGCGTTGGTCGCTGTAGGCTGAATCAGATTGATTGTTTGTCCAGACGCTACATTAAATTGCGTGAAACTCCCAAGTGCGATGCCGCCGCCAGCAATAGTGTCAGTGGTGGTGACAGTATTGATACCCGCGCCTGCTGGTGTTACCGATGTTCCCGTGCCGCCTGCGGCAACGACTTGCGCTGCGGCCGGCACCACTTGCAAAACAGAAATTGCAGCAGCTGTGACGATTGAAGTCGCCTGCTTCAATGCAGACTTTCCACGCATCCATTCAAAAAATTTACTTTTTCTCATGTCATTACCATTTCTAGCCAGCACCACTCTGGCAAAGGGTTATATTTATACCATACTCTTCACTTTAGGCTTATTGTTAGGGCGACCCTGTGACAGGATCGCCCTTGAAAAATTAGTTCTTGTCTGTGATTGCAGCAACAGCTGCAGGAAATTCAGATGTATCAACGCGAACGATAATCGGTTCAGCATTTGCATCTGAACGATACCCAAACAAGATTGCGCCCTTTTCACCAAACAGTTCTATCTCTTCAGCGCTCAGATTTATCGCGGCTTCACACAATTCTCCAAGGCAACGTTGCCAAATCATTTCGCGCTGCTCAAGCGTGTCATCTTCGGCAATTCGGTAAACCGCGCCACCTGGAAGGAAAACACCAATAGGAACTTGGGCCAGCAAAATTGCATCGCCCTCTTTACCCGCGAACGTGATAAAGCGCGCAACCAGTGCGTTGTTTTCCGTCAAAGTTAGTTCCTGCATCAAGCGACATACGTTTTTGGACACTGTGATTGCCTCGCAGGCAACAATCCAATCGCCAAAACGGGAATTGTTTGCAACCTCTGCGCCAGTCACAGTTGTATTGGCACTTTCAGAGGAATCTTGCGCTTGGGCAAAGCCACCCAGCACAACAATCATCCCAGCAATTAGCAATTTCTTAATCATTCTGTCACTCCTTTGACATTAAAATTTGGCATCTAGACCAAAATAGATCTTCGTACCCAGATCAGAAAACCCGAGCGTCTCTTTAAGCGGTTGCGCAATTGTTAGCAGTGCAGTGTAACGCTTATTGATTTGTGCCTGCACACCAAAGCCAGCCGAGACGAGCAAGTCTTGGTCACTATTGATAGCAGAGCCAGTTGTGCGGAACGGTAAGATGGCAGCGCCATCAACAAACCCAAACGGGTAAAATTTTGCGTTTCCCTGACCCCAAGGTTGGGCGCGCGAAATTTGAGCTCTAAAAATGGCACCACTATCTCCAGAACGCACATTATTAGGATAGCCTCGCACTGACGTAATTCCACCAGCTGACATCAGTTGTGATACTGGCAAGTTTTGATCAGGCGCCAATTGCATGCGCAATGTGGCATCCAGAATTGCACCCTTACCTAAGCGCCGAGCGTAAGCCACATCTCCAAACGCCAACGTAAAACTGCCTTCGGTCAAAGAGGTTTCCACTGTATCCGCTGAACCCGCGCGAAGTCCAAATCCAAATGATAAACGCCGCTCATTCCTTAGGCGTGAATAGCCCGCTGACGCTGTAAGTGCAGTTACAGTCGTGTCCTGAAAATTCAGCGTTACCAACTGACTTTCACCCTGTTGGTGAAGTAAACTAAAATCAGCAGTCCAATTACTGTCAGGTTTTATACGGAACGGGAACGAATACCCAATGGTCCCTGTCAGATTATTTGACTCTAATCGCACGGGACTGAATCCGCCGCTAATCACACTCGATTCACTATAGCTTAATGTGGTGTAACCGCGCCCACCGGGCCTAAACATCGGACGTGAATATCCAACCGATCCAGAAACAGTCCCCTCAGATGCCTGTAATTGAGCGGACAGCGTATCCCGCCACCCGCTTAAGTTTTCATAACGGAAGAAAACGCTCGCGCGCAAATCTCCAGTCGCCTCTGTTCCAAAATTATCGAGCGAAAAAACATATTCAGGGCCATCGGGTGGTGTGCCAGAAATGGATACATCTGTTGTTGCAGACTTACTGCCTTTCTTGAAGGCTATCTGTGGTATAAACCCATGCGATATTTCAAAAATGCGCAAGTCACGTTCCAGATTTTCGTAATTTGGCTTCTCTCCTTCTACTATGGAGATATTTTTTCTAATGAATTCGGGGCGCGTACGGCCCAAACCGACTTGCTCAATATCGGCAACGTTCGCCTCGACCAAGTCCAAACGTAATACACCATTATTGACAACATCCTGAGGTAACAAGACGACACGACCCGTAAAAACGCCGGCCGCCGTGTAAAGCGCCTGAACATCTTGGATCATCGATTGGACATCAGCAAAAGTGATCGGCCTATCAACATAAGGACGAACAGCGGATTGCAGCTCGCGATCATCAAGATAAACAGATTCTGTAAAACGCACACCAGAGAGCGTAAAGCTTACAGATTGCGCCATGGATGGCGCCCCTGCAAGCAAGCTAGCAGAAAGTATGCAAACAAACACAGCTATGCGGTAGACCGCAGCATTTGCACTAAATATAGAAATCACTTGAGCCCCATTTAAAGTAATATTTAAGTAATAATTAGTACCAATACTATACCAAGGTGGAAGGTTGTCAAACAAATCCAAGTCATCACAACTTAAAGTTGATAACGCAAACCAGGTTCCAGCTCCCTAAAATTCTTTAATCACGTAACTCTAGCCAGAAAGAAATAACCTCGTAGGAAATCGATATCAGTTGCCAAAAATTACACCTAGTCGCATCAGAAGATTGTTGATTCAAATATTCTAATTCAAAACTAAGGTGGCTTGGTGGGGCAAGTCCTAAACCCATTGAGTTAATAGCCTGATTTTATTTAGTTATCATAAAGCTATTTGAAAAATGTCTGCATTTTATCTGCTCTTTGCAAATCCAAAATATATTCACCAAACAAGCAGAAGTGATCGCACCGCCTGCCTTGCGCACAACAAAAAGCGAAGATT
>TARA_R110002096_G_scaffold261215_1_pt1 | contig 21683 bp, 14 predicted proteins | sample TARA_R110002096 | Tara Oceans TARA_R110002096 (sample SAMEA4397295) | marine metagenome | biome: Polar Biome; feature: [DCM] deep chlorophyll maximum layer (ENVO:01000326); material: water (ENVO:00002006), including particulate matter (ENVO:01000060) such as... | depth 35 m
CCCGCCCCGAGGCAGGTGCGACCAACGGTCGCGGTCACTTCACCGCACCGTTCCGGGCGCCGGAGGGGGGGTCCGAAATCCCCTTGCGCTGGTTCGTGGGTATGGACATCCTTCCCCCAGTCTGGGCCCCATCCGGGGGTCCGACGAACCCTCCAAGGCCCTCCCCACGGGTCCCCGACCCAGAGGTCGTTATGGCGGATACCACGGAAGACAAACCCAACCAAGACGCTCCCAAGAGCGGTTTTCGAGAGGCCGCACCCCTGGTGCGCTCGCCCCTTCGTGGCGAGGTCACCCGACGGACGGCCATCCTGGCCACCGCATGGGTCTTCTGCCTGGCCGGCATCGGAGGGATGGTCGGCGCGATGGGGCGCTTCCTGTTCCCGAACGTGCTGTACGAACCGCCCCAGGAGTTCAAAGCCGGCTTCCCCGCCGAGTACGCCGTCGATGCCGTCGACACGCGCTACAAGGCCGCGAACGGTGTCTGGATCATCCGTGAGAGCGCCGGTTTCTATGTGCTCTCGACCGTCTGCACGCACCTCGGCTGCACGCCCAACTGGCTGACCGCCGACGAGAAGTTCAAGTGCCCGTGTCATGGCTCCGGCTTCATCAAGTCGGGCATGAACGTCGAGGGCCCCGCGCCCCGGCCGCTCGAGCGCTACAAAGTCACGATGGCCGAGGACGGCCAGCTGCTGATCGACAAGAACGTCAAGTTCCAGGAAGAGAAGGGGCAGTGGACGCTGCCCGGTGCCTACCTGGCCTACGTCGGCTGATCGGCTGACGACCCTCGCTCTCATCGTCGTCAGCGCTGCCAGCTGACGCACACTCCCGCTCACACCCCCTCAACACGCCCGACCCCGAGGCTCGCACGCGCGTTCCTCGTCTCCCCCGGCGCAACCTTCCCTGATGGACAAGATCCTGTCCTACATCACCGGGTCCCAGATCTGGAAGTCGATCTTCCGGCACGGGTATCCCGACACGCCGCGAAACAGAACGCTCGCCGTTCTGTCGAACGTCGTACTGCACCTGCACCCGGTCAAGGTGCGCAGGAGCGGTATCCGTCTGTCCTACACCTGGTGTATGGGCGGGCTGACGTTCTTCCTCTTCCTGATCGAGACCATCACGGGCCTGCTCCTGATGTTCTACTACCGGCCAACGGCCGAGCTAGCGCTTCAGGACATCGTCGCCCTACGTGAGCACGTCCCGATCGGCGTGATGCGCGAGGTGCACCGCTGGTCGGCGCACCTCATGGTCATCACCGTGTGGCTGCACATGTACCGCGTCTTCCTGACCGGTTCGTACAAACCGCCCCGCGAGTTCAACTGGAACGTCGGTGTGATCCTGCTCGTGATCACCCTTCTGTTGTCCTTCACCGGGTACCTGCTGCCCTGGGACCAGCTCGCTGTCTGGGCCATCACGGTCGGCACGAACATGGCCCGCGCGACGCCCTTCATCGGGCACGAAGGACCGGGTGCTGCGCTCGTCGGATTCGGTGGACTGCAAATGGTCCACGCCGGCGACGACGTGCGCTTCGGCCTCCTGGCCGGTCGCTTCGTCGGTGAAGGCGCTCTGTTGCGCTTCTACGTGTTGCATTGCCTCGGCTTCCCGCTGGTGGCGGCGTCGTTGATGGCGTTGCACTTCTGGCGCGTCCGCAAGGACGGCGGCATCTCTGGACCCCTGTAAGCGGAGCGCCTGACATGCCCCAATTCCTCAAGGACCTGATCGACGCCGCCACGGCTCCGATCCCCTACACGGTCTTGACCACCCTCCTCCTGGGAGCGGTGCTCTACTTCCGCAAGATCCTCACGCATCCGGTCGTCTTCACGGCGGTCTCGGTGTTGACCACGTTGTTCTTCGTCCTGGCTTTCAAGGACCCGAACTTCAACAAGATCATCACCAAGCCGGACAACGTGCCGATCCTGATCCTGATCGCGACGATCATGTTCTTCACATGGTTGTCGCTGCGTCGGGCGGTGTTGAACGACGAACGTACGAAGCGCGGGGAACCGACTCTCGAGGGTGAGCTCTCGAAGAAGAAGGTCTTCACGTGGCCCGACCTCGTCTTCACCGAGTTCATCTGCATCCTGCTCTTCACGGCGCTCCTGATGGTCTGGTCCCTCGAGATCCAGGCGCCGATCGAAGAGGCGGCCTCCCAGGCGCGTACGCCGAACCCCTCCAAGGCTCCGTGGTACTTCCTCGGGCTCCAGGAGATGCTCGTGTACTTCGACCCGTGGATCGCCGGCGTGCTCCTGCCGAGCTTCATCGTGGTCGGCCTGATGGCGATCCCGTACCTCGACGTCAACCCGAAGGGCAACGGCTACTACACCTTCGAAGAGCGTCCGTTCGCGATTTCGTTCTTCATGGTCGGCTTCCTGCTGCTGTGGGTGTCCCTGGTCATCATGGGCACGTTCCTGCGTGGTCCGAACTGGTCCTTCTTCGGGCCGTTCGAGTACTGGGATCCGCACAAGCTCGAGCCGATGGTGTCGATCAACCTGTCCGAGTACTTCTGGGTGAAGGCGGGCGGTACCTATCTGCCCTCGAACCCGATCGTGCGCGAGATTCCGGGCCTGTTGATGCTCGGCGCCTACTTCGTCGTCGTGCCCGTGATCTGTGCCAAGACCATCTTCAAGAAGATGCTGGCCGAGATGGGCATGGTGCGCTTCTACATCTTCATGCACCTGCTGCTGTGGACCGCGTTGGTCCCGATGAAGATGGTTCTGCGCTGGACGATCAACCTGAAATACATCGTCGGGATCCCTGAGTGGTTCCTGAACGTGTGACCTGATTCCACGCGGCTCCGGCGCCTTCGAGTGCCGGGGCCACGTTCGCATTCACATGCCCCCAACGACTGGCGCGCCCCTCTCGGGCTCGACCCTCTTCCGTCATGGCTGATCGCGGCGATACTCATTATCACGTTCCCACGCTGAACACCTGGTTCCTCTGGTCCAGCCTGTTCTTCACTCTGACGATGGTCTGGACGGTGCTCGACGATGCGAGCGCCGAATGGAAGGACTATCAGCGGGACTTCCGTGCCATCGAGCTGCGCATGGCCGAGGCCGAGCTCAAGGAGCTCGACGGCGAGGGGCTCGTGGCCTTGCAGCAGGACCTCGAAAAGAACGTGCTCACGATCATGCAGGCGCAGGACGCGCGCCGCGGCGAGATCGGAGCCCTCGAGGACGCGGCTTACGACGCGAAGGAAGAGCACTACAACAACGAGCAGATCTTCAAGGGCGACACGGCCAACCTGAAGTGGGACGTGTTGAACCTCGAGAAAGCGCGCGCCAAGTACGGCGCGGACTCCGATCACGTGAAGGGCCTGGAAGAGGCCCTCGCGCAGGCGAACGTCAAGAATGCGAAGCTCGCCAAGTTGGTCCTGGACCTGGCCAAGGACAAAGAGGACTCGGCCGCCGCCGTCGTCGCCGCGAACGCGGTCGTCGCCGATGCCGAGAAGGACATGAAGATCCAGCTGCGCGACCTGCTGCGTGTGCAGGAGCGCATCGAAACGCTGCACCCCTCCGAGTTCTCCGTCCAGGCAGCGAACATCGTCCGCGACTTCCCGGGCCTCGACTTCATCGAGCCGACCCTGAAGGTGGACAAGCAGGTCCTGCCCGGCATCGAGTTCGACCTGAACTTCACCCGCAAGACCCGCATCGACATGTGCACCACGTGCCACATGGGCGCGGACCGCAAGGGTTTCGAGGAGGAGGTGCAGCCGCACGCGACGCACCCGAACCTGGACCTCTTCCTGACCAGCAAGTCGCCTCACCCGCTCAAGGAGTTCGGCTGCACGGTGTGTCACCGCGGCCACGGCGAGTCCCTAGGCTTCCAGCACGTCGACCACCGTCCGACCGATGCCACGCAGGCCGCCGATTGGCACGAGAAGTACCACTGGCACAAGCAGCATCACTGGGACTACCCGATGCTCAAGGCCCAGCACGTCGAGGCCAGCTGCATCCAGTGCCACAAGTCCTCGATGGAACTCATCGCGGACGACGCGCCCAAGCTGACCGAGGGCTATCGCCTCGTCGAGCGCTTCGGCTGCTACGCCTGTCACAAGATCGACTGGTTCCCGACCAAGCGTCGCCCGGGCCCGTCCCTCGTGAACATGAAGGGCAAGCTCGATCCCACGTTCGTCGAGAGCTGGATCTCCAAGCCGCGTGACTTCCGTCCCTCGACGTGGATGCCCCAGGTCTTCCACCTCGAGAACTACGCCGAGAAGGAAGTCATCGTCGAGTGGTCGCGCTACGGCGACCAGGACAACGGCGGACGCCCGATCCTGGGTGGCGAATGGAACGACGCCGCGGTCTCCGCGATCACCGCGTTCCTGTTCGACAACCACGACGACAAGACCTACCCCGCGATCCCGGCCGTTGGCAACGCCGAACGAGGCCGCGAGGTCATGAACATCTCGGGTTGCTACGCCTGCCACAACACGGCCGCGCACCAGGGCGACACGTTGGCCTACGAGAACCTCTCGGACGAGGTCGGCCGCTACAACACCAAGGGCCCGAACCTGCGTGGCGTCGCCACCAAGGTCAGCCCCGAGTGGTTGTTCGCCTGGATCAAGGATCCGGCGAGCTACTGGCACGACACGAACATGCCCAACCTGCGCCTGACCGACCGCGACGCGGCCGACATCACGGCATACATGATGGAGGACCCCGACGGGATCTTCACCGACGTGCCCGAGGGTTGGGCGCCGACCCAGGCCGACCCCGACATCGAGGTCCTGCAGGAGCAAGCGCGCTGGTACTACCAGAAGGAAGGCCGCACCGCGCTCGCCGAGAAGTTCGAGAACGAGTGGGCCGACAAGGAAGCGCTCAAGGTCGCCGTCGGCAAGGCGTTCGTCATGAACCAGGGCTGCTTCTCGTGCCACGAGATCGAGGGCATGCGCGACATGATGCCCATCGGTACCGAGCTCACGAACTGGGCCAGCAAGACGGTTGACAAGCTCGACTTCGGCCTCAGTTACCTGCACACCGAAGGTGCGGACCAGAAGAAGCTGAAGCTGCCCGCACAGATCACCGAGACCGCCCGCAACGACGGCGGCAAGCTGCACAACGAAGACGGCACGCTGCCGTGGCTCGACCATCACTACAACGACGGTTGGCTCGCCCGGAAGCTCGCGCACCCGCGGTCCTTCGACCTGAACAAGGTCAAGAACCCGAAGGAGAAGCTGCGCATGCCGTGGTTCGACTTCACGCCCGAGCAGATCGATTCGATCGCCACGTTCGTGTTGGGTCTCGTCAACGACGACGTGCCCGGCAAGAAGATGATCCCGACGCCCGAGCAGGCGAAGATGGACATGGGGCATCGCGCCTTGCGCCACAAGAACTGCGCGGCGTGTCACGTGTTGGATCAGCCGCGACTGACCTTCTTGCACGCCGACAAGGGGCAGCAGGTCGTGATCGGCGAGATCATGCCCTTCCCCGACGAGATCAGCCCGCCGCGGGTCACCAGCCTCGAAGAATTGCGTGAGGCCGCCGACCAGTGGGCCACCGCTTGGGACGAGGACCCGCTCGAGTCGATCATCGTGCGCTTGCACGACGTCAACGCCGACATCGGAGCGACGGGCGAGACCGTCGAGATCCCGATGGACCGACTGCTCGCGTTCGAGCCGGCCAATGGCGGCGAGTTCGTCGACCTGGTCACCAGCTATTACGTGCGCGGCCTGTCGATCCCGAACCCCGACTTCGATCCGAACGCGGAAGAGGGCTCCGACGAGTCCTATCCCGACAACATCTGGACCTGGCTCGCCGACGAAGACGGCAACCCGCAGGTCGAGGACGTCGACGGCGTCGGTCGCTTCTACCAGGAGACCGAGCGCGACAAACTGCGCTGGACCTTCGCCCCGCCGGTCCTCGTCAACGAGGGCCACAAACTGCAACGCGACTGGTTCTTCAGCTTCCTCAAGGATCCGTACCAACTGCGCCAGCAGATGCGCGTGCGGATGCCCTCGTTCCACTTCGAGGGCGCCGAGGCCGAGTCCATCGCCGACTACTTCGCCGGCAAGGCACGTCAGGACTGGTACTCGCGCTACGCGCGCACCGCTCGCCTGACCATGGGCCGCTCGAACGACATCAAGACCGACTTGGCGAGCGTCGATCATGGCTGGTCCGTGAACGAGGACGCGACCGCCTGGCCGACCGTCGTCCACGTCGCCCAGAACACGTCGGACCTGACCCTCGAGGAGATCGCCACGAACTCCGGCATGAGCACCGAGAAGATCCGCAACATCGAGCGCGGTTACGCGCCCGAGATCGCGGCCAACTTCGCTCGCCTGCAGGCCTTCTACGAATCCGTCGGATTCCAGATGACCGGCCAGGTTCCCGAGGGCTACGAGCAGATCCTGCGCTCGTCCCCGACGTGGCTCGCCAGTCACTCCGAGATGATCCCGGTCGGCGCCAGCGTCGCCGACAAGGGCGTCGACTGCTACCAGTGCCACCCGGGCGCCGACGGTTCCTTCCGACAGGACCCGATCGCTTGGGCGCCCGCGCTCGAGAACACGCGCTCGCGACTTCGCGAGGAGTGGGTGCGCGAGTGGGTCTGGAGTCCGAACCGGATCTTCCCCGGCACGGCGATGCCCGAGAACTTCTCGGCGCACGAGCCCCAGTATCAGGACGTCTATCCGAACTCGACGAACGAGCAGCAGATCGACGCGGTCCTCGACTGGCTCTACAACATGGAGGGCGGCGCTCCGGTGCCGGCCACGCAGGGAGCCAGCGCGGATCAGATGTCGACCAGTCAATTGCTCGCGCTGTTGAACAGCCGTGGCGTCGACGTCGCGGTCAACGACACCGCCGAGGAGGCCGTGACCCCCGAAGACGACGACAACAGCTCGAACGGTGGCGCGACGCCTCCGCCCGAGGACGTCGACGAGACTCCGGAGCCGGTCACACCCGATCCCGATCCCGTGGTCGTCGCGCCTCCGCCCGCTGCGGGCAACGGTGTCATCACCGGCCGCGTGACGTTCGACGGCGACGTGCCGACGGTCAAGCCGCTCTCGATCAAGGCGGAGCAGTCGGAAGGCTGTTGCGCAGATCCGGCCGACATGGACGCGACGGACTACTCGTTGCAAGTCGATGCTGCGACCAAGGGCATCGCCAACGTCGTGATCACGCTCGAAGCGCCCGGCGCAGCGGCGGACACGACCACGACCTACAAGGTCGACCAGAAGGCCTGCCGCTTCACGCCCCACATCGTCGTGATGCCGGAAGGCGCGAACATCGAGTACATCAACTCGGACACCGTCAGCCACAACGTGCACACGTACGCGGTCAAGAACGCGCCTCTCAACAAGACGATCGCCGGCGGTGCCAGTGCGACCCAGACGTTGAGCAAGGCCGAGATCGTCAAGGTCACCTGCGACCTGCACCCGTGGATGGCCAGTCACGTCTACGTGACCGACGGCACGCACTGGGGCCTGTCCGGCACCGACGGCGTCTTCACGATCTCGGGCGTTCCGCCCGGCACCTACAAGCTGACGATCTGGCACGAGAAGCTCGGCAAGGCCAAGGCCGACGTGACCGTCAAGGCCGACGGCAGTTCGGACGCCGTCGAGGTCAAGATGAGCGAAGGTGGTGGTGGAGGCGGACGACGCCGCCGCTGATCCCTCCCGCGAACTCATCACGGAGCCCCGTCCTCGCCCACGCGAGGGCGGGGCTTCTCGCATTGCGGGACATGCGCTCGCCCCCGCTGTCGCACCCGTTCCCCTCAGAGGGGCCTAGGCGGTCTCTCCCGGTGGCGTCCTGCCGCATGGGACAACCTGACCCAGTCGATTCCGTACGCGCTGCCGTCGACGATGGCTGCATGGGGCTCGAACGTTCGTGCCCTTCGCTCGCTCGCATCCCGAACCGGACACCTCGCCATGAAGTTGCTCTCGTGCCTACTGATCGCTGCCCTCGCACCCTTCGCAGTCCAGGACGATCCCGAACCCAAGCCGGTGACGCTCGGAACGGTCACGGGTCGCATCGTGTTCGACGGCGAGATCCCCGAGGTGAAACCGCTCTCGATCAAGGACTCCCAGATCAACCCGGAGTGTTGCGGGGATCCGGCCAAGGTCGATCGCACGGACCGGAGCTTGTTGATCGACTCGAAGTCCCGCGGGATCCAGAACGCGGTTGTCACGTTGACGGTGCCAACGATCGATCTGGCGATCCCCGAGGAGCCGATCGTGATCGATCAGAAGGGGTGCCGATTCGAGCCCCACATCGCAGTCGTCCCTGTTGGTGCAACGGTTCGATGGAAGAACTCGGACCCCGGTTCGCACAACATCCACACGTATGCTCGCAAGAACAGTCCGAGCAACCGGACGATCGCCTCGAACGCCGATCACGACACGAGGTTCAAGCGTGCAGAGGTGATCAAGGTGACGTGCGACCTGCACCCCTGGATGGTTGCACACCTCGTCGTCACGGACGCCACGCACTACGCCGTCACGGACGCGCAGGGCAGCTTCGACCTCGCGAACGTCCCCCCGGGTGAATACACGCTGAACGTCTGGCACGAGTCGCTCGGGACGTCGAAGGCCAAGGTCGTCGTGGCCAAGGACGGCAGCGTGAGTCCCGTCGAGGTGAAGCTCGCCGCCAAACCCAAGAGCAGGCGCCGCTGACCGATCGGCCCATCCACGCCGACCACGTGATGCACGCCGGACGCAGCGAGCCCCAGGCCTCTCGATGTCGAGAGGTTCAGGGCTCGCCGCACGTGGAGCGCGGCCTCCCCTACGAACCCGGGCGCCTCGCACCTACGCACTCCGCGGGCCAGGGGAGATACCCCGTTCCGTACGCTGCGACAGGGCGCCACAGACTCCGAATCAGACCTTCTAGCGGGACGGCCCAAGGTCGATAGAATCCGCTCACACCGCGAGATCCCCACACCCGGACTCGCCCAAGACCCCATAGAAACATGAAGTTCATTCAGCCTCTCAGCCTCGGCCTCGTCATCGCCGCGGGCGCCGCATTCGCCACCGCCAACCAGCCGACCGTTGCTCCCGCCAACGGCACGGTCACCGGAACGATCGTGTTCGAAGGTGACGTCCCCGAGACCAAGCCGCTCGCCATCGGTGAAGAGCAGTCCAAGGGCTGCTGTGCCGATCCGGCCGCCATGGACATGACGGACATGACCCTCCTGGTCGACGCGAAGTCCAAGGGCATCGCGAACGTCGTCATCACCCTCGAGGTGAAGGACGCGAAGGTCGAGATCCCGAAGGAGCCGATGCAGCTCGACCAGAAAGGTTGCCGCTTCTCGCCCCACGTGATGATCGTGCCCGTCGGTGCGACCGTCGAGTACCTCAACTCCGACGAGGTCAGCCACAACATCCACACCTACGCCGTCAAGAACTCCCCGCTGAACAAGACCGTCGCCGGCGGTGCCAGCACGAAGCAGGAGCTCAAGAAGGACGAGGTCGTCAAGGTCACCTGTGACCTTCACCCCTGGATGGCCAGCCACGTCTACGTCACCGACGCGACGCACTGGGCCCTCACCGGCACCGATGGCGCGTTCAAGATCGAAGGCGTCCCGGCCGGCAAGTACAAGCTGACCATCTGGCACGAGAAGCTCGGCAAGGCCAAGGCCGACGTGGTCGTCGCGGAAGACGGCTCCTCGAAAGCGGTCACCGTGAAGATGGGCGAAGAGAAGAAGGGCGGCCGTCGCCGTCGCTGATTGCTCCGCACACGCCTGGGCCCATCGGATGGGCATCACGCAAACCTGACACAAGCACGCGAGCTTCGGCCCGCCGCTTGATGAACGAACGGCGGGCGGCCCTCTCGGGGGTCGCCCGCCGTGTTCTTGCGCGCTCTCCCCTCCTCAAATGGGGACCGGGGAGCCCATCCCAGGAAGGCCGGGCCCCACGGGTTCCGGATTCCCTTCTACGATGGGGTTTCGGCGCCGTTCTTCTCCAGCATTTCGATCCTTCCACGTACGGGTCGCTGCATCTTCTCCTCGGACCGACCGGCCCAATCGGGGTTGGGCAGGACCGCCCCGACCGCCTTTTCCGACCATCCCATACTCCTCATGAAGCGCCACCTGTTGCTCACCAGCGCCCTCTTCTCGTCCGCCATCCTGGCCTCGACCGCCGCGGCTCAAGACGCGACCACACCCGCAATCTCCAGCACCCTCGCGGTGCGTGTCGTTCCGGCAGCACCCAGCACGCCTGTCACTGGCGTGGTCCCCGTGGTGGCGACTGCGCCGGTCGCGCTGACGACCGTCCAGGACGCAGCTCCCCAGGACGACCGGGGCTACCTCGGCATCCACATGGGCCAGGAAGAAGGCGGCATCCGCGTCACGCGGGTCATGGACGGCGGCCCGGCGGCTCGCGCTGGCCTCGAAGCGGGCGACCTGATCTTGAAGGTCGCCGGCAAGTCCATGGGCGCGAGCAACGAAGGTGCGATGGAGCACCTGCAAAGTCTCGACGCGGGCGATCGCGTGCGCGTCACCCTGATGCGAGGTGAGGAGCGCAAGAACCGCTGGCTGCGCTTGCGCACCCTGTCCGACATTCAGGGTCAGGTGACGGGAGCGCCCGCGCTCGACCCCGTCATCGCTACCGAGATCGCCACGATCGAACGTGCAGAGGCCCCTGTCGTCGGCAGGCGCGCCATCGCCGCGACGGAGATCTCCGAGGCACCCCAACGCGGTCGCCTGATCCAGATCGCCGTCGACGAGGACGGCGAGTCCTCGAGCGGTGGCATCGTCCTCGGTCTTCCCGGCACGCAGGGCAAGGATCTTGAGGGCTTGGACGAGGACCTCCAGAAGCAACTGGAGCAGTACCTCATCGAGCTCGAGCTCGAGGAGGAGATCGAACTGCACGAAGGCGGGCTCGGCATGGGGCTCGAGATCGAGCTCGACGACCTGCATGAAGAGATCATGCTCCAGGGCCTCGGTGGCGACGGCCCGGGTCATCGCATCATCACGCTCGATTCGGATGCCCTTGGCCTGAAGCGCTGGCTGCGGGTGACGGATGCCGGCGACGGTGAGGACCACATCATCTGGAGCGTCGGCGACGGCGACGGCGTCGAAGAGAACGTCATCGAGTGGGTCGTCGAGTCCGACGGCGACGGCGTCCCGCACTTCTTCCACGAGCAGGATGGGGACGGCGATGGCGGGCACTTCATCTTCGAGGTGGCCGAAGGCGGCGAGCATGGACTTTGGGCCATGGGCGTCGAGGACAAGAACGAGGTCCACGGCCACGATCACGAGGCCGAGTCGTACCTCTTCGACGTGACCGAGGCTCATGGTGACGGCGGCGGAGGTCGCTTCCTGTTCCACACCGACGAGCACATGCCCAAGGGGCTGCGCGGAAAGTCCGGCGACATGCAGGGGCACTATCGCGTGGTGATCATCGAGAACGGCAAGAAACGGGTTCACGAGGGCAACCTCGAAGACCTGCACGAGCACCTGGGCGAACTGCACGGCATCCATCCCGGTGTCGGGATCGCGATCGTCGAGGACGAGGACGAGCACCATGGCGGTCAGCACTTTGGTCTCGGTTACGTGGGCGACGACGAGGACGACGCGCTTCCTGGCAGGTGGATTCGCTCCGGAGTGGCTCCCGAAAGCGGTCAGAAGAGTGGCCAGCAACGCATCGAGCGCATTCGCTGGGGGACTCCCCACGACAACGATCGCGAGCCTCGCATCGAGATGCGCCGCCGCATCGAGCGTCACGCCGGTGGGGTGCCCGCTCCCCAGCCGCGTTGGCTCGAGCGTACGGAAGCTGACCCGCGTGCACCTCGCGCGCCCCGCGCTCCGCGTCAGCCGCGCTCGATCCGCTGGGACGTGGAAGGCTCCCCGGATCCCATCCGCTGGGCCAAGCCCGCTGCGCCGAAGTCGAAGGCTGCCGACGTGAACGCCGAGCTCATCCACGAGCTGCGCGCACTCCGCGAAGAGATCCAGGAACTGCGCAACGAGGTCCGTCGCCTCCGCCGCGAAGTCGACTGATCCCCAGCTGACCCCCACGGGTGAACGAAGCCGGGCCGCTTCCTCGATGCGAGGAAGCGGCCCGGTTGCGTGTCTTGGATCGAGGCTCGTGTCAGCCGTCGAGACCGTCGGGCATCAAGCCGTCGGGCAGGTCGCCGAATCCGAGGGAGTTCTGGGACGGGGACCAGGCGTGGAGCAGACGCGCCACCGAGACGAGGACCTCGGCATCGAGGTCGCGTTCGACCTCCTCGACCCGCACCGTGCTGCCCTCGTTGCGCTTGGCCAGCGCGCGCTCGATGTGAGTCAGGACCCGTAGTCGGACGCGCGAGGAGGACGCCAGGGCCCTCTCGAGCAGGGGTAGAAGGCGCTCGGCCTCCCCGACAGGGACCTGGTGGCGGGCGCACATGCGCTGGAGCAATCGACGGGCATTCATGGGGTCGCCTCTTGGGCACCGGAAGCCTACCCCGGGCCTCGATAGCGGGTCGCGAATGGCCGTTCTGCTGTGGAGATCCGCCTGGAATCACGGTCCATTCTGGGAAATCGCATTTGCGTTGGGGCGGGCGCTGTGAGGACTCCGAAGGAGGGGGTGTCCCGCCGTTCGTGGCTCCACCCACGACCGGTTCCCCTCCCCAGCCATGCCGGTCCCCACCGGCTCCAAGACCATGCGTGGGATTCTGATCCTGAGTCTGGGCCTCCTGGCCCTCGGCCTCACGCCGCTGCTTCGAAGTGCTCGCCAGCCCGTTCCGACGGGTGCGTCGACCGTGTTGCAGATGGACCTCGACGAGCAACTCGACGCCAGTCAGCTCGTGATCGAGGGCACCGTGCTCTCCGCGACGCCCGTGCGCGACGGAGGTGCCCACGTGCTCACCGACTACGAGATCGCCGTCGACCGGACCTTCCTCGGCGACGACCTGCCCGTGCGCACCGTGCGGCTGCCCGGCGGCGCGTTGCCGAACGGCCTCGTGACGATGGTGCCCGGCGTGCCGCAATTGAGTGTGGGCGAGGACGTGCTGCTGATGCTCACCGAGAGCGGCGCCCGCGACCTGCGCCTGCCCGTCGGCCTGAGTCAGGGCAAGTACCGGCTCGAGTCGAGCCCCGGACGCCCGCGTCGCGCGGTGCGCGAACAGGGCAACGTCGCCTGGATCGACTCCGTCACCGGCGCGGTCCACCGTGGGGAAGGCACGGAAGCGGTGTCCTACGCCGACCTGTCGTCCCGCATCCAAGCCTCGCTCGTCGGCCGCGCCCATCGTCGCGCCACGTCCACCCGATTCGGAGCCAAGTGATTCCCGTGTTCCGCAAACTCACCCCCGCCTGGCTGCTCGTGATCGCGGCCGCAACCACGGCCGCCGTCGTCGCGCACGTGCGCCTGGTCTATTCGGTCAACGGCAACGTGCTGTTCTGGTCCAACCCGACCTCGATCTCGATCGTCATCAACGACGCCGGATCGGCCGACGTGACCGATCTGTCCGACGACATCGCGCTGCGCAACTCGATCGATGCTTGGAATCGCGTCACCGGAACGACGAGCACGTTGGTCGAGAACACGTCTCCCGCGCAGCAAGCGCGCACCGACTGGGCGTCCAGCGACCTGCACACGATGTGGTTCGACGAGACGGACAGCTCCGGCTACTTCCCGGGCTTCTCGGGCACCGTCGCCGTGACGCCGATCAGCTTCTTCACGAACGGCCAGATCATCGACGCGGACGTGCTGTTCAACGGCGACGACCACCTGTTCACCACGACGCAACAGGGTGGCCGCTTCGACATCCAGGACGTCGCGACCCACGAGTTGGGTCACCTGCTGGGCCTCGATCACTGCAGTCACGCCGGCGCGACCATGTTCCCTTACGTAGACCCGTCGGTCATTCTGCATCGCAGCCTGTCCGCGGACGACGTGCGCGGCCTGCGGCACATGTACCCCGCCGGTTCGTACGCCACGATCTCGGGCACGATTCAACGCTTGTCCGACTCGAGCATCGTCGCCGGCGCCATCGTGGTCGCTCGGGACACGGCGGGACGCACGGTCGGCTCGACCTTGGCGAACGCTTCCGGAGTCTTCACGCTCCAGGCGTTGAGTGTGGGGACGTACGAGTTGTACGCCTGCCCGCTCGACGGTCCGGTCACCGCCGCGAACCTGACGCCCGGCCACACGATTCACACCGACTTCCAGATGACGCCGATCGGGACCCACGTGGTCACCGCGGGGCAGGCGTTGGCGATCGGCGCGCGCAATGTTGATGGCGATACGACCTTGCAACTCGGTCTGTCGTTCGACGACCTGCCGCTGCGCGCCACGACGGGAACGACGACCGCGCACCTCTTGCGTGGTTCCGGGCTGACGAACACGTGTACCCTGACCTGTCCCGACCCGAACATCACGGTCACGCCGACCTCGTGGTTGGGCACCACGGTGTTCTTCAACGTGACGGTGCCGGCGGGCCAGCCGAGCGGACATGCTGATCTGCTGGTCACCGAGATCGGCGGCGATCGCTCGGTCCTGACGGGCGCGCTCGAGATCACGCCCCCCGACCCCGTCGTGAACAACGTGGTTCCGGCGCAGGGTCCCAAGGCCGGCGGCACGGCGCTGACCATCACGGGCACGGGTTTCCTCCCCGGTGCGCGCGTCGTCATCGGCGACCAGATCTACGTCGACGGCGACGTCAACGGGTGTCGCGTCGACAACTCGACCCAAATCACCTTGGTCACGAAGGTGACGGTCGGCGGCATGCACGACGTCGTCGTCATGGATGCCAGTGGGGTCGAGGGCCGCGACGTCGGCGCCTTCTGGTCCCAGGCGAGCCCCAGCATCGACACGGTCTTCCCGGTGGCCGGCACCAGCAGCGGCGGTTCGAGCATCACGCTCACCGGCAACGACTTCCAGGCCGGTTGCACCGTCACCATCGATGGCGTCAACCAGCCGAACGTGACGTTCGTCTCGCCCAGCGAGGTCGTGATCGTCACGAGCGCGGGCGTCCCCGGCGGCCCCTACATCTTGACCGTCACGAACCCGACGACCGAGCAAGGCAGCGCCGCGTTCACGTACATCGCCCAGGCCGATCCCGCGCTGGCTTCGGTCACGCCCGGAAACGGGCCCGCGACCGGAGGCACCGAGGTCACGCTCCTCGGCAACTCCTTCCCGCCGGACTCGGTCGTCGTCTTCGGCGCCGACCCGAGCACCGGACAAGGCGGCACCGCGGTGGCGGTCACCTACGTCGACGCGATGACCCTGCGCGTCACAGCGCCCGCCGGAACGGGGACGGACAGCGTTCTCGTGCGCGACGCCTCCACCGGACAAGCTTCCGTCGACCCGACGGCCTTCACCTACACCGGTGGTGGCGGCGGTGGTGGAGGAGGCGGAGGCGGCTGCGGCAGCCTCGCTCCCCCTGGCCCGTTCTCCATGCGCGACGCCATGGACGGCGCGGGCTGGGTGCTGGCCCTGGCCATCTGGCTGGTCTGGCGTGGACGACGCCGACCGACCCCGGTCCTGGCCACCTGATCCCGATCATTCCTCTCTGATTTCCTGCACGCGCCTCCATCGGTTCTCCGGTGGGGGCGCGCTGCTAACATGGGCGCATGACACCGTCACCCAGAACGCTCGTGTTCGACATCGAAGTCGCCGGATTCCCGTGGGACGAGGTCGACGAGGCGACGCAGCGCTACCTGTTGAAGCGCGCGCGCAACAATGCGGACCGGGAAGCGATCCCCGGTCGCACGGGGCTCTATCCCGGGCTCGGCAAGGTCATCGCCATCGGCGTCTGGTGCGTCGAGGACGCGGCCGGCACGATCCTGCTCGAGGGCGAGGGTCCCGAGGATCCGAACTGGCACCTGGACCCGGGCACGCACATCTTTCGAGGCGACGAAGCCGCGTTGCTGACGCGCTTCTGGCAGATGATCCAGGACACCGGCGGCGATCCCGACCAGCCGCCGGCGCGCGTCGTGACGTTCAACGGTCGCGGCTACGACGGCCCGATGTTGATGGTGCGCTCCGCGCAACTCGGCGTCGCGCCCTCGCGCAACCTCGTCCCGAACCGCTACGGCATCCACGATCACTGCGACCTGTTCGACGTCTTGACGTTCATGGGTTCGACGCGCGATCGCTACTCGTTGGACTACTGGTGCCGGCGCTTCGACGTCGAGAGCTCCAAGGGCTCGATCGACGGCAGCCAGGTCGCCGATGCCTATCGCGAAGGTCGCATCGACGAGATCGGGCAATACTGCATGCGCGACGTGCGCGCGACGGCGCAATTGTACGAGAAGCTCGCGCCGACGATCCTGCCGCTCTTCAAGGGCGGGCCGGACGTCGAGTGATTCCGCTCGGGCCCTGGCGCCCGCGACCGCCCCAGACCACCAGCATCGCGGGCAGGAAGATCAGGTCGCCGATCAATGCGGCGAGCAGCCCGATCACGGCGATCTTGCCGAACAGCACCGTCGTCGGGATCGCCGAGAACAGGAGCGCGCCCCAGCTGCCGGCCAGGATGGCGGTCGTGACCGCGAGCGCGCGCCCGACGCTCAGGAACGCGTGGACCGCGGCTTCCTTGCGATCGCCACGGATCTTCAGCTCGCGGCGATAGCGCGCCAGGTAGTGAATCGTGTCGTCGACCGCGATGCCGAGGCAGACGGTGAACGCGATCGCGCTGGAGACCTGCAGCTCGATGTTCAGGAGGTAGAGCGTCGCGCCGGCGACCGCCAACGGGAACGCGTTGGGCACGATGCTGATCAAGCCGATGCGCAACGAGCGGAACGCGAGAGCGATCGCCAGGAAGATCACGCCGGCCGCGATCCAGATGCCGAGCGCGAAGTCGTGGATGATCAGATTGACGTTGCGGCGTGCGACGTAGCCGGTGCCGGTGACCTCGAGCGTGAAGCCGGGGTTCGCGAGCTGGATGCGGTCGAACTCGACCTGCAATCGATCGAATCCGGCGTTGGCGACGATCGTGCCCTCGTCCGGCACCGTCATCGTGACCAGCGCACGGCGCAGGTCGGTGCGCAGCAGGCGAGCGCGAACGGTTTCGGGTAGCGCGTTCGCCTTGTCCAGGCCATCGGGTCCGGGCAAGAGGTCGCAGATCGAAGCGACCGACAACGCGGCGTGCGTGAGCGGCTCGGTGTCGAGGGCGGATTCGACCTGGCGCAGGACGGGGAAGACCTTGCTCTCGTGGCCCGGCTTCCAGTCGACCATGACCGCGCACCCGAGCGAACCGCCGAACGCGGTTTCGACATCGGCGAGCACGGCGACGGCCTCTTCACCGATCGGTGCGGCCTCGGTCAGCCGGTTCTCGGGTGTGAGGCGCAGCGCGAAGACAGACAGCACGATCGTGGACGCCACGCCGATCCACGCCATGACCTGGGCGCGCTCGACGACCCAGCGCACGAGACGTTCCGCCGGGTCGTGGACCCAGTCGAAGCGCATCGCGAGCGACTGGATCTTGGTCTTGCGCTGACGCAGCAGCACGACCGAGAACAACGGCACGACCGTCAGCACGACGAAGAACGTCATCGCGACCGCGGTCGAGAAGACGATGCCGAAGCGTCGAATGATCTCGACGCGGCTGACCGCGAGCGAGGCGAAGCCCACCGCGGTCGTGAACGACGTCAACGCGCACGCCACGCCCAGATGGCGTACGGCATGCGCAGCCGCGCGCATGGGGGACACGTCGGCCGTGCGCCGTCGCAGGATGTGGATCACCAGGTGGATCGAGTCCGTGAACGCGATGACCATGATCAACAACGGCAGTTGCGCGTTCATCAGGTTCATCGACTCGCCCATCCATCCCATGGCGCCCAGGCCCCAGATGGCAGCAAGGACGCTGGCGGCGGTCGTCAGGATGACGGGTCCAGGTCGCCGGAAGACCCAGAGTCCGACCAGGATGCCGACCAGTGCACCGGCGGCAGCCAGATAGGTCTGTTCGACGCGAATGGCCTCGAAGATGATGCGGCGCAGGGGAGGCACCCCGGTCATGCGAACGGTCCACGGTCCGCGTGTCTCGTCGATCGCAGCCGTGATGGCATCGACTCGGGGCGCGATGTCCGAGATGGACAGGTGCGCGCCGTCGAGTCGCGCGATCAGCAGGTTCGTGAGGCCGTCCGGTGCGAGCAGGCGACCTCCGACCACGGGGTGCTCGAGCGCAAACTGTCTTGCCGCCTCGAACGTGTCTGCGTCGGCTTCGCCACTTGGCAGCAGCGGCCGCGGGATGAACCCACCGTCCAGCACGGGGATCGTGGCGAGGGACACGACCGTCGCAACGCCCTCGACCTGTGCGATCGCGGCGCTCATCGCCCGCAAGGCGTTCGCGCCTTCCGGGCTGAACGGGTCGGCGCCTTCGACGAACAGCAACGTGTCGCCGTCGTCGGTGCCGAAGTCGCGGAACAGTTCCTCGAGCCGGTCGAACGTCGGATCGTTGGTGCGGAAGATCGACGTCGGGACGTCGTCGATCCTCACCCGCGCCGCGCCGATCATCGCAACGGCCGTGATCAACCCCAGGAGAACCAGGGCGAGCCGACGGTAGCGCAAGAAGAGGCGAGCGGCGAACTGCATCCGATCAGCGGACCATCGTGGAGGACTCGAGGTCAGCCGCACTCGTGAACAACTCGACCTGGTGTTCGATCCGAGGCGGAGTCCTGCGACTCACATCGGAGTCGTCGGGACGCTCTGTCTCACTGTCCATCGGGTGCACCCACATCGCGCAGCCAGGGTAGCGAGCTACGCGGCGAATGGCGCCGTGATTCGACGCCCACCTGGAAAGCCGGGGCAGGTCGAGCGCGACTCCTGGCCGCAGTGTTGGTTGGGTACGTCCGTGCGGAAGGGCGGTGTGGTCTTGGCGACGGCTACGCGTCCGGGGGCGGAGCCTGGTTCGTGGATGCCCGGCGCTGCGTCGTGAGACGTCGTCTTGCTCGTCGCCATCGCGTTCTGCACCTTCCTCGTTCGGCGCGGCGAGACCCGCCTCCATTCCGTGTCCTACGACGCTCGGAAGACTCCTCATGGCTGGTGCCGCACTCAAGAACACTTGCAGGTGGAGTGTGGCACGAATCTTCAACGACGACCGCATAGCGTCGTGACCAACAGCGGGTCGCTCGTCCCACCGGCGGCCCGCTACTCTTCTTCGATCAGGCGAGGTTCAGCATCGAGTCGTTCTTGCAGTCGAGACGGGAGGTCCATGTTCTCGTGGAACACGGCAAGGATCGCGATGGGGGCGGGGTCACGCCGCAGCGAGAAGACGTAGTGATGTTGGCATCGTGACACTTGCAGCTCGGGCCAGTGCTCGAAGGGGGGCTTTGTCCGAACGTCCTGACCCGCAAGTGCGTCGAAATGCCTCGCGAGGATGGAGCCGTACTTCCGAGCTTGCTCGACACCCCAGCGGTCGATCGTGTACTCGGCGACCTTCTCGAGATCGACTTCCTCTCCATCAGCGAGGATGTAATCAGGCATCTGGCCCGCTGGAGGCGCTCTCGATCGCGCTGGAGAAGATCTCCTCCACGGTGCGGGTGCTCACTTGCCCCGCTTCCACTTGGGCTGCGCGTTCGCGCAGCAGGGCCTCGAGCTCAGCAAGTGCCTTGCCCTCGTCGGTTCCGATCGTGCTTGCGAGCACGAAATCCTTGATGCTCTTGCCCTGCAGCGCTGCCATGGCCTTCAACCGGTGGCTCTGTTGGTCGGAGACTTCGATGGAGATGCGTTTCATGTGGTGTCCTCCTGGTTCTTCATCGTCCTTTCAGGGTACAAGGGGCATCACAAATTGTCAATTTTGAACATCAGCGACCTGAAACCTGTGGTTCTGGAGATCCAAGGCTGAGAGCCACGCTCTTGTTTGCCGGCCGGTGTCCGTTTGGCGTGTGGGTGTCCCCAAACCCGGTCCACCAGGAACTGGGCATCCAGGGCGCCATACGCAGCCTCAATCGCGCTGGATGCGCGCCATCAATGGCGCGAGCCGATCGGGGTCGGCCGTGTCGGCGTAGGCCTCGAACCCGCACTGCACGTAGGCGTGCGCGGTGGCCTGGGAGGGGAGGCCGATCTTCTCGAGCAGTTCCGGGTCGCGTTCGGGGTCGAGCGTCTGGACCACGCGGCTCGCGACGTAAGGCCCCAAAGCGGTACGTCGCAACGCACGCGTGCGATCTCCGTCGGCAGGGCCGACGACGATGACGTGCACCGGCGGATGCACGAACAGGTCAACGGCGCGGGCGTAGACGGCGGCCAGATGACCGTAGCGGCGCCAGTCACGGGTGAACGCACTCAGGATGCGGCGGCCGGCGTCGACCAGCTCGGGCTCATAGGCGAGCGTACCCAAGCGCACGCAGGCCTCCGCGCACACCGCGTTCGCGAGCAGCGTGTCGGAGTTCTCGTGGATCGAGCCGCGCAGTGTCGGCTTGTGCACGTTCGCATGCAGCGTCCCATCAGGCGCGGTGAATTGCTCCAGGGTGCGACGTGCTAACTGCAGCGCAGGCTCGAGGTAGCGATTGTCGCCCGCGTAGTGCATCGCCTCGACCATGGCGCGCAGCACCGAAGCCTGGTCGGCCAGCAAGCCATGCACGTTCCACGCGCCGTTCCAGTGGTGGAAGACGCCGTCACGTTCGGTGACCCCGCGGTCGAGCAAGAAGTCGAGCGCCGTGCGCGCCGCCTGGGTCCAGCGCTCGTCGTCGAGCACGAGGCCCGCCTTGAACAGCGCGTGGATCGCGACCGCATTGCGATCGGCGTAGATGGTGGGGTCGCAATCGGGCGCGCCGTGCGCCGCGCGCTGCTCGAGCGATTTCTTGTGCGCGTACTCCGGGTCGGCGTCCTGGCTGGCGAGGTAGGCACCGGTGCGCGGGTCGAGCAGCGTGTTCGTCATCCATGTCAGGATGCCCTCGGCCGTCTCGCGATAACTCGTGTCGCCGAGCGCCTGGAACGCCTCGATGTAGGCCAAGAGGCGCTGCGCGTTCGAGCGCAACATCTTCTGGTGGTGGGGGACGCTCCAGTCGGCTTGCGTGGCGTAGCGGTAGAAGCCGCCTTCGACGCGGTCGTGGACCTCGCCCTGTTGCATGCCGCGCAAGGTGCGCGTGACCAGACGCAGCACGTTCTCGTCGCCGGTCTGGGACCAGCGCACGAGCGCCAGGTGCAGCGCGTCGGGGTGGGGGAACTTCTGGCGCTTGCCCCAGCCGCCGTGGACCGGGTCGGCGCTGTCCTGCAGCACCTCCATGACGTCCTCGACCAGTCGGCCGTCGAGCCCGTCCTCGGGGCGTATGGAGGCCTCGTCCTCGGCGATCGCGGCGAACGCGTTGGCGACCGAGATCGGACCCTCGAGATGGTGGTTGCGCACGGCCTGCAGGCGGGCGGCGAGCGGGCCGGGCTCCAGGTAGCCGGTGCGCGCCAGCACCGTGCCCTCGGCGTCGAGCCAGGCCAGGGTGGGCCAGCCGCCGAGGCGCAGGCGCTCGGAGACCTCGGGCTGCTCCTCCCGGTCGACCCGGACGCAGACGAAGTGCTCGGACAGGTGCCCCAGGACCCGCAGGTCGGTCAGGACGCGGCGATCCAGCTCGCGAGATCCCCGGGACCAACGGGCCAAGAGGTGCACGAGCACGGGCGTCCCGCGTTCACGGGCGCGCGCGAAGGCCTCGTCGGAATAGGGGTGCCACTGCATGCTGGGGCGCTGCGGGGGCTCATGGGGCGGCCCCGGGTGCTGCGCCGCTTGATCTATCGGTCAGGTCGGGTCCTCCGTGACTCGGAATCCCAGCCATCTGCATGGTCCCATTCGTGCCCATACGGGTCGATACGGTGCCTCGATACGGTGCCTGGCACTGTTCAGGACCTGGCC
>TARA_R110002096_G_scaffold122404_1_pt1 | contig 21666 bp, 20 predicted proteins | sample TARA_R110002096 | Tara Oceans TARA_R110002096 (sample SAMEA4397295) | marine metagenome | biome: Polar Biome; feature: [DCM] deep chlorophyll maximum layer (ENVO:01000326); material: water (ENVO:00002006), including particulate matter (ENVO:01000060) such as... | depth 35 m
TACCGGAAAGGTCAGGTGTTGCACTCAGTTTTTGCCGCCGCCAAGTATTATTGATGCTAACACCACGCTGGTGCTAACTACAGACAGTGATATTTATCGTTTGTTAAATGGCGTCGATTAATTTTTTGTCAATAAGCTGTTATTCTTGCTGATAGAACAGCAGCCAAACAATCTCATGATGTAATCATTTTAACCCTTAAAGGCAGTCCATAGAAGGAGCCGGAATTTGAAGCATATCTCAACAATGTTGATCGGCTGCGGCCTTGCGCTGTTGCTTATTTTTACCCTTCCGAGCCTCGGTTTAGGGCGCGGCTGGGTGCTGGCCGTAGCGTTTGGTGTCATGATGCTCTGTCACTTTGTGCACTTCGGTATGCACAAGAGTCAAAAAGCAGAGGAAAAAGATAATAATTAGCGCAAACCAGTAAAACGCCCAACGCTGCGTCACTAAATCGGTTGCCTGCAGTAAACTCGCCGGTGTCGATAACCACTAGAGTTAAATAGCTGCAGCGCTGCCAATGGTGCTTTAAATGTTATTTACTTTATGAGTAATATTAAACGGTAATATGACGAAAGTGCAAAAATCAAGAGGCCCTGAAAAAGGGTATGCGATTTTTAGCATCGGTGGGAAAATGAAAAAGTGTGCCTATACTATTTTATTTAAACCAGCCGATGTGTTGAAGGAGGTACCGCACGTCTTATGGGCGCTTTTTCGGCATGATTACCACGTCTACGATCGTGATGTTTGGTCTGATGTACGCAAATTCTTATACTTGGGAACACCTGTATTATAGCGAGAGCCGGGCTTACATGGCGCTCTATATGGGCGCCGCGATGGCCGTTATTATGCTGTCCTTCATGCTGGGCATGTACGTAAACAAAGCAGTAAATGTAGTCATTTTTGTGGGCAGCGCCGTGGTTTTCGTCGCCGCGTTGTTTCTGTTTCGCAGTCAGGATTTCGTCGAGGATCAGGCCTGGATGAAAGCGATGATCCCGCATCACTCCATCACGATCCTTACCTCGCGCCGGGCCGAAATAACCGATCCGCGTGTGTCGAAACTGGCTGAAGAGATCGTGCTGGCCCAAGACCGCGAGATTTCTGAGATGCGATTCTTGGTTGAAGACATTGAGCGCAGTGGTAAAGCCGGCCCGGACACGTTTCTTGGCACGTCGCCAGAAGAAGCCCCGATTGAGGCGGTAGGTGTAGCACTGGCCACACCCGTTATTGCCAGCATTCGTCCAGCTCCGCTGACCAACGCCGAAATCACCCGTGCCCTAGGTGCAGAAGCGACCTGTCGCTTTGGCCGCGCTGTAGATGCCGCCCCGATTTTAGCAACGGTAAACGGACGCGGCGTTGGAAAGATTTCAGGCTCGCTGATTCTGTTGGAAGGTGATGGCACACGGATGGAAGCTGAAGGTGTTCGCATGACCCTCACTCCCCCCGAAATCGATGGGGGTGAAGGTGCCAATCTGATCTTTGACCTGTTGACCGATCGGCCCCTGCGTGTGGGCTTTGACGGTTATTGGACCTGCAATTGAAGGAGGCATTAATGCCAAGCGATTATCAGAAAAAGAAGGCCGTCCTGTACCGGATGGTTATGCCTAAACATACCTGACCTTTTGGCCTGAAGTCCAAGGACTTGTTGGAGCGTGAAGGGTTCGAAGTGGAGGATCACTATCTAGAGACCCGCGAAGAGACTGATGCTTTTATGCGCGAGCATGACGTCAAAACAACGCCACAAACTTTCATTGGCAGTCTGCGGATCGGCGGCTACGATGAGCTTCAGGTTCATTTCGGCAAGAAAGACCCTAAGGCCGATGATACAACGTATCAGCCGATTATCGCGCTGTTCTCGATCGCGGCGCTCCTCGCGCTGGCTTTCGCCTGGGTCGCCCTGCCGTCGGTCTTCGCATGGCAAACGCTGGCTTGGTTTATCTCAATCTCTATGGTTCTGCTGGGTTTACAGAAGTTGAAGGACATCGAGAGTTTCTCAACCATGTTCCTGAACTATGACCTGTTGGCGAAGCGTTGGGTGCGCTATAGTTATGTTTACCCGTTCGTCGAGACAGGCGCGGGTCTTCTCATGACGGCAATGATCCTGCCATGGCTATCCATACCCGGTGCATTCTTCATTGGTACGGTGGGCGCAGTGTCGGTTTTCAAGGCTGTCTACGTCGACAAGCGCGAATTGAAGTGTGCCTGTGTCGGCGGCGACAGCAATGTTCCGCTTGGCTTTGTCTCGCTGACCGAAAACCTTATGATGGTAGGCATGGCGGTGGTGATGGCCATCGTGATCTTCGCTTAGTGACGCTGCTTCAATTGCAGCCCGTCCATCCGGCAGCGAGTAATCAATGATTTTAGCAATTGTGCTGACGGCGCTGCTGATCGCCGTCAGCACTGCAATACATTACCGCGCGCTAAGGTTCGCATCATACTTTGTGACGCCGTCTCGCCATGCTGGGCATTGCCTTGCCGTCACGGTCGTAGTGATCGTACTTGCTCACACCTTCGAAGCACTACTGTATGCAGTAGGCTTCTGGACCGCGGTGCATAATCTACAGATCGGTGACCTAGTGTCGTCAGCATCTAGCGACGGCGCGACCCTTGCCTTCATGGACTACTACTACTTCTCGCTGGTCAATTTTACGACGCTCGGGCGGGGTGACCTTATGCCCGCCGGACACCTTCGGTTCATGACTGCGATGGAGGCCTTTCACGGCTTCCTGCTGATCACGGCATCAGGAACCTTTGTTTTGCAGGTTATGGGCGGTAAAGAACCCTTCGCAAGCTAGCAAAGCTATCACGGCTAGGCGGTGATCATATTGCTATCAATTGACCACTACATATATACCTATTCTTAGAGAGACACGAACATCCGATTTTTATCAGTGCGGGCAAGGGGCTCTCGTTCTCAGCCTGGGCTACCAGTCTGTCTTAGCTTCTGCGCTTCTTCGCAATGTCCTCGCCCACGTTGTTCTAACTTGGCGAGTCTTTCTCTGAAAATCGGGATGTATGTGCTAATCATATCAATCCGTGTTCTTTGGGTCTGTGTTTTATTCATGCCGTGGTCCCTCCATCTTTCATTTGAGTTTAACTCTGATGTTGAGTAACAGTTGGGGAGTCGGGTGGGGCAATAGGGTCTCGTTAACGGTACGGGCGACTGGCGTTCACTCCGGCGTTGGTAGCCGAGTCGTCTAGCCTCTCGCGGATCGTCAGATAATCACGAGTGAGCGGTACCGCGTCTTGTTTCTTGGCAAGCTGGATTTGAAAGACGACATGGCCGTTGTGTCGAAATGCTACTTCGCTGGCAACAAGGTAGAACCGCCACATGCGACAGAACCGCTCGTCATAGATTGACTGTACTTGGTCCAGTTTGGCCTCGAAACGGTTGCGCCACTCCTTCAGCGTCTCCGCATAGTGAAGCCGCCACACTTCGACATCGGTAACATAGAGACCAGACTGTTCCACGATGGCAAGTACCTCTGATAGGGCAGGGCTGTAGCCACCGGGAAAAATATAATGGGTAATCCAGGGATTGGTTGATCCCGGCCCATCGGCCCGGCCGATCGTGTGCAGCAGTGCGACACCATCGTCTTTGAGGCGGTCTCGCAGGGTCGCGAAGAACTCCTTGTAGTGTGGAACCCCGACATGCTCGAACATGCCGACTGATACGATACGATCAAAAGTGCCGTCGATATCGCGGTAGTCTTGCAGACAGAATTGCACGCGGTCGCCAAAACCTTCGGTCCGAGCACGATCTTCCGCGATCTTGTGTTGCTCATGCGAGAGGGTCACCCCGGTGACGCGGGCACCATAGTCACGAGCGAGATGAAGCCCGAGTCCGCCCCATCCGCAGCCAATATCGAGAACCCGTTGTTCTGGCGCCAACAGGAGTTTGGTGGCGATCAGCGCTTTCTTGTTCCTCTGCGCTGTTTCAAGAGTGTCACCCGCTTCTCGAAAATAGGCGCAGGAGTATTGACGGTCGGCGTCCAGGAATAAATCGTATAGCTCACCGGACAGATCGTAATGATGCGCCACGTTGCGTCGAGCTCGCCCGGCAGGGTTGAACTGCGCGAGCCTGCGGCAAAGCCGCCGGAGGTTAGCTAGCCAGCGATGGTGCCATATGTCGGGCTGAAGCGTCAGGTTAACGACCAGCAGCTCGATCAACCCGTAGATATCATCCTGGTCGACAGTGAGTGTGCCGTCCATATACGCATCGCCCAATGCGAGATCCGGATTGATCAGGAGTTTGCGTGGTAAGGAGTGCTCGTGAAAACGCATGGTGACTGTGGATGTCGCCCCGTTACTGTATCGCATTGACCGTCCGTCAGGGTAGACGACAACCAAGTCTCCCTGTGTAATCAGGCGCTTCAAAAAAATTGAAAGCAATCTTGCCCACATCGTTTTCTCCTTATTGCTATCTTTCTTAAAGCAGTTGAAAAAATTACTTACCAGAGATATTCGACCTTGGATTGTGGTGCCGAAGTAAGCATGGTAGGTCATGGTTTTTCAATCAATATACGGACGATGGATTGGTGGCTTAATTGATGCAGATCAGTAAAAGGGCGGAATTAGTGCGATAGGGTTGAATAAAGCAGTATTACACTGCGCCAACCCCGGCTCGCTCTGATCACGCCGGGAGTAAAGGGGTCAATAGTGAAGCGAGAAAGAAACGAACGCAGTCACAAAGATCTGGTTTGTGGCATGGAGGTCAGCCCCAGCGCCGCAGTTGATCAGTTCACTCACGAAGACAAAGTCTATTACTTCTGTTGTGGAGCTTGTCGGGAGACATTCGAGGCCGAGCCCGATAGATATATCCGGTCTCATCGTCAGCATGGAGTGCGCTCGGAGTAATACCACTACTGCATTCTGTTCACAATTGTATCGTGGCAGTCCATTGTTTTCGGCAACCCTGTCTCGCCCACCCAGCTTTTTTTGAACACAAGCCAATGACGATAACTATCATTAATACAGGTAAATAAAGCCATGAATGAATCATTCAATCACGCTGGAGCATGGGGCATAACACTGATCGTTATCGTTTTGGTGTCTTGGTTCTTTTATCGCTATTTCGCTCCCAAGAACTGGAGAGAATGGGCTGGAGCGGGGGTGGTTCAAGCCTTTATCATTGCGCTTTATGCAGAAATGTACGGATTCCCTCTCACCATCTATTTGTTGGTTCGTTTTTTCGGTTTAGACAGCGAATACGTCAGTGCTAGCTTATGGTCGACCCTATTAGGGATAGGTGAAACCGGAATGTTGATCTCAATGATTCTTGGCTACGCGATCGCTTTTCTTGGAATAGGCCTTTTTATTCAGGGATGGCGTCAGGTCCATAAGGCGCGAGGCGAGAATCGACTGGTGACAGATGGCTTATACGCTTATGTGCGGCATCCGCAATACACCGGGCTGTTTATTGCTTTGTTCGGAGAAGGAGTGGTGCACTGGCCAACACTTTTTTCAGTCGGTCTTTTGCCAATTATCGTGCTTGTTTACGCCTGGTTGGCTCGACGTGAGGAGCAGCAAGTGCTCAAGCAATTCGGTGACACGTACCGCGCGTATCAGGAGCAGGTGCCAATGTTCGTCCCCCGCTGGGGCAGTTGGCGTCAGCTCGCTGCAGCTTCACGGGTTAGTAGTGACGATGACGCAGCATGAGCGTTATTTTTGCACTAAGCTCACGGCTCTGATGGGTAAGCAGCCTGCCCGTTAGCTTATTAGCACGCAGCGCAACATAGAAGAGGAAGTCGAACATGGATAACTCGAATAACGGCGTCCATTCCTTACGCATTTTGCCGGTGGGTAACAGCCTTTCGTTGCTACTGCTTGTCAGTTATTTGTTGTGCGTGGGCTTTGGTCTGCTTGTTCCTGGTCAGGTGCGTATGTATGAGGCTTGGGCGCCCTTATTACCCGGCTTCGAATGGCTGACATGGTCAGGGTTCCTGATTGGTATGGCGGAGGTCTATCTGTATGGCTGGTATATTGCCATTGTGTTTGTACCGCTCTATCGCTGGTCCGTCAAAAACGGTTAGCTGATGCCAGGAACACTTAACACCTCCGGAATGACATGGTTCAAGTGCAGATATGATGATTCGTAGAAAACGCTCTCTGACTGGTAATGCTTTTCGTGACTCTATCCGCAGCCCGCTTTATGTAGAGGTTTTTCTATTAATCGTCGAGATAGAAATCTTAACTATTAAGTTCGTTGCTTATGGGTTTTAAACGGAAGGGGATAAATTTTGGCAGTGTTATCAAGCCAATCACTTTCATTACGAACTATATTTGGAATGGTCCTTGTCGCTATTTTGTGGGCTATCTGCTTTCCTTTTATCACCGTTGGTTTGCCTGATGCACCTCCCTTGTTGTTTGCATCTATTCGTGCATCATTGGCGGGAGCTTGTCTAATTGCTATAGGAATGAGGATGGAGCGGGGATTCCATTGTTCATTTCGGCGTTTGATGATGCTTACATTGATTGGCTTCAGTTATACCGGAATGGGATTGGGTGGCATGTTTCTCGGTGCGGGCAACGTAGAACCTGGAATTGCAACCGTATTAGCAAACGCGCAACCTCTTTTTGCTGCAATATTATCGATTTTTGTATTGAGAGAAATAATCACACTTCGCCTATATGTGGGTTTGTTTATCGGTTTTTTGGGCATAGTCGTAATTGCTCTGCCTGATCTTGACTTCGGGACTGATCGATTTGTAGGCACGCTATATGTACTTGGTGGGGCTGTTGGAACGGCAATAGGTAATGTTCTCTTAAAACTTCAGATCGATGAGGAAGATACGTACTGGCCGATGGGGATTCAGCTAGTTCTGGGTGCGGTATTTTTGTTCTTTGCGTCTTTGCTGGTTGGTGAAGGCTTTGATATTAACTGGACATGGTCGTTTGCAGGGGCCGTCTTTGTGCTTGCTATTCCGGCAACCGCCTTAATGGTTGTACTCTGGTACGCCCTGTTAGCTAGAGCACCTTTGAACAAACTCAATCCATTTACTTTTTTGACACCCGTTTTCGGTTTGCTTATCGGGGCTTTATTTTTTGATGAAGTCTTTAGTTTGATAGAACTTGCCGGGATTGCGGTTACGGTGGCGGGGCTGATGGTCATTGTCTTGGTGCCAGATAGAGCTAAGAGTATTGCTTGAGGCATTACCGCTGGAGATGCAATGGGTATTCTGAATATTACGCGAAGGCCCAGGGCAGTAGTTGCTCTTGCTCTGATGGTATGGGGTGTAAGCTTCTTTCTGCATTTCTTCTGGGAAATGGTACAAGTACCTTTTTTTTCCGGAATGGCTGAAGCACGCCACTGGGATGTGGTCTGGCTCTGTATGCGCGCGACACTCGGAGACGCCCATATAACCCTTGGCGCCTATACAGCAGCGGCATCCTTCTCTAAAAATTGGTTCTGGGTTGCAAAATCCTGGAGAACGTCGACATTGATCGGTTATCTCTCTGCCGGATTGATAGCGACTATTATTTTTGAGTACTGGGCAACTGGAGGTGGGCAGCGATGGAGCTACAGTGAGCTGATGCCTGAGCTTATGTTCACAGGCATAGGAGTGCTGCCTCTCGCTCAGTGGGTGGTCTTGCCGATGTTGCTGGCGTACTCCGTAAGGTGGATGTTCATCGGTTGGTCGGTTTTAAAAGCTGAACAAAACAAAATTGCCGAAAATTGATCTGCGTCAAACATGCACGTTAAAGCGAGTACAGTTCAGTTTGGGTTCAGGCTTATGTGATCTGCTGTCAGCAGACAACTTGTTGTATATACCGAAAATTAAATCCGAGGAGCGTAAATTCGTATGGACATCAAAACATTTGGCGAACTGATCGACTGGACGCGTGACCTGCACCAGAACCTAGCTCATTGCCTGGCCCATTGCGCGACACGTCATGAAGACGAGCGCGCCAAAGCATTGCTAGATTATCTGACGACTCACGAATCGGAGCTAGCCAGAATGATCGACGGTTTCGAGCATCAAAGCGCCAAAAATACATTGGAAACGCGGGTGTATGATTACTTGCACCATAATCCCATAAATACTCACGAGACATGCGATGAGCGTTATGTCAAACAGGACTCCCAGAGCATCTTCAGCGAAGTCATTGCTTTTCATAGTCAAGTGATTGGGCTTTACCAAACAATGTCTGAGAAAGCGGAGATACCAGAAGCGAAGGAGCTGTTTGAGGCTCTGTTTAATATGGAAAGGAATGAATCTATGCGTCTATCTCGTCAAGTTGGAAGGATGGACGATCTGTAATTGATTTTCTATTTCGTCAGTTCTATGAGCTATTTAGCTATCTAAATAAGCGCCGTGTGGTTCAGTGAATAGCCCATAGTTTTGTAGATGCTTTTGAGCGTCAGCTTCTGGCCGAGGCTGTGTAAAACGTTTTCAAGAGCAGTAAAACTAGAAGTCGTGCTAAAAAATGCGTTTTACCCAAAACCAATATTTGGGCTGGCCAGCCGATAAATTTAGGTTTCGCGTAGACGCGCGCACTTCAAATTTAGCTCAGCGTTTTTATACACGCTGGGCCGAAACCAGTCACTTATCCGGCCCAAGGTAAGTGCCTTTTAGCCGCACACGGTCAAAGCTGAACACGTGTGCATAAGGACTTTCACCGCACCTGCCCACCAATGGAAGCTTGTGGTCTGGCTTACCTTCAGCCAGTAACACTCGACCGCCACAAATTGGACAGTCGCCACTGAATCAGGATCAATTTTCCCGACAAGATTCATAGATGTGGTTCGCTCCCTTCGTGGCACGACGCCAAGCTTTTCGGAGATTGTCTTATGATCATAAAAGTCGTGAGGAAGGCGCGAGAAATACTCTGCCAGGTCATCGCGTGCAGTCTTTTTGGAAACGATTATATTCCGGCGCTCAAATAGGTTTGCTAATGTTGCGCTATCCACACGATACTGATTAAGTGCATCAAAGACGTTTTTATCTGACGCGTAATACATTGCTGGTCCGAAAGTTCTTTTTTTCAATTTCGCCACCCCATCCAACCTGGGTTGTATGAGTCAGTTACAGCCGTTACCGCGTCAAAGCTTACTTGGTTAAGCACAGCTTCTCTAATAGGATCGAAACCCCAAGCCTTTACATATCTCTCCTTGGCTATTTTGAAGTTCGCGACTATATCGGCATCGGCAGCGGGCGAGGTAACTCGAATCTGGACCGACTTCCCAGACTCCAACATCTGATACCTTGAAAGACTATCTAAAAAATATTCAAATTCCGTGTGTGAAGCGCCCGGACGGTTGTAATAGACGACGTACCCGGGGCCGACTTTCTCAGTACCTTTGTGCTGCACAATTAGATATGGACTCGTGAGCGCTTCAATCGTTGCTGGCTGCCCCCAAACATCGCCTTGGCGGCGACGTAGTACCAAGTCGGGGTAATAAAAAGTGTATTCGCCACTCATTTTTTTAAGAGCAGTCAACCGAATGATGTCATTGGCAATGGTGAAGAACCGATTTATGTCACGTGGGCCAAGATAGTGAAGATACACATCTTGCGGAATAGGAATAGAATCGAAACCGATTTTTTCGATGAGATCGTAAAATGGCTTGGCGTAACCATGATCGTGATTATGGACGAAAAGTAGGCCCCGGACTTCGTAGTTTTCACAATCTGTGACCGCAAATGTGGTGCGCCATGAATCCGAATCTCTTGCGCATTCAACCGCAATTGCTAGAGATTTGAATGCGTCGCGCAATTTGGTTTTGCCAATAGTTTCTTTCTTGTAAGCCTTGAGATCGGTATGCAGGTAAATCGTGCTACCTAAGTAAGGATCCTCATAGTAGAAAATGGCGTCGCCGGGATGATGTGTTTTCGGCTTGCCGTCTGCTCCCAGATGGGTAGGACAATGACAAGAAAAATTCTCGTTCCATTTTTCTTTCATCTGCCAGAAAAAACTGCTGAATATATCGCACGAAAGCTTCTCTGCGATCTCGCCAACGTTCACTGTTTCGGCCACAGCTCCTCCTAAGCATGTTCTTTCCCGGAAACGGGATTCTGAGGGCAGTGTAGCAGGGAGGACCTAATCACGTCAGGGGCAAATAGCTCATATCCGCAGGTTGAATTCCGGTATGAACTTGAACGTCTCAGGGGTCCGCTTTGGGCAAAAGCAGACGGAAGCTAGCACTTTCGAGATAGGCTGAATTAGTTCACAAGCCCAAACAGTCTATGAGCATCAGCTCTTCGTCTCATCGGGAGCATATTGAGGCGAGTTCTCTGCATCCACTGCGAGGAGGTGGTTAGTAAACGACTCCTTCGATTCACAACGCCACGTCGCCCACAGCTTTGCGCCTGAACTATCTGCTGAGCCCATATCAAGCTCAAGAGCGAGCCAGTTGCGTGCAGCCATGACGTATCGGTTGGAGCCAGGAAATAACATCATTTTTGAGCTCAAGTTCACGTCAATCTCCTGCTCGCTCTTCGCTACGGTATTGAGTACGTGGAAGAAAAGGCGCTCCGGTACAGACACGAGAGATGGATGTACGATCGCAGTGGAGGTGAGCTGCTGAATTTGTGCCCAGTTCTCTTTAGGCCCTACATCCTTTCGGAAGGTAACTCCCCAGGCGGCGACATGCACGTCACCAGACACTATCGTAACTCGCAGCTCGTTTTTCCTGGCGGTATTGATCAGAGTATCAATAAGCCTCTTACGCTCTCCCTCATGATCGTTGTGGGTCCAGTGGTCTTTTAAATCATCTGCACTACTGTCCAGTACGTGGTCTGAGCCAAAACTGTCCAAAAATGCCTCGGCGAGTGAAAGCTTGGGGTGGACCACAGGGACGGAGGACATAAACAATAGATGCTGGCATCCCGCCCCCGGGTGCTTACGGTCATTCCTTTCGACCGCACCAAGATACGCTTTTAGCGAGTCCCAAGTATGAGGGCCCATTACTTGCTCGTGGGAGCGCTCCGTTCGCAGATCTGCCACAACCAACCGTACTGGCCCCACTGCATGGGCGAAGGTAAAACCTGGCTGCTTATCGAGCAACGGTAACGCCAGCTTATCTGAGCCTAGCACTTCAGACCAAACGATAGGTTCGTATAGGGGAGTATCGGTTTTGGCACTCACGTCGCTGCGAGTTTTAAGCTCGGGGAGACGGCCTGCATCATGCTGCATCTGGAATACCCAAAAAGCGCGACGGGCGTGATAGAACAAGGTCTTAAATAATGGGCTTTGCTGCATCTCCGCGCTATACGAGCCCCATCCATCGAAGATGTCATGATCATCCCACATCATTACTGTCGGCATGCGTGCCATGGAATCGGAGGCATCACGTGACTTTTTCTTCGCGCCCCACGGACTACGTTCCTTGGGTAGCCAGCGAGAGCTATAGAGTTTGATGTAGTAGGACTCGATCTCTTGCTTCAACTTCTTGTTTACGGGATAACGTAATTGTTCAGACCGCGGCAGGCCAATCCATTTTTTTAGCTGCTTGATATCTTCCCAAATCGAATCAAAATAAATTTGATCACCGCCCATCAATAAGAGATGAAACCGCTGAAGCTCTTTGTCATGCGTGCGGTGCTCGTGCCAAAGCTGCTCTTTGTCTAGTTGATAGCTTTCAGGGCGAACGGCTTTGTCATGATTGCAAAGAAGATCACCCCAGACCTCGTTCTCAGATTTAACAAGCTTTCGGATACCGCTTGGATCAGAAAAACCATTGCACGAGACGTAGGCCATACGCGGAGCGTAGCCTTTGCCCGGCACGGTGAAGTGCCACCGCTCTTCAACGCCATCGATGGTGTATTCGACTTTTCGCTCTTCGTTGGTCTGCTTGCAGGAAAGGTCATACCGAAGGTAAACGATGCCATCGTGCTCCAAGAGCACGATCGGCGCTTGAACGCTTTTTCCATTGAGCTTGAGATCAGGCTGGGCTGCCTGTTTTTTGATGCCGATCAGCGCACTTACTTTCCAACTGGCTGTTTCTGATACACCGCGAAATGACAGAACTGGTCCCAGCAATAAAGTAGTCATAATCCCTTCCCTGTTGGTATTGATTTGGTTATGCAGAACGTTCCTGCTCTTGCGCAATAGCCATTACTATTCTTGCTCGAGCCAATGCCCTCTCTGCCAAATATTGGCTTTCTCCAGATTGCTCTGACCAGTTCCAGAATCGCTGTACTGCCAGCCTCGTCTGATCTGGGTCACGACAATTTGCTAAGAAGACATATTGCATTTTTTGAACGTTATCTGCGACGTACACACCGAAGGGACTGCTGATGACAGTTGCATCGGGAAATCCCAGCAGGTTTGTTGCTTGGGTCTCTGTTACGGTACGGTGACAGGCGACAAAGTGGATGGGGCCGCCTGCACTATCGAGTTCGGTCATATCCATATGGTCTCGGAGATGCGGACGGCCCATAGGCTCGCGGGCGGCAGGTACGCTGAATGCGGCTGGAACTGCATGAGCCTTTGCTAAGATTGTCTTGCCGGCAATCTGAATGAGCAACGACTCACTTTTTGTATCGGGTTCGTTGCGTCCGAGGAGTGCAGAGTAGACCTCGCCCTCCATTGCAACAATGCGTCCAGCAAAATCAAGGCGGCTCCATTCGAGAGCTGCGCCCATATCGAATCTTCCACCTTTGGCCGCTTCACCGCCTCGACGAGTCTGAGTCAGGACTGCATCAAACAAGGCTTTAGAAACCTCTGTGTGGAGCGCGGCAATGTCTTTCACTAATCCGCCCCGAAACCCAGAAGCGGTATCTTTGAACTTTGCAAACCGGCGGTTGCGCGATTCCTGCGCAGGGTCGTCGCTGGTAGCACATGAAGGCAGCTCTATCAGCCTCACCTTACCCGGAGACACCTTAAGCGCCTCAGCATACTCAGCATGACAAATACCAACATCCTCCCCGGTTTTAGCCCAGCCCGCGTTGCCGTTGTACAGCACAATCAGGATGTCGCAATCACGAACCTGCTTTAGACATACATCCCAGCTGTCCTCTGAATGGTCCAGAGCCTCCGCATCCTCGTTAATCCAGACCTTAAATGGTTTGAGATCAAATAGACGCTGAGCTTCAATTTCCTTTTTAAGCGAACGTCTTATTTCAGAGAGAGTCTTCTCTTCCTTTGATGAAAAGAGGTCGTTACAGCGACTGGATAGCATTACCCGTATTCTTGAACTTGTAGCCATGAGGTTCTCTGAGCTCCTTGAGATAGGCGTGGTAATCTTGACGAGCCCTGGAAACATCGAGCCTAGCTCGCCTGACTTTTCAAAGGCTGCGCTCTGAAGGATATGGAAGCCGCGCACCTAATCGTCGGTAGCGTATATTTTATCTTGCGACATCTCTCTAAACCGGTCGATTACTATGTTGAGACGCTTGTGCAGGTCAACGTCACCCTCTGGGTGGGTTCGGCCAGTGTAGCCACCCGGCAAACTCATCGCATAGCATACGTATCACTGGTTTTCTACTTTAACTGCAATGCTCGCTTCCATTCGGGCGCCTGCCACTCCCAAACATAAATTTCCTCAAACGTCTTCGGTAGCAACATGCGACCAATCTCGATGCTCGCCGATAACGGTGTCGCGGGATATAGGTGCACCACACGAGCACCCGCACCTGTGAGTCGCAGAAGGAAGGAATCGAATTCACGGCGAAAATTCAGTAGGTGTGTTTCTTTGCGTATAATGCCGCGGTTAGGCAGTTCAGCGCGGAACTCGACGAACTCATGGCCGACTGGAAATGCGACAATCCCCGAAATACTGACAACCACTGACACCTCGCGCGGTAGCGCTTTTGGCACGTCATAGTTGTAGCTGGGCTCAGGGCAGGTCTCGCACTTGTCCCATAGCCAGCCGTCGTTGGGCAGGTCCAGCACGTTAGCACGGGTCTTGTCCCCAATCAGAGCGCCAAGCTTCATCAGCATCGGTATCGGCGCAAATCCCGCAATAGTTAAGTGAGCGTCCCCGTTACGGGCGACGAGCGCCGGCTGAATACGTCGGACGTATTGATCGGTCAGCGCTTTCTCTGCAAGAGGCCAGAAGTCAGGGTCGTTGTCTTGGAAATCGAAGTCGCTGCGATTGATGTGTATGTGGCTGCCCTGAGGAAACAGCTTAAAGTCGCTGTTCTCCAGTAACGCAAAGTGAATCTGCTCGACGTCGATGTTGGTTACGTGCGGGCCAATGGGGAACGTCATCAGCAACGGCAAACTCTCCACCACACCGGTGGCTGAGTAGATACGTTCGATGCGAGCTTCATGTTCGCGTTTCATGGCTTGTAACTGCGGCGTGGTGAATTTGTTGTTTCTTCCATGCCGGTCTATACGAGTGTGGCACTCATAGCACGCTAGCATCAGGTTGTTGACGTCCTTGGCTAAGCGCTCCGACTCGCCCTTGACGCCCCGTGGGCCTCCAGGACTATCAGCTATGATGTGCGCGTGTTCGCCCGTGAAGACCCTTTCCTTGGTCAAGAAGTCGCGCCCCACCGCCTTGCAGCAGCCCCTGAATTCGCAGCGACCGGCAGCCGCCACCCAAAGGTCTCGGCGCACATCGACCGGAATCCGAGCGCGGTCCTGGGTTCGAGTTCCGTTCGTCTTAGCAGACGCTTTTACCCTCGCGTTAGCGGTTGGCATTGTTTTGTTCGCTACCAATCTTCTTCTTCTCCAGCTTCAACTCTCTAAACGTGCCTCGGCGGCTCAGTGTCCAAATACGGATGCTGCGTGTGCCGATGATGGGAAAAAACAGGCGATCGCCTTCAAACGTATCACCGGACACGGCCTGTTCCCAGTCACGTCGGTCAATACTGCTTGGCGTTGGGTCGTGCTCGGGGTGTGTGTGCCATAGTCCGAGGTATGCCGATGTGTGCCCCTGCTCTAGCCAACGCTGGCGAGCAATGTGCTCGTGTGTGGACGACCTAAAGAAGCTGAACCTGCGGCGGCGGTCACTGCTCTGCGGCGTGGTCACCTCGTCGACGACCACGTCGTGTGAGTCCAGCAGGTGGCGCCCTAGCAGAACTCCGCCTGCCTCGCAGTGCCTCCAGCGTCGCTGCGCGAACGCTTGCATCTGCAGTAAAGCGTGCTCGACGATGATGAGTCGCCGGGTAGGCGTGACGCGGTAAACCAGCCTCATGCCGACACTTCTGACACACGACAGTGGCGGCAAGCGCGACCGAACACCTGTCGGGTCGCATCCTCAGATAGAGTTGTGCGTGCGGCTTGAAACCAAGGTGTTGTGCGGAGTCCATGCTGGGCAGCTGCCCGGCCCTCTCCTACCCAGAAGCGATACGAAGGATCTCGGTCTTGATAGCCAGCAGCTACCGCAGTAATGGCCGAAAGGATGTGTTCAGTTGCCAACAATCCTGTGCGCCTTGCCTGGATCGGGCCGAAAGGAACGAAAGCACCGGCACAGCCAGTGAGATTGCGTGTGACGGCTTGGCTCGGTTCCAGAAAGGATGTGCTAGACAATAGGGAAGGCATCCCCTCATCGTCACGATAGGTACAGTCTAGGCAGCCTTCACCTTTAGCCCACACCAATACCGAGTGCCCTCCTAAATCCATGGCCTCCAGCCAAGTAAAGACGATAGGCAGGTCAAAACGCTTGTCCTTGAGCACCCGCGAAACTGATCGCTCGATTGACGGTGCGCCGAACGCGATAACGATGCCGTCATATTTGCCGAGATTCGCAGTTTTAAGCCAGTTTTGTGCTGTAGTACTGACCGGAATGATATTTAGTCCCGGGTAACGCCGCTCCAACGTCATCTGCAGGCCAACTGGCTTGCTAATATCAATGTATAGAGGCTCAAGAAGGTGCCGAAAGACGTTGTCTTCTGAATACTCGTCGTGGTCTACCACCGTGATCTTGCCCACGCCCGCAGCCGCAAGGGTATCGACTACGACACAGCCAATGGCTCCTGCACCCAACACCACCACGTGCTTATCGAGAAGGTCCAGAGACGCTCCACCTCGCTCGCGCATATAGAGGGAAGTATGTCGACGCATGGTTAATGGTGTGATTAGTGATTTCTCGTCAACTATTCCGCGGTGCGCTCCGAAGGTAACACCTACCAATGATCGACCACCGGCTTGGCGAGGGACAGAAACCAGCAGTGCTAAACGCTTGGGTGCGTTCTTAGACGGACCGAAGAGCTCACCCCATAGCTTTAATTGGCTGGGCGACAAGCGCTGATGAACATCTTCGATAAAACCGGTCGTCAGTATGTCAGGCAACGTGGGCGGCAATGCTAGCGAGTCGACGTGAATGTACAAGGCCCTTTGCCCCGCGAGCTTTTTGCTACGCACTTCCCACGGCAACTCAGCGTCTCGCTCCACGAAGTACCACTTCGGTTTGCCAAGTTTCGAATCTACGAAACCCTTGACCATGCGCGAGGCGCCGTCGACCTCAAAGTAAGCGCGGGATCGTAGTGAACCCGGCAGGTGCAGCCAATAGCCCTCCAGCTCGTTAAAGAACTGAGCGTGGCCAGTACCTGCGTCGGCTGACGAGTTTTCGAGTAGGTAATATGCCTTGAGCACTGTGTACGCCACAATGTCAGCGCGACGGTTAGGATCGAGCGACAGACCCTGGCCGTCGTCGATGCAAACTATACCGTTATAGCTAACATGTCCGAGCGGCTCTTTCGGGGGCAGAGTCCAAACCTTCGGCAGACGCAACTGCTCCTCATCACAATCGACGTACACCGGCCAAGAGCGAGTTGCTCCGGTGAGCTCAACGCCCAAGCAATTCGGTGCTGAGTTGTCTAGGCGAATAACCTTGATGCCATGCACGCCGCAAATAGCCTTGATGGCCTCATGCGCGTCATCTACCTTCGAGGGGACAGCCGCCTCGATGGAGGACTCCGTCATGCAGAGTTCCCGGTGCTGATTACCGCAGGAGAGACCGCCTTAGCTGTCTCCGACTTCTCAGGAACCTTGAAGTCGTCGCCGAACTGTTTTTTCAAATGTTTGCAGGCATCTTCAGGAAGGTCTTCGTCATACGCTTTTTGCAGCGCATCGCGTAGTGCCTCGAGCTTCTCTTCGAAGTTCTTCATCTGCGTGGCAGTTCGCATTGCCATCAGGTCGGAATACGGTGCCACCGGCAGGAAGATCTTCAAACGCGGGTGTAGGCCATCGTCGTCACGGTATTCGTCGGTAAACTGGCCAAGCATCGTATTGACCCAATCAAGCATTGCCAGCAAGTCGACCGGCTTTCCGGATATGGCAAAGTTGGGCTTGAACCATTGAAGTGCAGCCACTGTGAGAGCGATGCTCAAAGGTGCGCCGGAACCCTGGAACTGGAAATTCCGCCAGCGTTTAAGGTATCGGATGCAACGGCGGTACTGCGCCAGCTTGCTTGAGTCATCAAATGCACTGCAGACTCGTTTGGTCAGCTCCTTCGGGTCGGAGACCTCCCAAATGCGATGCTCTTCGGCCGAGTTCTCCTTGCCTTTCGCAAGGTAGAGCTTACCGTCATCACCCTTGGTGTAGACGACCAAGTCAACGTGGTATGCAATCTCACCATCGCTCATATAGTTGACGGTTACGCACGGCCTACGGATGACTACGGTGCGAAAGTTCGAATTTGCAGCGTCCCGGACCTTCTTCTTAAGTTCCAATGGGTCGGAGTATTCATCCTTATCACAGTCGAAAATTAGGCCGACGTCAATGTCAAAGTTACCATCCAGCGGCACTACACCCGTGTGCATGGAGTAACTGCCCTGATTGAATTGGGCGAATGGCGGCACGTCGTCGCCGAGCTTATCTCTCAGCGCAGTCACGATGGTATTGCGCTTCTCACGGAGCGTCGCCTTTTCATCATCCTCCTCGAAACGGATGGCGCTATGAAAATCTTCAAATGATTTTTGCACTGACGGCATGCGCGGCTCCTCAATTTAGATAGCTTGTTGGTGCGTTGCATAAGTGCTTATGCGGTTTACATATAAGGTATAAGGCTACGACTATCTGCACGATAAATCAATATATAGTAAAAACGTAAACAAAAAACACTACATGATGTGAGTCTTAACTAAGGTTGGGAGTGCATATCCGAGCTGCTCATGATCGGTGAAATACGGATATTTAACAGCAATCGTAGTTTCGCCAACATGGGACGACAGAAATTTCTGTCGAGTAGTAGGAGTCTCTTGAAGGCTACGAGAGATTGTTAGCCATGGCTGAAGAACTGCCGCTTTTGGCCGATACCGGCCGGTGGTGAAGGACAGCTATCAGCCAAAATCTACTGCTCGGTTATGAGTATCAAAGGCGCAGCGTGCCATCGACATTTACTAATGCTTGCAGGATGCCTGTGCGCCCCACCTGAGGCAGTACTCAGATAAGTTGCTCACGCATTATTCACCAAAACCTAGTGGGCGCGATTTGGGCACGATCTGGGCACTGACGATTTTAAAGGGTTTGCTCGTAATTTGAGCTAGATGTCATGGGATTCATCAGCTGTCTGACTCGAAATTGAGTGCTAGCTGATTGGGGCAGGTATCGGCTTGTGAATTTGTCGATTTAGAGGATATGTAAGCTGCTGATTTATAAAGAGATGGTGCACCCGACTGGATTCGAACCAGTGACCCCCGCCTTCGGAGGGCGGTACTCTATCCAGCTGAGCTACGGGTGCATATAGGTAATACTAGGTCATTTTGACCTTTAGCCGCACCGTGGCACAAGAGGGTGAGTATTGCCTTCGGAGGGCGGTACTCTATCCAGCTGAGCTACGGGTGCGTGGCGGTGAAGTTCGGTGGTCTCGACGGCTGTCGTGTCCGAGTTTCAGCGCCGCAATGATACTCACTGAACTCCCTTGCGTCCATGTTTGTGCGCGGATTCGCCGCGCTGTTTAGCATGCGTTGTGGGTATTGGCTATTTTGTCGCCTGCCAGTTTCCCGGTATACTCGCGCTCATTGTCCGGGCAAAGTACTTGGGCACGACTCTTATAGCTATGATGAGGATGCATAAGGTGATGACTTTGAGAAAAATTCTGCTGGCCTCGGCGGCCATGCTGGTAGTAGTTGCCGGTAATGCCTTTGCTGCAACGGCCAACGAAGAGGCCATCGCCGATCGTCTGAAGCCCTTTGGCTCGGTCTGCCTGGTTGGTGATCCCTGCGCGGAAGAAGTGGCTGGCGGTGGCGCGGCTGCTGGCGGTGGTCCACGTACAGGTGAAGAGCTTTATGGCAAATACTGCACGGCCTGCCATAGCAGCGGCGTACTGGGTGCTCCCAAGACTGGAGACAGCGCGGCCTGGCAGGCGCGTCTGGATTCGCACGGCGGCGATATGGGCCTGCTGGTTCAGTCGGCGGTTAATGGCTTGAACTCCATGCCGCCTAAAGGCACCTGTGCTGATTGCTCGGATGAAGAGATCCTGAACGCGATCCAGCATATGTCCGGCCTCTGATTTCAGTAGCCGAATAAAAACGCCCCGCAGATGCGGGGCGTTTTTCGTTGTGCTGTTGCTCAGCGGTTGAGCAGGCCGCGCAGGTTGGACAGGGCGGCTTTGCCACGTGCCTGCTTTTCCTCGGCGGGGGCCTCTTCTGTGCCTTCCCATTCAAGATCTTCTGAGGGTATTTCTTCGAGAAAGCGGCTTGGCAGGCAGTCGAAGACTTCACCGAATTGACGGCGTTTGGCGGCAAAGGTAAAGGTCAGGGTTTTACGCGCTCGGGTAATGCCAACATAAGCCAGCCGGCGCTCCTCTTCTACGCTGTCGGCCTCGATGCTGGAGCGGTGCGGAAGGATTTCTTCTTCCATGCCGGTGATAAATACGTGTGGATACTCAAGCCCTTTGGAGGCGTGCAGGGTCATCAGCTGCACGCGGTCGTTGTCCTCTTCCTCTTCCTGACGTTCGAGCATGTCACGCAACACCAGTTTGGCGATGGCGTCCTCGATGGTGGTTTCGCCGCTCTCGTCCTTCTCCACGATGCTTTTCAGCGCGTCGAGCAAAAACCAGACGTTGCCCATGCGCTTGGCGGCGATCTCGTCGCTTGAGCAGTTCTGGCGAATCCAATTTTCGTAATCCAGGTCCAATACCATCTGGCGTATGGCTTCGATCGGGTCTTCCTTGCTGCACTTCATGCGCACGCCATCCATCCAGTGGATAAAGCGCTGCAGCTTTTCTGCATAGCGGTTATCCAGGCGTTCGCTCAGGCCGGTTTCGGTGCAGGCTTGATACATGCTGACCTGCCGCTCGTTGGCGTAGGTCCCGAGCTTTTCCAGCGTAGCCGGGCCTATTTCGCGGCGCGGTACGTTGATTACCCGCAGCAGCGCATTATCGTCATCCTGGTTCACCAGCAGGCGAAAGTAGGACATCAGATCCTTCACTTCCTGTCGGGCGAAGAAGCTGGTGCCGCCGGACAGGTGGTAGGGCACCTGGTGATGCTGCAGTTTGAGTTCGATCAGGCGCGCCTGATGGTTGCCGCGATACAGGATGGCAAAGTCACGCCAGGCACGCTTGTGCTGCAAGTGCTGGTTTTGAATCTCGACCGCCACTCGCTCGGCTTCCGCTTCCTCGTTGCGGCAGCGGATGACGCGCAGTGGCTCACCATAGCCCAGCTCGCTCCATAGCTGCTTCTCGAACACGTGCGGGTTGTTGGCAATCAGGGTATTGGCTGCGCGCAGAATACGGCTGGTAGAGCGGTAGTTTTGCTCCAGCATCACAACCTTGAGAATCGGAAAGTCGTCTTTCAACTGCGCGAGGTTTTCCGGTCTGGCGCCCCGCCAGGCATAGATTGACTGGTCGTCATCGCCTACCACGGTAAAGCGCGCCTCGGTGCCAACCAGCATCTTGACCAGCAGATACTGGCTGGCGTTGGTGTCCTGATACTCGTCAACCAGCATGTAGCGGATACGGAACTGCCATTTTTCCAGAATGTCGGGATTGTCTCGAAACAGCACCACTGGAATCAGGATCAGGTCGTCAAAGTCGACGGCGTTATACGCCTTGAGGGTGCGCTGATAATGCATATAAACGCTGGCGGCAGTCTGATCCTGAGGGGTCTTGGCTAGCGCTAGTGCTTCATCGGGCAGGATGAGATCGTTTTTCCAAGAGGAAATTTTGTTCTGAATGCCATCAATACCGTCGTCTGCCCCGTAGTCGCGATGCATAAGATCGGTAATCAGGGCCAGGGCATCCTGTTGATCGAAGATTGAGAAGCCCGGCTTATACCCGAGGCGCTTGTGCTCCTTACGGATGATGTTCAGGCCCAGATTATGGAAAGTAGAGACGGTCAGGCCGCGAGCATCGGGGCCCTTGATCAACTGGCCGACTCTGGCCTTCATCTCGCGCGCGGCCTTGTTGGTAAAGGTGACGGCGATAATATGTTGCGCGCGAATGCCGCACTCTTTGACCAGGTAGGCAATCTTGCGCGTGATCACACTGGTTTTGCCGCTACCCGCGCCAGCCAGCACCAGCAGTGGACCGCTGATGTACTCGACAGCTTCCTGTTGACGGGGGTTTAGACTTGCCACTGGTCGAGTTCTCCTGCTCTGGGGGTGGGCAATAGTAGCAGTTTTTGCTCAACTGCCTCGGTAATAGCCAAACGCTAGACTTGGTTAATCGGTTTAATTTCGCTATAAGTGGCATTACAAAAGCGTTGTATATGCTTAAATTTAAAAGAAACTTGTCGTTTTAGGGGGTTCTGGATCGATTATGTGAAGGCGCGAAAAGTCGTCATGCATAAGTAAGACCCTAAGTAAATCATATAGATAGCAGTAGTTTGGGGTGGTGC
>TARA_R110002096_G_scaffold195693_2_pt1 | contig 21639 bp, 16 predicted proteins | sample TARA_R110002096 | Tara Oceans TARA_R110002096 (sample SAMEA4397295) | marine metagenome | biome: Polar Biome; feature: [DCM] deep chlorophyll maximum layer (ENVO:01000326); material: water (ENVO:00002006), including particulate matter (ENVO:01000060) such as... | depth 35 m
AACCTCCCGTATGCCAATGGTTTGGCCGGCGAACACCGAGCTGAGATTGATCTTGCGTCTGCTGAGGCAGATGCGCCCGGTGTGGTTGCTTGTTGTTGTAAATCCCGATGAAGTTATCGAAGCACTCTTGCTGTTGCAGGAAGTTGAAGGAAGCCGAACACGGATTCTTTGAAAGACGACGAGCTGATAGAGTCGAAGCGCGAGAACCTCAAGCTACGAGCAGAACGCCGGCGCGTGAAGGAGGAGCGCGACATCCTGAAAAAGGCCGCCGGGTACTTTGTCAGGAACCAAGGGTAAAGTACCAGTTCATCGAGGCCCATCGTCAGTCGTTCTGTGTTGCCGTGATGTGCCGCATCCTGAAGGTAGCTCGAAGCGGATACTACGACTGGATCGATCGTCCGCTGTCGAACAGGGCATGCGAGAACGAGCGCCTGCTGGCGCTGATACGCGCATCACACGCGGCCAGCGGCGGCATCTACGGTTCGTCCCGAGTTACCGCGGATCTGCGCGAAGTCGGTGAGACTTGCAGCAAAAATCGAGTGGCTCGTCTGATGCGAGTCAACGATACACGGGGTATCACGGGGTTCAAGCGGCCCCGACCGCTGGTCGGCAAGCCATCGCTTCTCATGCCCAACCGACTGCAGCGGCAGTTTACTGTCGGCCGGCCTGATGAGACCTGAGTTACCGACATCACCTATGTCCGCACTTGGCAGGGTTGGTTGTACCTGGCCGTGGTGATCGATCTCTTCGCGCGCAAAGTCGTGGGCTGGTCAATGAAGCCAACGCTCGCCAAAGAACTCGTTCTCGACGCGCTGCTGATGGCGGTATGGCGACGCAGGCCAACTGAGCCTGTCATTGTCCGTTCAGATCAGGGAACGCAGTACGGCAGCGACGCCTGGTATCGATTCTGTATCTCGCATAACCTCAAACCGAGCATGAGTCGTCGAGGCAACTGTTGGAACAATGCAGTTGCCGAATCGTTCTTCGGCAGCCTTAAAAAGGAAAGAATCCGCAAACAGATCTATCGAACTCGAGACCAGGCACGTGCCGACATCTTCGACTACATAGAAATGTTCTACAATCGAAGACATCGTCACAGCCATCTCGGTGACGTCAGCCCAGAGGCCTTTGAACAAGCCTCAAAATGCAGTGGAGCCGTGTCCGTCTAACCAGGGGAATTTCATGTCGAGTAGCTCATCATGTAGGGTCTTGAGACCCTACACTACCCGTGTCAGCAACTCTTACGATGCACTGAGTTATCTCGAAAACGGAACAGATCGATTGACGGTGGCGGCGAATAAGAACCGGGGAATTTCATTATCATGACCGAGTCGCTAATCGGCACAATTCAGAGACTACCGCCTGACGACTGCGTCACCCTGCAGGAGCTGGATGGCCCAAACGGGAAGCTGCGAGTCAGCCAGCATGGCCAATATCGCTGGTTGCAGATGGCGGACGCATCCATTCAGTCGCTGGTAGATGTCAGAGCGCCTTCGCGAGTGCTGAGCCCGTCAGTTGTTCTGATGCTGATGGGCTTGGCTTTTACTCAAGGTCGGTCGCGTCTGCTGAACCTGGGCCTGGGCGGCGGCGCCATCGAGCGGTGCCTGCGGAAAGACTTTCCGGATCTAGCGGTAGAGAGTGTGGAGGTGGATTCACTGGTTGTCGCGGCAGCAAGAGAGCATTTCATGTTGTCCGATAGTCAGATTGTCCACGAGCAGGACGCGGAACGGTTTATTGCAAATGCATCGGGCCTTTATGATCTGGTGCTGTGCGATCTTTTTTTCGCTGATCAGTTAGCCGCCTGTGTTGAGCGCAGCAGTTTTTTCGCCGACATAAAGCGCTGTCTGTCCCCAGGGGGCGTTTGCGTGATGAATTTGCTGTACACCGATCAGCACGCCTTGGTGAACGCATTGAAAGCAGCCAGAACGCATCTGCCAGCGACCTGGCTCATAGAAATCAAGGGTCATCAGAACGTCATTGCCTATTTCATGCATGAACGCAGTGAGGATGATGCCGAACTGCAGCTGGCATGTAAGCAATTTCTGCAAACGCTGGACGCAGAACCACTGACTTTCGAGTGGGAGTTGGCGTTCCTGCCAGATCGCCGGCCCTGAACATCTGGCGTGAAATTTACCGTCGCAATATTTTGGCCGAACCGACGCCACATCTACCTCGGCGGCGAACGCGATTAGCCCACCCAATACCCGTTCTCAATTCAGGCGGCTTGGCCCCATCGAGTCGGTTGGTGTTTAGATATCTACGTCGTGCTCGCGCAGAAGTCGTTCGAGAGACGCTAGCTGCGACCGGTAGTTTTTCCACTTACCAATGGACGTGCTGTAGATTGGTCGCCGCACCTCCACCGCGCTTGCTGTAGTTACCACGGTACTCGATTCGTGAAACGACAGGCACGCCCGGTCCCACTCAAGATCACAGTAGTCGAGTAGTTTTCGGGTCTGGGTTTCCTGATCAGCGACCAGGTCTTCGTAGCGAACATTCAGAATGCGTCCAGGTAGACAAGCATTCCAGTGCCGCATCAAGCGCCGGTACGCAATGTAATAGCGCCCAATGTCGTCGAGCGAGTAAGTAAACGGGTAGGCGCCCTTGAAGATCACCTTGTACATCGCGTAGCAGGCATCCATTGGATCGCGGTGCACGTGAATGATTTTTGAGCCGGGCAAAGCAAGGTGAATCAGGCCGGTATACAGGAAATTCAGTGGCATCTTGTCGGTGAACATCCGCGTGCCGCCGGTGAGATGGCGCGTACTGTCGACATAGGCCGCGCCAAGAGATGAGAAATCAAGGCATAGAGTTTCGTCAACTAGCGTATCAATTGGCACCTGTGTCGTGCGCATTTTCGCGTAGATTGGCCGCATCAATTCTATTGCGAAGTTTTCAAGTTCGCCGGCCGACGTGACTTCTGCATGGCTGGTCAGTATCCGTTCGACCAGCGTCGAACCTGCGCGCGGTAGTCCCAAAATGAATACCGGCTCTGAAGACGGACAACCGGTGACGTTGTCATTCAGTCTTTCCGAAGTAAAGGCAGTCTCGATTTTCTGCAACTTCGCGACGTCCTGTTGCACGTCGTAGCGCATGTTTTCACGCCGCTTATTGGTACCTCGTTGCAAACAGGCAAAAGAGCGATCCCATTCCTCGAGATCCTCCAATTCTTTTGAGAGCGCATAGCAAAGTAGCATCTCGCCTCGCCACGGCAGGGAGTCCGCGTACAGCTTATCTGTGAGGGCAGCCACGTGATTATTATCGGACGTCTGCTTGCGCAGGCCGCTTCGCGCATAGCAGGTTTCATAGTCGTCCGGACGGAGTTTGATCGTACGGTCGAAACAGCGTTCGGCACCTTCAAAATCACCAGCGAAACGCAGCGCCGTCCCAAGGTTGTAATGGTGGCCGGCATCCTTCGGCGCAAGTTTCACTGCCCCCTGGAAACACGCTAGAGATTTTTCGTGCGCGCCACAACGGGTATACACGGCCCCGAGTGTTGCCAGCGTATCGCCGTGGTCAGGCGCAAGGACCATCGCACGGTCCGCCACAGTTACCGCTGCTGCAAAATCTCTGAGCGACGCCAGATTACTGGCCTTGTGAGCAAGCAGGCTGGCGTTGTCGGGCTCGAGTTTTTCGGCGTTCTCGATATGTTTGAGTGCCCCGCGGTAGTCCTTCGCCGCAACGGCGATAGCGGCTTGCAGCGACAATACATCGACCGACTCCGGAAACAGCGACACGAGTCGGTCACCCAGTTGCTTGGCTTTGGCCACATCGCCCAGTCGTAGCGCACGGACCGTTGCCGAATATTCAGCGGAAGCCCGGCCCAAATCGCCGCGACGGGCACCGCTCATGCGGGGAACGACAACCGCGGCGCGTAGCCGCCGTCGCACGACTTGCTACTTGCTGTGATAGGTAAAACGGATTCCATAGTTTCGCGGCCTGGTGACAAAGTAGAACTGACCTGCGGGCCCGTTCCTCGCAGCAGGAATGCCGCCGGTCACGCCCGGTTCATCGAATACATTATCGACAAACGCTGTCACTGACCAAGATTCGGAGCGGGATGCGAAGGTCGCGGACACATCCCAGATGGAGAATCCGTCAATTTCGAATAAGCGAATTCCTTGGAATGCGGAATCTGTCTTGCTGCGGTAAAAGCCGTTCAAATGGTAGTTCACGCCGGAAAACAAGTTGCTTGACAGTGTCTGTTGGTAGTCCAGTGTCAGGCTGGTCATGTGCTCCGGTACGCCGGGCAGGGAGTCTCCGTCGCTTCCGGTACTACCATCGGGTGCCGTGAAATCTGCGGTCAGTTCTGCGCTGGTATAGGCATAACCAAAACTGAAGCTGAGATGGTCCGTGAGGTTACCGAACGTCTCCATTTCCAGGCCTTGTGTTCGCGCACCTTCGCCATTCACCACCGCCGGGTTGCCGAAAGGCGTAAAGGCATCAATCTGCGGGTCTTCCCAGTCGATGTAAAATGCCGCCAGCGTGTATTGAACCCGGTCCTCAATTCGACCCTTCAGTCCGATTTCCCAGTTATCGGCGCTATCCGGCCTGTAGGTGAGCAATTCGGGTGGGTCAGGCAAGAACGGATGGGTCAGTAAGGCAATATTGCCGCCACCGCGTCTATAGCCTTCGACCCAAGTGCCGTACAGCATAAGGTCGTCGCTGAACGCGTAGGACGTGTTCAGCTTGAAAATCGAGTCACTGTCGTCCTGTTGAACATTGGCGAGGATCGCACCGTTCGGATCAACGCCGTCGGTCGCGCAGTAATAGCCGCACTGCGGCAGAAACTCCACGAGGTCCTGCTCGAAGTCCGAAGAGAAGACTCTGGCGCCCAGCGTAACTTGCCATTGGTCGCTGACGTGATAGGTCAGTTCGCCGAATGCGGCCAGATCCTTGACGACGATCTTGCGATCGAATATTGCGTTGACGTCGCTATTATTGGCGAAGGAATAGGGTGGTGGATCGCCGGCAACCCTTGTCAGATCGTTCCACGCGGGCGCACCAGGAACCGTGTACAGAGACAAGACGTCATTTCTTACGTCAGAATAAAACGCGCCGACCAGCCAATCAACCTTGCCTTCACCGTTCGAGCGCAGACGCAATTCCTGAATGAGACCTTCGTCTTTGGTAATACTTTGTTCCGGTGCGATTACGCGCGGGAATGCTGAGTAGTAGTATGGCTCGACGTTGACCGTCCAAAAATCCGTGTAATCGATACTCTGATCTGATTTATTTTCATAGACGGAGGTTGCGGAAGTCAGCGTCGCAAATCCGAAATCGACGTCAACTTCCAGCGACGCGAGATTGACCTCGCGTTCGTAAGGTTCACTTGTCGCGTGATATTCGACGTAATCCTCGCCGCTGCCGGAGAACGGGTTCTGGATCTGGCGACCGTCGGACTCATCGCGCTGGTTAAGATACGTTAAGACCGCGTCCACGCGATCGTTCGGCTGAAACCGAAGTGCCGCTCGGGCGTTGCGGCTGCGGGTGTCACTTATATCTTCGACGCTTTCGATGATCGGCGCCGAGTTCACGAGGTCGGCGGAGTCAGCCGGCAGTGCCGCACCCGCACTGTCCAGGCTATATCGACCGTTTGCGTCGATAAATCCTCCAACGTTTTCGTAGCCCGCGTTGACTCGCAACGTCCAAGTTTCGCCGAGAGGGACGTTCAATGTCCCATTCAGGTTGTAGCTTTGCTCGTCGGAGTCCTTCGTCCAGAACGTCCCGCCGCGGATGTCGACAGAAGTCACGCCGGGGTCCGGTCGCTTGGTCATCAGCTTCAGCGTGCCGCCCATGGCGCCCGAGCCGTAAATGGTGCCCTGCGGGCCGCGCAGAACTTCCACGCGCTCGAGGTCATTAAGTTGCAACGGGAAAAACACCGGTGTTTCATTCAGGTAGGTCGATATCGGGGCCACCGCAACGTTCGGAAAGTCAAACGAACCGATCATGGCGTTGGCGTTGATACCGCGTAGGATGATATTCGGGTTGTTACCGCCGATGCGGGCACCTTGATCGAGAAAGGCAACGCCCGGCACCAGGCGCAATAAATCGCCCAGGTCACCGACGCCCGCTCTCTCGATGCCATCGCCCGAGATGGCGCTGATATTGTAGGGAATATCCTGGATGGACATCGAACGCCGCGTGGCCGTAACGACGATTTCTTCGAGAGCCTCCTGTGCTAAGGCCGGCGCCGACTGTAAGCCCAGGCCGCCAGCTGCGGCAATGGCTGTGATACCGCCACTCCTGAGCGTATTACGGCGTGACTTTTGGCGGATACGGCGGACCTTGTTGTGCCGGCATTTACTGTTCTTGACTCGCTTTGACATGTCGTTCCACCCCTTGGGTCCCGAATATCACTCACTGAATTGCAGCATAAACCGAAGGATTATTCAATTATTCGGCAATTGAGTGGGAGCGGCCGCGATTTTGATGCAGGTTCGGATTAAGGTGCTTCAACTGCCTGTGTCGTGTGTGGGTCGTCGTCCTGGTGTGAACGTAGCAGCGTCAAGACCATCAGTTTGAGATCGGCACAGGTGCGTTCGGATCGCCGCGGGCGTTGTTCGACGACAACAATTAACAACACGTGGCTTAACTCGAGAAAAGCGCGGCCGAGGCGATTCAGTTCATTTTCTGTCGCACGAAACCCGAGTCGCAAAAAAAGGCTGATCATCTTGGAGATAATCAGGTCATCGTGCTCGGCGTCGAGATGGCGCAGCTCGGGAATGGCGCACAGTGCTTGGGCAAGTGGCAGTAGTGCGCGCTGGTTACGGTAAACGACTACGAGCTGATCGATAATCTCATCGACGAACTCCGTCAGCTCCATCTGCTCCACGTTCATGCGCTCTATCGCTGCAAGCGCAGTGGTCATTTCATCGAGCCACGTGGTTCCTAACCTATTAAGGATCGCGTGCTTGTTGGGAAAGTAGTGATACAGTGACCCGACCGAAATTTTCAGTTCGTCGGCGATCATCAGCGTCGTAAGGTTGTCGATACCTACTTCCTCAAGCAGGCGCGCCGTGATATCGAGGATTGCTTGCTTGCGCACTTGCGCACGGCGTTGCTGTGGTGTTCTGCGCAGATTCAGCGATTCTTTTTTCGACGTGCGGCGTGGGTCAGGCATGAATTCGAGCTCCCTGATGATAGCTGCTGTCGGAGCGTAGCAGAAATAACACGCGCGATTACCGAGGCCGGTAGCTCAGGATGTTCCGGGGTTGTCTATTCTCAATCGTCACAAAGCGGCAGTTTCGCGGCGCGAAAGAAACGCCAACGAAAGTGCACCCACGCCGACAATCGCCAATTGGGCGCTTACGCCTTGTACGGTGGGATAAATCCCGAGCCAGTCGATTCTCGGCACGCCGACGAAGGTCACGCCGATCATGCCTGCTTCCTGGAGGGCCGCAACGCCTTTACCCGCGAATATCACGGCGAGAACGAACATCAGCACGCCGTTGGCTCGAAAAAAGAGCCGTAGCGGCAGGCGCGCTCCAAGGCGAAATACCACCCAACCTGCGGCGGCCAGTGCGAGTGCCGCCAGTGAGCCCCCCGCAATGAGTGGTGATGCATTTTGAGATTGCAGCCAGAGCGCCTCGTAAAATAATACTGTCTCGAGAATTTCGCGATAAACAGCAATGAAAGCCAGAGCGGCCACGCCCCACAAGGTACCGCCCGACAAGCTTTTACCGAGTCGTTCACTAAGGAATGCCCGCCAGTGTGCCGCGTGGCTGTGACGATGAAGCCAGATACCGACATACAATAGAACAATAGCCGCCAGTAATGCAGCCACACCCTCGATAAGTTCCCGTTGTGCACCGCTGATATCGATCACTGTTTTGATACCAATCCAGGTCAGTGCGCCTGCGGTCAGAGCGCCTATCCAACCGAAGTGCAGGTATTGCATTGCTGAAGGATGTTCGGTGCGCTTCAGATACAAACTCATCGCTGCAAGCAGTACGATAGCTTCGAGGCCTTCACGCAACAGGATCAGAAAGGCGCTTGCGAATAGTGTCGCTGTTGACGATCCGCTGGACGATAGTATTTCTGCGGCTTCCTGCAAGCGCATTTCAAGCCCGGCCGCCGACGATGCGAGATCATCCTCAGGTACGCCGTCGCGGATCATGTTTCTCAGAACCAACAGGTCCTTCTCGATGCCGACCGCGAGCTGGTCATCCAGCATTCGAAGCGGAGCTTCGATCAGTTCGTAGCCTTCGAGATAGGCGGATAAGGCCAGTTGGGAGGCGGTATCCGCCTTGCCACTGCGGTAAGCCGAGACAACATCTCTTAGACCGGCAATCGTACGTTGAATGGGATCGCCGGACGAATCAGTCAGTGCCTCCGGGTGCCGGCGAAGGTACGCGAGAACCGGGCTGGGCAATTCCATGTTCGCCTCCATCTCGGCGGGCGTTCTTGACGTGAAATTTGCGAGACTCGGCAGTGTGTCACGCCATGCGTTGTCATCCCAGAGTCCTTTTCCCAGTGCAATTGCGTCCTGGTCGTCACGCAGGCCAGCAACGTAAAACGCGAGCGACCAGCGCTGATTTTCTGTCAACGATGAGAATGACGGCATGCCAGTCCCTGTAACGCCCAAAGTGAGTGTTGAGTAAAGGCCGTACAGGCTGCGCTGTCGTGCTCGCCCGACGTCATGGAAATTCGTTGGCGACGGGTCCAGCGCGAATCCCGCGAGGCCGTCCCCACGTCCTGAATCACCGTGGCAAACTGAACATTGCTCGGCATACAGGGACGCAACGCTGCCTGGAGCCGGCACGAAGATAGGAGCGGTGACGACATCGTAAGCTTCGATTAAGTTGGCGACGAGACGACGTGAACCTGACGCTACCTTGTCGCTGGGAGCGCGCCGATTTATCAGAGACGCCAAAGCCTGAGCTTGTGAAAGTAAATCTTGTCGTTCCGTTTTAGGGGGCAGCGTGAACAAGAGTTCGTTGACTGTGGTGAGAAACTCGCGTTGCTCCGCATACTCGACCGCATTGACGACAGCCCCGGCTTGTACCGCTTCGGGATAGTCGATCGCTACGTAGTCCAATGCGGCGACAATCGACTGCGCGCTGGTTTGCCATTCCGGGGGCGTGGGCGGCTGTGACTGAGCACCAGCGATAGCGCTGAAACCAACTAGAATCGCAATGAGAATTATTCGCATTGTGAGATGCTAAGTGAGTTGTTTCGGTTCGGCAAGTCCCCAAGGAAGTACTGGGACCATTTGCAATAAAAATATTGGGCGATACCTCGTCGGCGTCCTAGCCTGGCGATGCTGTCTTCGGCCAAAATTCAACCGATCATGTCAGCATGAGTAAAATCACCCCTAAATGCAGAACTTTAGTCCGGCCTATAAGCGCCTACGACATACACCAAGGCCTATCGCGCACAAATCTATCTCGCGACTGTGGCACCCGTTGATCCGGATTTTCAGCGGCTATTAGCAGAAACGGATCATCACACCGACGAACGAATCAGGACCCGCAGGCGCCGCTGCGAGGTAGCGAAATCTCGAAGCACGTACGGCCGTCGGCTGACAAGACGCTGACGGTTCCGTCGTGCGATTTGACGACGGACTTTACGATCGCGAGCCCCAATCCCACACCCGGATCGTCGTGCTGTCGTGACGGATCAATACGATAAAAGCGGTCGAACAGCCTCGGTATGTGCTCGGGCGAAATCGTAGGCCCAGGATTGGAGACGGAAATGCGGATGCTCCCTTCATTCGACGGACCAAGTGACACTTGCACGGTCCCGCCGGCTGGCGTGTAACGGATCGCGTTGGACAGGAGGTTGCTCAACGCGCGGCGCAGCATCAGTCGGTCGCCAGTGACCCTGGTGGCGCCGGTCAGGGCGAGCGTGACGGCACGTTCTTCCGCCCAGCCCTCGTAAAACTCGAACAACGCGGTGACTTCGCTCGCCAGATTGAACTCGGTAAGACTGTGCTCCTGGCGGCGGTTATCCGATTGCGCGAGAAACAGCATATCGCCGACCATCTTCGCCATACGATCATATTCTTCCATGTTTGAGTACAGTATTTCGCGATACTCATCGGCCGCGCGTGCCCGCGATAAACCTACTTCAGTCTGTGTCATTAGCGTCGCGATAGGCGTGCGTAATTCATGCGCGATGTCGGCATTGAATTCCGACAAACGATGAAATACTTCATCGACGCGCTCAAGCATCTCATTGAAAGAGACTGCGAGTTCCCGAAGTTCGGCCGGCACGGCGTCCGGGGACAAGCGAATGTCCAACTCGTTCGCGCGGATGCGACGGATCCGCTCAACGATGTCGTGCAGCGGCGCATGACCGCGGCGAACCGCGATCCATCCCATCAGACTCATCAGCGCAATGCTAGCCACGATCAGCAGCAACAGGTTGCGGCGGAAATCAGCGAGAAAGACCAGATGATGTTCGATAGGTACCGCAACTGCCAGCATATACGGAACCTTGGCGGTTGCGTCACCGATGTACACGAACTCGGTGAGTACACGGTAGTTGTGATCCGAATCGCTCCAGTCCCGCACCGCGTTGGCGCCAGGGCCTTCGCGGACTCCGGAGGCGAGCGGCGATAGATTTGGGCCCGCACTCGCATAGAGGATCCGCCCGTCGGGCCCGCTAACATATAACGACGCTTCATGATGCCCGACCAGAATGTCGGCGAACCGCCGTTCGAGAAGCGCGTGTTCCAGTCGTGCGCGGTTGTCGGAGAGCACCGCCTGGGCGGCATCGGCAATAACCTCGAGTTCGTCGCTATCCTGATCTTTGAAGTGATTCTCGGTCGACTGGACAATGACCCAACCGAATATCGTGAAGGCAACCGCCGCCGCTATCCCGAACATTAGCGTGAGGCGCAGGGCAAGCGATAGCGGACGCCGCACCGTGATGGCTCAGGACTCGCCAGCGGCTTCGAGCATATAGCCCATGCCGCGGACGGTATGAATCAGCTTGCAGTCAAACGAATCATCGACCTTGGCACGAAGGCGTCGAATTGCCACATCGATGACGTTCGTGTTGCTGTCGAAGTTCATGTCCCATACCTGGGAGGCGATCAGGGAGCGGGGCAGCACTTCGTTCTCATGGCGGATGAGGAGTTCCAGCAGCGCGAACTCCTTGGCAGTGAGGGTGATGCGCCGCCCGGCACGGATAACGCGCCGACGCATCAAGTCAAGTTCGAGGTCGGCGACGTTGAGGCTTGTTTCGATCGCGGGTGCCGCGCCGCGCCGCAGCAATGTGCGGACTCGGGCTAGCAATTCGGCGAACGCGAAGGGCTTGACGAGATAATCGTCGGCACCCAGTTCGAGCCCCTTGACGCGGTCATCCACGGTGTCACGGGCAGTCAAAAACAACACCGGGACCTTGTCGCCGGCATCGCGCAGCGCCTGCAGGATCTTCCAACCGTTAATGTCCGGCAGCATGACATCGAGAATCACCAGATCGTACGATTCGGTCATCGCCCGATGGTGGCCATCCAGCCCGTTGCGGGCGAGGTCGACCAGGAACCCTGCTTCGGTCAGGCCTTGCCGCAGGTACTCGCTGATTTTGGCCTCATCTTCGACAATCAGTATTTTCATACACGGTCCGCTGTGTCTCGGTTGACGCGACAACGTCGGCGTCTCCGGGTCTTACCCGACTCGGTAACCAGAGTACGCGCTAAGGGATGGCAACAAGATGACGGAAGCATTACGTGATTGTAATGCATATGACAGGTTGCGGTCAGGGCGCTGAGTATAGAGTAGCGCGTCTTGTGCTCCTCCAGGAGCAACGCATACGGGCTTAATTCTATGAACGGGAACGCGGCGTCACCCTACATTTCAGCACTTCGATTTCGCTGGTTAACGCCTTTGTACGATGCGGTCGTTCGGGCGACAACCCGAGAGCGGCATTTCAAGCCGGAGCTGATTGATCAGGCGACCATTCAACGTCGTCATCGGGTGCTGGACCTGGCCTGCGGTACCGGAACGCTTTCGATCTTGATAAAGCAGCGTTACGCCGAGCAGGAAGTATTTGCGATTGATGGAGATCCCGCCATCCTGTCGATCGCTGAACGCAAGGCACGTAAGCGCGGTGTCGCGTTGCGCTTTGACCAGGGGTTTTCTCAGGATTTGCCATATCCCGATGCCCATTTTGATCGTTTGTTGAGCAGCCTGTTTTTTCATCATTTGAGTTGGGATGACAAGCAGCGAACTGCGGCCGAGATACTGCGTGTGCTGAAACCCGGCGGTGAATTACATGTTGCGGACTGGGGTATGCCCGCCAATAGCCTGATGCGCGCAGCGTTCCGTCCGGTGCAATGGCTGGACGGTTATTCCAATACGCAGGACAACGCAGCAGGCAAGTTGATGCCGTTGTTTTCAGAGGCGGGCTTTGTGGACGTTATTGAGCATCGTCACATCAACACGCTGTTTGGCACGTTGCGTCTGTTCAGTGCCAGCCGTCCGACAGGGCAGGATGTCGAGGAGAACACACCCACATGAAGATTCCCAAAATACCGTCGCCGTTTCCCCACACTTCCCGTCGAAGGTTTGTGCAAGGGCTGGCGGCCGGTGGAGTGCTGGCCGCGATGCCAGGTCTGCTTTATGCACGCGCCAAATCGGAATTTGCCCATTCAGGTACGGCCCCGGTGCTGTCCGGACAAGAGATCGATCTGGTCATTGCTAAATCGCCGGTGAACTTCACCGGGGCAGCGAGAATGGCAACCACCATCAACGGCTCCATTCCCGCGCCCACCTTACGGCTGCGCGAGGGCGATGAGGTCACCATCCGCGTAACCAACCAACTTTCCGAGTCAACCTCTATTCATTGGCACGGCATCATTTTGCCCTTTCAAATGGACGGCGTTCCTGGCATCAGCTTCAGCGGTATCGCCCCGGGTGAGACCTTCGTTTACCGCTTCAAGCTCCAGCAAAGCGGCACCTATTGGTATCACTCGCACAGTGGTTTTCAGGAAATGACAGGCATGTACGGTGCGCTGATTATTGAGCCACGTGGCGAGGACGTGATCCACTCCGACCGGGATCACGTGGTGGAGCTGTCGGACTGGACGGACGAAGATCCGATGCGGGTCTTCGGCAAGCTAAAAATACAAGGCGACAACTACAACTTTAACCAGCCAACTGCGGCGGATTTCCTGCGAGATATGTCGGAGAAGGGCCTGGGCGGGGCAATGCAAAAGCGCCGGATGTGGAATCAGATGCGCATGAATCCGACCGATATGGCCGACCTCTCCGCAGCGACCCTGACCTATTTGATGAATGGCACCACACCGGCCGGCAACTGGACGGGCTTATTCCGGCGCGGCGAGCGTGTTCGTCTGCGTTTCATCAATGCCGCCAGCAACAGCATGTACGATGTTCGTATTCCGGGTTTGAAAATGACCGTGGTGCAAGCCGACGGTCAAAACGTCGAGCCGGTCAGCGTGGATGAATTTCGTTTCGGTCCTGGCGAAACTTACGATGTCATCGTAGAGCCTGACGACGACGCCTATACCGTGTTTGCGCAGAGCATGGATCGAACCGGCTATGCACGCGGTACCCTGGCGACTCGGCCCGGGCTGAGTGCCGCTGTGCCCGAACCCGACCCGGTTGAGTGGTTGACGATGAGAGACATGATGGGAAATATGGTGCATGGTGGCGGCGCCGGTAGCATGAATCATGCGGCCATGGGCCAAGACATGCCGGGCATGAACCATGGCGGTATGGCGATGGACCACAGCGCCCATACCAAGCATCATAATCCCCTGGCGGTACCATCACAAGAGGTGCGCCATGCACGCACTGAGTACGGCCCTTCGGTGGATATGCGCGTGGACACGCCGCGCACCAATCTCGATGATCCTGGTATTGGTTTGCGTAACAATAACCGGCGCGTTTTGACGCTGGCTGATCTGCGCTCTCTCGACGGTGTTATCGATAAACGTGGGCCGAGACGTGAAATAGAATTACATCTGACTGGCAACATGGAGCGCTATAGCTGGTCGATCGATGGTTTGGAGTTCGGCCAGAGCACGCCGGTGCACATGGCGCACAACCAGCGACTACGCGTGATCCTGCAAAACGACACGATGATGACCCACCCCATGCATTTGCACGGCATGTGGAGTGATTTGGAAAGTGATACGGGTGAGCAGCTGGTGCGCCGCCATACCATTCCAGTGCAACCGGCACAGCGCCTCAGCTTTCTGACAACACCTCACGATTTGGGGCGCTGGGCATGGCATTGTCATTTACTTTTTCACATGGATGCCGGGATGTTTCGGGAGGTGGTCGTATCATGACAGCTCCTCATGTAGTGACAATCCTAAGAGTTTTTCTGATCGTCGGCGCCCATACGCTCGCAAGTGCAACGCTTTGGGCGCAATCGAGCATGGAGCACCAAGGGCATTCTATGCCTGCCGAAGCATCTGGCGACACAACTACTGTGGCGGAACAGAAACCGAGCATGAATGACAGCCCGATGGCTAGCGGCGGCGAGACCATGGTTAATGACAGTATGGATCACGGCGCCATGGATAAGAGTGCACAAGGCGGTGAGGCACCGGCCGACGCGCGCGATCCGCATGCTTATTCCGGCGGTTATACCCTGACTGAGGGCCCCTATGCCTTGCCCGGACCGCGCCAGCTCAAGCTGGCCGACGAACACATATTTGCATCGCTGTTGGTGAACCGTTTTGAATACGACGTCGACAACGAGTCAGGCGTTTATGACCTGCAAGGCTGGGCAGGTACCACCTATGATCGATTCGTGCTCAAGGCTGAAGGCGATATTGCCAACGGCGGCGTGGCAGAGAGCCAGACCGAACTATTGTGGGGACATGCGATAGCCACCTTTTGGGATACGCAGGTGGGCCTTCGTGTGGATACCACCGATGCGGGTGAAGACAGGCAGTGGCTCGCCTTTGGTGTACAGGGATTGGCCCCCTATTGGTTTGAAGTGGATGTGGCCGGATATCTCGGCGACGGTGGTCGAACCGCCCTCGCGCTTGAGTTGGAGTATGAGCTGCTGTTTACCCAGCGTCTCATTTTGCAGCCGCGCGCCGAATTTACGCTGTACGGAAAAAATGACGAGGTCAACGGGATCGGCCGGGGCCTCGCCGATGCGGCCCTGGGCTTGCGATTACGCTACGAATTTAGCCGACAATTCGCACCGTACATTGGCATTGAAAGAACCGGTAAGTTCGGACGAACAGCCGACTACGCCGAAGCGCTGAATGAGCCAACGAGCGTGACCAGCTACGTCGCCGGACTGCGGTTTTGGTTTTGAAACGGTTTCCGGCCGCTGCCGTTATTTTGATCACAAGGAGCAACACCATGAAAAATCTAATCATCACGATTTCGACTCTATTCTCGATTACGGCACTGGCGTCTACCGCGCAGGCGCACGAACCCGAGCAACACATGAAAGACGCCGAGAAGCCCAACTGTGCGGCAATGAAGGACATGGACCACAGCAAAATGGATATGAACGATCCCGTCATGCAGGCCATGATGAAGCAATGCATGGAATCAATGCACGCCGACGATGAGGCATCAGAGACGCCCGCCGATGATCAGGATGAGCATATGAAGCACGATGCGCCTCCGAAAGACGACGAAACAGCAGCGACCCCGGATGATAATCATCATGAGAAAACAGAGGCGTCAGAAGACAAGCCGGGTGCCGAACATAGCCACTAGTTTCGGTATTTCACGTCCAGAGTCCGTTGCGCCGGTCGACTGCCGGTGCGCGGAACTGTGAGCAATCGCAAGGAATAAAAATGGCATTAACTAAACCCCTCGGCTGCATTAAATGCCTTAGCGTGGTGGCAGTCGTCATCGCCCTCGGCGGAATCGGCTTTGTCTATTCCGGGCTCTATTCAATGGGCGCGGATGTGCCGCACAACAAATTGACCTACTGGGTTTTGGAAACCTTGCGAGAGCGCTCCATTGCTCGTGCCTCTGGCGACATTCAGGTGCCGACAGATATCGACTCTCCTGATCGGCTGCTTGCCGGCGGTGCCGATTACAATGATATGTGTGCCGGTTGTCACCTTAAACCGGGCCAGAAAGACAGCGACCTGTCCCTGGGGCTTTATCCCGTGCCACCCAATTTGACAGAGACGCAGGGCGAGCATGGCCATGCAGACGATGACCAAACGCAACCAGACCAAAGACGCTTCTGGATCATCAAACACGGTATCAAAGCGTCGGGAATGCCCGCATGGGGACCGGGGCATGACGACGATCGGATTTGGAATATGGTGGCCTTTATCGAGAAATTGCCAACCCTTTCATCAGGGCAATATCAAATAATTACTGCGCGCGGTGAGACAAGAGATGGCCACGACCAAAAATAATTTAGTGTGCGCACGACTCAAACGCTAGAACAATTTTCAGCTCGAAGAAACTGGCAAAAAGTTCATCAAACGGGGGAATACCATGAATATGAAGATCAGGCAGTACACGGCATTGTTGGGATTTATCTACACTCTGACATTTTTTTCTGGAATCGCATGGGGTCAGGCGGCCGCAAACTCCGGTAGCTTGCTGGACGAGGTCGTCGTCACCGCGCAAAAGCGGGAATCCAATCTGCAGGACACGCCGTTAAGCATCAGCGCCCTGTCGGGCGATACGATGCAAAAAATCGGTATAGATACCATCGAAGACTTTCAGTTCTTTGTGCCGGGTGTCACCGTGACCAATGACTCAATGGCAATTGTGAATATTCGGGGAATCGGTACGTCGGCGTTCGGCGTCGCAACTGACCCCAGTACCACTGTTCATATCGACGGGATCTACCAGCCGAGACCTACCACGGGCTACATGGACATGTTTGATGTTGAACGAGTGGAATTGTTGCGCGGCCCGCAGGGAGTGTTGTTCGGTCGAAATTCTACCGGTGGCACGCTCAACATTGTTTCGAAGATGCCGACTGAAGAATTTGAAGGCGCAGTTAGTTTCACGGCCGGAAATCTCGATAAATTCGCATTCGATGGCACGATATCAGGAGCTCTGAGCGATAAAGTCCGGGGACGATTCACGCTGCGCCAAAATAAGCGGGATGGCAGGTACACGGATATTGTGACCGGTGCCACCTACCAGGATCAGGATACAATTGCGGCGCGCGCAACTTTCGTTTTTGACCTGTCCGATGATTTTTCATTGGAAGTGCGTGGCGACGTCAATAACGACGACGAAACCGGATTCCCGGCGGTTCGCGCAGGCTATGAACAGGACATTATTGACGCCGGCGCCACTATCCCTATCGGGGAAGACAATGTTGCGTTTGATACCGCACCGGTCAATAAGACGGATACCTGGGGACTGTCGACGGTCGCAACCTGGGAGGGTAGCGACTACACATTCAAGTCCCTGACGTCTTTCCGCAAAAGTGAAGTCGATCAGGTCATCGACGCTGACGCAACGGATCTATTTCTGTTCGACATCGGCTTTACGGAGAATTCGCGTTCCTTAACTCAGGAGTTGCAGCTGTTCAACACCAACCCGGATCGTCTGGAGTGGATTGTTGGTATATTCTTCCTGAATGAAGATGGCGACGGCGGAATCGATATCCTGTTTCCGGATCCGACCATCATCATCGGGGAACGGAACACAACCAACGCCTATGCGGTTTTTGGGCAGGCGACCTATCATATTACCGATAGATTGCGTGCCACCGCGGGCGCTCGGTATAGCCTGGAGAGAAAAAACTACAGTTTTTCAACCGCAGTAAATGGCGCCGTGGTTGATGCAGGGGCACCCTCGGACGATTGGGATTCGGTTACACCCAGTTTTGCGCTGGCCTATGACATCACAGATGACGTGATGGGCTATTTGTCGGCCACAAAAGGCTTCAAGTCAGGCGGCTTCCAGCTGGGCGATGCAGGGTCTTTTGATCCGGAAGAACTGTGGAGTTACGAAGCTGGTGTAAAATCCACGCTGATGGACGGACGGATGCGGGCTAATGTCGGCGTATTCAGTTACGACTATACGAACCTGCAGGTCGTCGAGTTTATTGGGGGCGTTGCGACAACATCAAATGCCGGCAAAGCCTCGGTGGAAGGTGTGGAGGCAGAGTTCGCTCTACGAGTCACTGACAATTTCGACATCAACGGCACAGTGGCCGTCATGGACTCAAAGTATGACCTGTTTTTCGAGGGAGGCGAAGACTTCTCTGGCAATCGTCTCGCGAACGCACCTGATCTGACATACACAGTTGGCGCTCAATACATAGTGGATCTGAACAACGGCGCCAGCGTGGCACTGCGGGGTGACTACGCGTTTCGCGACGATGTAGATTTCAAACGCAATAATCTTGCCCAGTTCCGCTCCGACTCCTATTCAATCCTCAATGCGCGCGCTACTTACATCACCGGCGACCAGCGCTGGGAATTGTCGGTCTATGGGCGGAACCTGACTGATGACCGTTATGCCACGTACATTACGGTCGGCCGGAACGCCGCCAGCGAAGCTGACAACAACGTGCCGGTTACGGTACATGGCGACCCGCGCCAATATGGGATCCTGGTTCGGCGGAATTTCTAACGGAGTTTTTCTGGTCTGAGTCTCCGAACGACCGGGGAATGCTACTCGCCAATATGGATTAGCGTTCCCGGTCGTTCGGAATCGAGACGAATGCTAAACTTTAGCCATATCAGAGCTAGCAACCGAGCGCCAGTCGAGCACCCAACCCTAGGCCGAAATCCGGTCGACATTTTGGCTCTCAGTCCTTGGCCAACAGAAATTGAGGCCAGCGTGAGAGCGGTCGGCTAGTGGATCGCTGCGTGCGGCAGACGAGTTGTGGGGCGGTTTCGATTTCGACGCCATCCACAATAAGCGTTCGCAAGGTCAAGAAATGAACAAGACATCTTTTCACTCGAGATCCAGGCGACGCTTTGTACAGCAAGTCGGAACGGCTGGTGAGATTCTTGACCTGAATTTACTGCTCCCCGCGTTCTCGGGTCAAAGTACAGGTCTTAGATCTGGCGCGGGAAGCGGCCCGATCGATCTCAGCATTACTAGCAAGCCGCTGGATATTGGAGAGCTGTTGGGTGACACGGCAACAATCAGCGGCTCAATTCCCGTCCCACTTGTCCGCCTGATGGGGGGGCTGGGTGAAGCGATGCAGGCATCAATCCGGGCGATACGTTCCGGTAAAAATTACTATTGGGAGATATTTGATGAACAAGAATACCAAAAGCGCATTGAGAAACGCAGCAGGCGCCTTCGTGATATTCGTAGCGACCTCAGGCGCACAGGCACAAGACGCCGACGCCGACGAGATGACGGCGATTATTCAGGCCATCGAATTCGGCTGGGAGCGGGCGGATGGCACCCCGTTTCGCAAGCACTTCCTGGACTTCGATGGTGCGCGCTATGTGGAGGGTGGCGGCCAAAATATCGGGCTCAGCGACCTGATCGATCACCACGTGGAGCCGGAGGGTGACGCTCTGGACGGGTTTGAGCTTAATTTTTCGAATATTGAAACACACGTCGAAGGACCCTTTGCATGGGCGGTTGCGGATGTCGAGGTTATGGCGGTGGTCAAGTCTGACGGTCGGAAAATTCATAGTCGGGGATATGAGACATTTCTATTTCGGCGCGTCGGGAATGAGTGGAAAGTAGTGCACACCCATAGCTCATCGCGTCCGGTTAAAACCGACGAGGTAGAGCACAAACATTAAGTCGCGACACTTCGTCAAAAGGGCTTGGCCCTCCCACGCCGGACAGAAGTATATTGTCGTCTCCAATCGCCGACATGAAAACTGGTCCGTAGCGACGTTTTTGATCCACACCAAGCGTCGACAACAACTGTGTCGGAGGAAGCGTCATAGAACGATTATTTCTATTAGCATTTTGTCTCGCCCTAAGCGCCCGCAGCACGTATTGGCCGGCCCCCAGATCCTCACGGCGAAAACTGGGCACTCCTCGATTGCAAAATCCGCCATTGCCTGAGAGCATTTGGCCTTTTGTAATCGGAGCCGAAGGATGAACAAGGACCAAGACGTGAACCCCATTCGCCGCCGCGTGGTCGGCGCGCTCGCTCTCGGAACGGTAGCGAGCTTCGTCAGTCCCCGTCCGTCAGAGGCGAAGGGATTGCCGATCAAGGTCTACAAGAACTCGAGATGTGACTGCTGCGATGACTGGATTACTCATCTCGAGGCGAACGGCTTCTCAGCGATGGCCTTGGACGAGGGTAACAGCGACGCGCAGAAGCGCCTGGGCATGCCTGCCCGCTTCAGCGCCTGTCATACGGGCGAGATCAACGGCTACGCGATCGAAGGCCACGTGCCGGCGAAGGAGATCCATCGCTTGCTGCACGAACGACCGGATGCGGTCGGCCTGTCTGTTCCTGACATGCCCCGTGGTTCGCCGGGCATGGATGGGTCAATCTACGGGGGAATCGTCGATCCGTACGACGTACTGCTGGTAGGTACCGATGGAGAGGCGACCGTCTTCCAATCCTACCGTTGAGACGGCCATCTCGGCTGACGGAAACCGTAGTTCGGTAAGCGCCACTTGCTCTCGTCGTTCTCGAGGAGGAACTGCGAAACTTCCCGGTAGCCCAGGTAAATACATGGTACCTTCGCGATCGTGCCTTGTTGTTATTCGGCTTCGCCGACGCCTGTTCGCCGTCCCGGCAAGCCAAACCGCAAGAACAGGCCCATCAGTGGATTTCCTGGACAACGTCGCTTCACGGTGCGGTCGTTGAACGACGTGTTGGAAGGCAATAGCGTGCAGGTTTCTCGCGCGGAAACACTGGCTGGCTTGATTCCAGTTGGCTACGTGGAAGGGGTGTTTGCGTCACCATAAACCTCCTCTTTCGAATTCACCAAGTATCAGACAAATTACAAGAGGCGCTTCTTGTAAAGTAGGCTTGGTACAAGGCCCAGAGACAACATACGATTTCAGATGAACTTCATTAACACAAAAACTCGGCGCTTGCCGATCCGATACTTCATCGGTGTCATCACAGCCGTGGTTTGCCACTCGATATCGGCGCACGCCGACACCGCGCTCGGCAGCGCAGAGGCGCCCGTGACGATTGTCGAATACGGATCGCTGACTTGCGACTATTGTGTGCGCTTTCACAGGGAGGTTCTGCCGCTCATTCAGTCGCGCCACATCGATACGGGCAAGGTACGCTTTATCTACCGCGATTTTCCAACGGGTGCGGCGGCAACGCGCGGTGCGATTGCGGCACGCTGTGTAGCGCCCAATCATTACTACAGGATGCTGGACGCCCTCTTTGTGACGGTCGGTCGCTGGTCACGCGAGCGTGATGTAGATGCCGCGCTGGTACAGCAGGCGAGTGCGCTTGAGATTGATGATGCCGCATTTCGGGCCTGTTTGAAGGATCCTCGGCGGATGCGCGACCTGCGCGAGGCCCAACGACAAGCAACGCAGCAATACGCGGTGATTGGCACACCTACGTTTCTCGTCAACGGTGAGATTGTGCGGGGGATAAGAACCATCGACGAAATGGAAGCGCTGATCGCTGAAGCCCAGTCGCGCGTGCGCACACAAGACGCGGATGGCGACACAAAGACTTCATCCCCCGAGGAGGAGTGATCGATCACGTCGGCGCCACTCAGAGCAAAACAGCGACGCAGTATCGATGAATGTCCGGAGGTGGCGCAGTCCGATTGTAATCGCGTGATAGCGGCAGCAGCGA
>TARA_R110002096_G_scaffold233047_2_pt1 | contig 21601 bp, 8 predicted proteins | sample TARA_R110002096 | Tara Oceans TARA_R110002096 (sample SAMEA4397295) | marine metagenome | biome: Polar Biome; feature: [DCM] deep chlorophyll maximum layer (ENVO:01000326); material: water (ENVO:00002006), including particulate matter (ENVO:01000060) such as... | depth 35 m
TGAGGTCGTCATACTTCGTGAAAGGCGGCGAGCTTTCTACGAAGACGGCTTTCCCCATGTTGGGAAGCTCGAAGCGGTTTCCATGAACCGCGACCTCATCAACAATCTCGACAATATCGAAAACTTCTTGTCTGCTTCCTCGGCTGAGACGCGCTCATCGGAAGAGCAGGAGGCTTTTTCGGTTCTCCGGCGAGAGTTGTTGGGGCGTTTTGATTCGACTTCTTATCCAATCCCATCGGCTTCGATCGAGGGCCAACTCGATGAACATCAGCAACGCGCCGTTTCGCTGCTGACTGGTTCGGCACCTGTAGTTCTCATTCAGGGGCCACCTGGGACGGGAAAGACCCACGTCATCGCCCACGCGATTAACCAGGTTCTGAGCGAGAATCGCAAGGCGAGGATTGCCATTGTGTCCCAGGCAAATCCTGCGGTGGATGAAGCCGTCGCCAAGATACAGGACTCTTTTCCGGATCTGCAGATCTACCGGGACTACTCGATGACAGCAAAAGAAAGGTATGCGTCGCTGGATCGGGGCGTCGGGATTGATCAGTATCACTCACAGTTCATGAAGGATCTGGAGTCGGCCGAAGTCCCCGAGGATGCCAGGGCAGCATTCGTGCAATCCTGGTTGAAGGAATCGATGAAGGAGAACTCCGCTGACGTAGAATGGGACATGCAGCAGATCCTTTCTCAGGGATCCCAGGTCTTGGCATGCACCCTTAGTCGATTGGCCGGTATTTCCTCTTCTTCGCGGCCTTTTGATCTGGTAATCGTCGATGAAGCCGCGAAGGCTTCGGTTCCAGAGGTGATGGTGGCTGCAAATTGTGCCAAAAGGCTAGCACTGGTAGGTGATCACAGGCAGCTCTTGCCCTATCTGGACGAAAATTACTACGAGCATTCAGCCCCCACGACGGAAGATCAGAACTCTCTGAAAGAATTGTGGAATTCATCTCTGTTCTCGCGGCTTTGGGATCAGGCTCCGGAGGAGCGGAAGGCCTTCCTTGCCATGATGCGCCGTAGCCGCCGACCCATTGCTGAATGTATCAGCGGGTGTTTCTACGGAGGGAAATTGGTTCCCGGTCGCGACGATCAGAGTCCAACTCTTCGGTTCCCCTTGTCTTTGATCTGGATCGATTCAAGCAGAACCCGGCACCAGAAGGCAGGAAAAACCAGCATCCAGAACAGGGGGGAAGTCGATCTCATCATCTCCGCTTTGGGAGAGCTGCCAAAGCTTAGCCAAATGGAAATATCCGTAGCGGTCATCGCTTTCCACCGAGGCCAGGCTGAATTGCTTCAAAATGAGATCCGAAAGAGAAAGCCAGCCATTAAGCCGAGCGTTCTGACCGTCGATGCGAGTCAGGGCGGGCAGTGGGATGTTGTTATTTTAACCCTAGCCCGAACCATTGGGGGCTCAGGTTTTGTGGGCAATCCAAATCGGTTGAACGTTGCGCTTTCGAGAGCCAAGGAGCTGTGCATTATCGTGGGAAGCAGAACCTATGCTCAGAGGGATCGCACCAAAGATAGTTCTCTATCCGATGTCGTTCGATTTGTGGGTAGTGAGCCTCGGAGAGGAAAGTGGATGGTCAATCCCGCCGAGAATAAAACCATTCCTGCAAGGTTCGGATTTCCACCCAGAAAGGGGCGAAAACGATGATTACGGTTCACTACAGGCCTTTTGATGCCCTCCGGCCAGTCCATATCGCGGTATTGGCTGGAGCGGAGGCGGGTCTCTCGCATCAAGAGCTTCCAGATTTGCTAGGTCTGCCCGAGTTGATTCTCAAGCAAGCGACGAGAGATCTCAGGGACTGGGCAATGATTCGGATTGTCGGCGATTGCATTGAACTACTGGAGCAGGGAACTCGTTGTGTGTCTGTGTGGGTAGCCACTGAGCAATGTGGGTTTTGGAAGTTTCCAAATCCCGTGGATTGGCAGCTCGGAAAAGGTCTGTTCTTTTTCCGAACCCCACTTTCGCGACTGAGTGATGCGGGATTTGATCTCGAGACGGGAGGTTTCATTCCTCGGAAAGAAGCGATGGAGACTCAACTGAATTACCTGAGGGATTCAAAACGCTTGGAGCAGGAGATTCGAGATGAAATCCCAAGTAATCATATAGCCAAGTGTTCGGGTTCGGGTAAAGATCCAGAGGAGATGATTACCGCGTTCCTTAGTCGACCGAAGAATCGACTCCACCTGAATCAGCTCTGCCGATTATTAGAAGCAGCCATAGATGAGAATAGACCCGAAGATGCTGGTAAGAATGACTGGCAGCGTAGAGCACAGAAGAAGATGGCGAACGAGCGCAAAAAGGCCGAACAACGACTCCGTTATGAGCAGCGAGCGATGCAACCTGTCAAGGAAGTTTTGATGGCTAAATGGCTTTCTGAGCAGGCCGGCCTTCTGCTCGATCTTTCGAAAGCGGAGCCTTGCTCTATTCTGATACGGAGCGAATCGGAGGCCGTTATTTAGGCGGCAAGAAAGCCTCCGAAAGCGGTAAAGAAAAGGACAGAGGATGTTGCAAAAAAGGATGTTCTGCCTGAGCTGAAGAGTACCTTTAAAGATTTGTTCAAATAGTCCATCATCCTTTTTCAGCCACTCCAACCAATGCCATTCACCGGAGCCAGAAAACAACAATATTTTTTCGATTTACTCCCGATTTCATGCTGATCCGAGAATACCTTCGCGAACGAGTCTTCCGCCCCCGGGCCGAGGAGCACCGCTGTCTTGTCGTCTATGATCCGGAGCGACGTTACCGGGAGATCGTGCTTTCGCTCGCCTCCGACAAGACCCAGATCATTGATGTCTCGGACTCTGTCATCGAGCAGCGAGAAGCCGCCAATGTGGCCCTGAATGAATTGGCGCTGGGGCACATTCATCAACTCATCCTCTGGGTGCCGGTCGAAGCTCCTCAGGACGAGGACGACAAGCAGCGGGATCTCTTTTCTGTCTTCGCCGAGGTCGGCACCCATTTCCCGGATGGCGACGGCGACGAGTTCACTGAGATCTGTCGACGGGCCAAGAGCGATCATGTTAGCGAGATCAACCTGATGTTTGAGGAGGGAATTCCCAGCTTCGAGATGATCGATGCGCTGGAGGAGGGCGGTAGCTGGCCCAAGCTAAAAACCTTGCTCGGGGTAAATTCGCCCCTCGAGATCCTGATCGCTTTTCTCTCGCCCACGGCCTTTCAGGAAGAGTCTCTCAAGAGCGACAAGACATGGGCGAGCGAAGCGAAGGAGTTTTCCAGTCGTGCACTGGGTCATCGCCTGAAGACGAAAGGAGAAACCCGGAAGTCGGTCGCCGACGAGTGGTGGACCTTGGTCCTTTTCAGTGAATTTATCTTTGACTCTCAAGGGGAGGCTCCTAATTCTCTATCAAGCGTTCCTCGTGCCGGGGGCGAGGCCCGGACCCTCGTCTACGAGGTTTGTGAACAACTTCGCAAACACGACGATCACAAGGATCTCTACAAAACGACTGCCCAGAAAGTGGAGGACGATCTGCAACTCGCCGAGCGCGCAGCTGGAGTGAGCAACTTGGGGATCAGGGACACATTTTCTTTTGAAGAACGAGTCTTCCTAAAGCGCTTCGTCGAGGCGGCCTCGGCCGGCGATATCGAAGGGGCCAGGGTGATCCGTGAAACTCGTAAGAACTCGATTTGGCTCTCGCAGGAAGATCGCCTCGCCGAGTGGATTCTTGCTGACCGGGCTCTCAATTTGCTCGATGCGACGGCCCGGCTTTCGGCTCCTAGCTTTTCTTCCCTCGAAGAGATCATCCACGGATACGCTAGTCACTGGAGAGAACTCGATCGCAATCATCGCGAGATGGAGCAGTCGGTCAATCAGATCGAGGGTGATCACAAGGATCTCGACACCCTTGTTGTCGCGGCAAGAAAAGCGTATTTTCAATCCGTCGAGGCTCTGCAGAAGGAGTTCCTGCGTCACGTCGAGTCGGAAGGCTGGCCCGCCACTGGGAGCCATATCCTCTGGAATCGCCAACTCTTCGACAAGGTGGTGAGCCCCCGCCTCGATGAGGGCAAGCGAGTCGCCTATTTCCTCGTTGATTCTCTCCGCTACGAACTGGGGGCCGAGCTGGAGAAGCAGCTTTCGGAGAAGATGAAGGTCAGTCTGTTTGCCGTCTGCGCCCAGTTGCCCTCCTACACAGAAGTCGGGATGGCGAGTCTGATGCCTGAGGCCGAAGCCAATCTCTCGGTGGAGGAAAAGAATGGCAAGTTGGTGACCCATCTAGGTGGTAAGACTGCTACCGATCCCACAACTCGCCGTGCCTACCTCGAGAGCAAGAAGGGCGACCAGTGCGACGACATCGAACTGACGACCCTGGTGAAGAAGAAGCGCATCTCCATCAATGATGGCGTCCGCCTACTCGTAGTGCGTACGCGTGACATTGATTCCATCGCACATAAAAGCCCCCACCATGTGCTCGACATCATCCCTGGATTGGTTCGCGAAGTGATCCGCGGGATCTCTCGGGTGGGAGAGTTGGGTTTCGACGAGGCGGTCATCGCGACTGATCATGGCTTTCTCCTTTTCTCCGATCAGATCGCCGGGAATGACGTGAAACCACCTCCAGGGAACTGGTTGGTAAAAAAGTCTCGCTGCCTTCTTGGCACTGGGGAATCGGACTCGGATAATCTCGTCATGCCGGCAGATCAATTGGGAATCCCGGGTGACATGAAGCATTATGCGGTCCCTAGGAACCTCATTCCCTATTCGGGAAAAGATCTCTATTACCACGAGGGGTTGTCGCTTCAGGAGTGTGTTTTGCCTTGTTTGACGGTTGAGTTGCCGACTCCTGAGCGTGGAAAGAAAGCGTCGGGCATTCGTTTGATGCTCTCTTATCGCCAAGGTAAATCGGATCGTATTTCGATGCGCCGTCCTGTTATCGATCTTGCTTGGCCCGAGGCTGACCTCTTTGCTGAAGAAAGCGAAAAGGAAGTCGTGGTTGAAGCGATCGATGCGAAAGAGAAAATCGTGGGCACGGCTGCCAGTGGGCAAACTGTGAACCCCGCTACGGGTGGGGTCCGCATCCAGCCGGGAGCAGCCATCTCAGTCGGGCTCGCGATGAATGATGATTTTTCCGGTAAGTTCACGGTTCGCGTACTCGATGCGAATACCAATGTCACCCTAGCCGAGCTACCCCTCAAAACCGCCTATCTCGAATGAGCCACGATAATCTCGACGAAAAACTGAATGATGTCTTCCTCGGTAAGGTGGTCCGTAAGGATCTCCTGCTCCAAGTGAAGAAGGGAACGAATGTGCCTTCCTTTGTCCTTGAATTCCTCCTCGCCCGCTATTGCGCGAGCGACGATCCTCGTGAGATCGAGGAGGGCATGGCAGCCGTGCTCGAGACGGTGCAGAAGAACTATGTGAGGCCGGATGAAAGTGACAAAGCCAAGATGCTTGTGTCAGGTAGGGGTAAGCACACTTTCATCGACAAGATTCACGTCAAATACAACGAGAAGGAGAGGCGTCCCTGGGCCCGGATGGAGAACTTTGGTTCCAACCGGATCGCGATCAACGAGCGCTTCTACAAGAACGAGAGTGATCGGATCTTCGAGGGTGGCATCTGGGCTGAGGTCACGGTCGCGCACAATGATGTAGAGGACGACGACTACGCCTTTTACGTCGAGTCCCTCAAGCCAATCCAGCTTTCCAAGTTCAACTTCGAGGATTTTGTCGAAGGGCGTAAGGAATTCACTCGCAACGAATGGCTCGATGTGGTCATCCGCTCCTTCGGCATGGAACCAAGCTGGATGACCACCCGGATCAAATACCACTACCTGGCGCGACTCGCTCCGCTGGTGGAGTCGAATTTCAACTTCATCGAACTCGGCCCCCGGGGGAACGGGAAATCCTACACCTTCAGTGAATTCTCACCCTACGCGACCCTGTTGGGGGCTCCCACCTCGGCGGCATCGCTGTGGTGGAACAATCAGCGCCAACAGGTCGGGATCATTGGCTTTTGGGATGTCGTCGCCTTTGACGAGGTCGGCGAAGGGGTGGTTGTCCGGGACAGGGAAACGTTCCAGATCATGAAGCAATACATGGCGAACGGGAACTTCACCCGGTCCACGACAGTGACCGCCAACGCCAGTCTCGTTTTCGTGGGTAACATCGATGATTCCATCGAGTCGATCGTGAACTCGCCGGAGCATTCGCTATTCAAACCGCTCCATCCGGTCTTCGACCTCGCGATCATGGACCGCTTCCACACCTACGTTCCCGGATGGGAGATCCCCAAGAACAAGGACGAGAGCCTGACGAGAAGTTACGGGCTCATCATCGAATATCTCGCGGAGGCGTTTCACCACTCTGCACGCCGCACCAACCGTTTCGCGCATGTGAAGAAAGCCTGCAAGCTGGGACCGGGCTACGATCAGCGTGACCAGACCGCCGTTCTGAAGACGGTGTGTGCCTTCGTCAAGATGCTTCACCCGGGGGAAGATCCCACCCAGGAAGAGATTAATGAGTATCTCGCCTACGCCATCGAAGGCCGCCGACGGGTCAAAGAGCAACTTAACAAGCTCAAGCCGGATGATGAGTTTGCGAGCATCAACCTGGGATACTATGACACAAACGACGAGCTAGTGATCGTCTACTGCCCGGAGTCCAAGGACGCGGTGGCAACGCAGAACCCGTCCAAGGCGACGAAGGGGGAGAGTGAAGCTCCTGAATTGAAGCCCATTGCGAAGGAGGCACCAGCCAAGCCTGAGGTCGAAGAGATTGCAGAAATCCTCACGGAGTCAGAGATTCGAGGGAACAGCGAAGTAGTGCTTTCAATGCCGAAGAAAGATCCGAAGCCGAGGAACTACCGCATCCACTACGATGCCGTCGGCTTCTCCTATGAGTCTATTTTCGGCGACTACCTACCGGGTGCGGAAGAGATTGTCGTTGAGGACCCCTACATCCGCCAACATCACCAGGTCGTGAACTTTCTCCGCTTCTGTGAGACCGCCGTGAAATACCACGATGTGAAGAAGATTACCCTGGTGACCAAATTCGACGACCAGTTGGAGAAAGACGAGGCGATGGCCAAGCTCTTTACCATCTCTGATAGCCTCAAGGCCTACGAGGTCGAGTTGATCATTAAGGAGAACTCCTCTCTCCACGACCGGGAGGTCCGCCTCAGCAACGGATGGAAGGTCAAGATCGGCCGAGGCTTCGATATCTATCAGCGTCCCGAAGACTGGCTCCAGCTTGGCGCCAATGACCTCGACCTGCGCCCCTGTCTGCAGACTGATGTGGATGTGACGAAGATGGAGGATTGATTGGCTTTCTGGAAAATTGTGATTCGTAGGGACCGAGTCTTCGGGCAATGCAGCTTGAACGCGCCTCAAATATCTCCGCATCTAAACATGATTGTATAGTCATTATATATGCATTTAGCATGTTTGTAAATTCCGTCCGATTTGCTATCGTGATTTCATGGTTGAGAACGATGAAATCAAGAAGCCAACAGTTTTTCTGGGCTCCTCTAGCGAAGGGCTTCCGTACGCAGAGGCTTTGCAGGATGCTCTTGAACCCGACCTTGAGGTAGTTCCGTGGAATAGAGGCCTGTTCGAGCTGGGAGAGGATACACTGAACTCTCTGCTGAAGTTCGTCTCTGTTTTTGACTTTGGAATCTTCGTCCTGAGTGGCGATGACCTCGTCAAGAGCCGCCGGTTTCGCTCGCCGGCCCCACGTGATAACGTCATTTTTGAATTGGGCCTTTTCATGGGGGCACTTGGTCGGCGCCGTGCCTTCCCGGTCATCGCACCGCCGAAGAAAGGACGCTTGAAAGTTCCTTCTGATCTTCTGGGAAATACGGAACTTCGCTTGCCTGCTGCAGCCCGGAAAAACCTTGATGCTAAGACGCTTCATGAGCCAGTCAAGCAACTCAAAGAGACGATCCAAACACGGGCGAAGGAGTCCTACCTGCAACTGCTTCCATCTACTGGTCTTGCGGTGGGATACTTCAAAAACTTCTTGGTCCCGGTTTGTTCAACGCTCGCTAACCTTGATCATCTCGACGTTGCCGGCGAAACGATCGACCTCACCGATGACAATTTCGACTTTCATGTCGTTCTACCAGCGAGTCTGGCGAAAGCGAATCGTGAAGGAGCGCGGCGTTTTGTGAAGGATCGAGGATTGCTCGATCTGAATCTCCCAACCGGAGGCGCTGGTCGGTCATATCCGTTCTACGTGGGTGGAGAGTGTCGGGATGGTCGTCTTCAGATCTATGACTATCCCACCACGCTCGGTGCATCCTACCAGGCGATTGAGATTGCGCTGGCCAACGGCTTTCTCGGGCAGACGGATCATCATCGAGTGCTCGAACGAAAGGAGATCGTTAACTTTCAACGGACACTCGAAATCCTTCTGGGTCAGCAACCAGAGGCAGCAGAGCTGTCTGACAATATCCATTTCATCCAAGAAACCAAAACTGCACAATGAACTACACTGAAGCACTAACAAGAATGCGGGGTCGTCGCGATCCCGATGCACTGATTGCCCTAGAGAAGTATGGGGGCCTCAAGGAGGAAGATCCTGTGAAATACTTGGTAGGGGCGATGTCGGAGATTCCTGATGGCTACACCAAAAAGACCTATGAGGAGGCTGAACGAGTTAAGAATCAGATTAGCAAGGGACTCTTGCGATATTCGCTGGGTGCTGAGTATCGATATCAAGGATCTGTCACGAAGAACACACACATTCTCGCCCACAGCGATATCGATGTTCTATCTCTTGAGGAGCGCTTCATTGAGCTGGAGCACCCACAGGTTCCGCCAAATCCGTACAAAGGCGATCCAGTCGCGAATCTTTGCGAGATGCGGGAAATCATCGATGAAACTCTTGTTGGGGCATTCCCCCAGGCCACAGTGGATTCCTCAGGGGCCAAATGTATCAACATTTCAGGAGGCTCCCTTTGTCGGTCTGTGGACGTCGTGCCGTCAAATTGGTACGACACCAATCAATACGTTAAGTCCGGGAATGAAGTGTATCGGGGCGTTCACATTCTCGATTTCCACCAGCGAGTGCGAGAGAAAGATGCACCATTTATCCATACTGCACTGTTTGTTCAACGGGATGAGAACTCTGATGGCAATCTCCGGCGGCTGGTACGTCTGTGTAAATCGCTGAAGTATGATTCTGGACGAGATGACATGCCATCCAGCTATGATATTGAAGCGATTATGTATGCGATGGGGGATCACCTTCTAGGATGGGGACTGGGTGAAGAGATTCAATTGGCACGCTCCTGTTGCATCTGGCTTAGGCGGGTGGCGGAGAATGCAGTGATGAGAAACTCTCTTTGTGTTCCTGACGGGAAGCGAAAAATATTCGAACCGGGCAAGACTACTCTCAACGATCTGAATGGGCTCAGGCAAGAGCTAGACGGGCTCCTCGCAGCAATCCTAAATGGGCTTCAAAGCCAGTCTCGCAGTCTAACAGAAGCGAGGATTAACCACATGGTGGCTGCGTATTGAACCGGGTATATCAGGTGTAATTAAATCTATACATAGCGCAGGAATAATTATTGTAATGCTTTGTTCTTGGCGCTTTTGAAAAAACATAACACTATTCCGTAAGATGGTCCCTAACGAAGCAAATCAAAAGATCCTGGAGGCCATTGCTGCGACTGAAGGGCCCATCACCCTAGGTTTGCTCCCACTGTCGGCGGAGGAAGAGGAGATGTGTATCGACCAAGTGACTGAATGCTGTAATGGCAGCGTCACCACACTGATACATTTGCTGAGGGTATTAACGCCTGCTGCTGCTGCCTACGCGATTGCGGCCGGAGCTTCTCAAGCGGTGCGAGAAGGAGGGCGTTTCTGGCAGCCTGTGTCTGATCGACTAGGTATCCCACTCGATGATCCTAATATTAGAGAAAGGCTTTCACTTCAGTACCAGAAGGCCTGCCTGATGCTGGGGATTGTAAATCCAGACGTGTCACAAATGACTTGGCGGCATATCGCGCCGATGATGGCTCAGGCTTCGATCCTGCGTCGCTGGGTGGAGTCGCTGGCTAATGGACTGCAGTCCACGATTCGTCACCGCCCGCTTCCGGATCTGGATGACTATCGTGCGCTTGAGGGGTTTGCCAAAGATTTGGCAGCTCGGGTGCATGGACAGCCGAATCTTCGCAGTGTGTTGGAAACTGAAGTGGGGCCTGTGGTGGCCCATCGGCTGATAGCGAGCTGCGTGTATGACCAGTTTAGTATCTTACCTGCTCACCTAGTTGACCCGATCCAGACGGCCTTGCGTGACTCGGGGCGTCAAGTCTCTTTGAAATCTCCTTATGCGTCGTTTTCGATAGTGAATGGGTGTTTTGAGTTGGTCCTACCAAAACAGCCAGCTTCGCTGACAACGCATCAAACGCATTGGGTCGTCAATGGGGTGCAGCATTCACCTAGTAACGAGCATCGCATTTCAGAATACGAGGCAGGAAGCGGTGGTCTCACCATTGATTTGCGGGACTTGGGAAAAGGGTATTCTGATCAGGAGTTTGAAGTTTACCTCGGCCTTAATGATGCTTTTCGAGTATTCGACCACGACTCGCTTCGAGAGCGCAGCGTCAAGGTTGGAGGCGAGACTGAACTGACGCCTTCGGACTACCTGATCGTGATGCGCTCGGCTTGTGAATCGAATGACCGAGAAGCTGAGGAGGTCAGAGGGGACTACCGGATTCTTCAGCAAGTTTCGATGCGCCCGGGGTGGGAACCAATTGAGATTGAGCACAAGGGGGAGACGTCGATTCTGCTGCCAGCGCTCAAAGCGGGTATCTTCCAGTCATCCGAGGACGGGGTTTCGACCCTGCTGGAAGACGGTAAGCGGTTGCATTACGGTGATGTTTTTGGTTTTCAGGCTTATATCCCTAAGTCACAACATTCGGGTAGTCTTTCTGTGGGGGTTTTCAGCAGAGACAGTGTGCTGTGTGAGGAGGATGTGCTTCTGCAGGAGGAAGAGAAAGGGGTCTATGACTACAGCAAGGATTTAGAGGGATTGCTTTTTCAAGCGGTGAAGGATTTGTCGGCTGGCGTTCACCCAATTAAGATCGAGATCAGTGCTCGGGCTGCTTCAGTGACACGTGAGTTCTGGTATTGGAGGGGACTGAACCGGATCAGTCTACATTTGGGGTTTTTGTGCGGGGAAGCGCCCGGAAATATTGATTACAACGGAAGTAAGGGGCTTAAACCTTCGGACCGGGGTTGTGAAGTTCCCAAGAGTTTTCATGCGCCGAGGATCGTCATTGCACTGAAGGAGGGCGAGCGCTTGAAGATTGCTCGTCCAGGAGTCAGGGCAATATCGACCGATCAGGCAGATGGCTGGCGAAGCGATCTGTCTGGAAGTGATACATTGTCGGTAGCGGAAACGGATCGAAGGGTCATTACTTTCCAGTCTGGTGGCTTTGAGAAATGGTCGTTAACTTGCAACGGGACGGAATTTTCCTCTTTGGATGAGAGGAGGACGGAAGTGCATTTGGGGCTGCGATTCTTTATTGCCGAGTTCGGCCAATCGGGGACCATCGAAGCCTGCAATACCAGCGGAGATTGCTTTCGGTTGTTTCGATATGCATCGGACTTGGTGGCAAGAAGACTGAAGCATGAGATTGATCACGGTCGAAATCTGCACCATTGGATCACCAGTATCCCCACGGAGAAGCTGGGGCGTCTTGGGGTTTCAGTCTCAGATTACAGTGAATCTCCTGAGCCTGTGGTGGAAGGGCCGGTTGAGGTATTCAGGAAGCAGGAAGTGGGGGAGGAATGGGAAGTCAGCCTGATGGATGGATTGCGGTTGAGCGCAATTCATCAACCTGCTGAAAATCATGTCCCAAGTCGGGTCAGACTTAGCCTGGAAGTTGATCCGGCAAAGGTTGGAAAACAGCTCCTTCTCATTGAATGGTTTCAAGGGGCGGAATCGTCCAATTTTTGGGAAGCCCTCTTTTGTGACGATGGGCCAAGCACATCCAGGTTAGCTGTGGTATTTCAGGGGAGTGACCCTTTTGAAGAGGGGTTTCCTAGTTGGTGGACACATCTTTGGAGAGTGAATCGGGTTAACGTAGCCGATGAAGATTTAGGCTTATACGGAGGGGCTGATCTGGGGGGGATTGATAGATCGCTTCAGGCAATCAGCTGCCTGACTTCGATCAAGTTTCCAGCCGCCGTTTATGAGTATTCGGCGAGATTCTTTTCCACTATCGGGCACAAGTTGTCGGAGCGCCGTCTCGCCAATGGCCAAAATGATACCAATAGTTGGTGGAGTTCTGGGGCGGAGGAATTGCAGCAGCATTCATTGGAAAAACTGACGCCTGTTGTTCGCCAGTTTCTTATTAGTAGCAATGTCTCCATGCTTGCACAGCAGTGGTCGGGCGAGGTCCATGGCGACTCCGGGGCGTGCGGAATGATCGTAGACAGCTTTAATCTGATACATGAGGTCGCCGAGGCAGGCGGGCGCGTGCCTTACACACAGGCGGTGTACCATGACTCGAAACACCCGGAGGAATTGTTCACCAGCTTCAAGAATTTTAACCAAGTTCTCACTGGGCAGAGCTCGACGTTTTCAGGTTTTGATTTTCAGGTCTTTTTTAAGAAGGTTTTGGATCGGGTGGTGGCGCATTCGGAGTCGGGAGTTTTCCTTGATTCATACTCGTTGTTATCAGCAAGGCATCTTCTTCATGCGATCAGTTCGCTGAATCGAAGGGTTCGCATTTTGGCGCAAGCTGGTGATCAGGAGGCAGGGCATGGGCTTTCAGTAGCGCTGTCGACATTGTCTGGGATTCATCGGCAATCGGAGGGGCTCGTCCCCATCTGGAATACGCAAATTGGGTATTCACCGGCTCCACGCGTCCTCGATCTAGACCGTATGGATCACTTTGATACTCAGTATTTCCCTGATCTTCCTGCCCTAGGGGGCACTCAGGCAAAACATCTCGCCGATTTGGCATGGACAATCTGCCTGCTGTCGCGAGCTACGGCGCATGGCATCAATAGCCGAGAAAACTTTGTGGAAAAAATGCGGCTATTCACCGGAAAGAGCGTGCATTCAAGTTCGCTGAATCTCGTGCTTTCTTTTGCTCCCGAACTATTTGCCTACTACACGGCGCTTCTTGACTTCGCTCTTTTCAATCCAACTTCACCCACACAATCATGAACCAACAGTTTCCCATCGAGGTTGATCCTCTTGCCCTTCAGGAAGATCTGCATGATCGCATGAAGCGATATTTGCTTACTGCTCTGCCAATTAGTCGGCGGTTTCCAAACCTGCGGACGGAGGCTCACCAAAAGCTGAGTGCAGATGACGCTCTCATTAAGGGGCCCTTTCTTGAAACACTTCCCGATTATCCCAAAGGTAAGTCATTAAAGGATCTGGTAGAAAGTGGCTTGCTTCATGAGGGCTTCAGCCGTTTGAATGCGTCCGTTTACGAGCGGCCACTTCACAAGCATCAGGAAGCGGCCATCGAGAGTATTGTCAGGGAAGAAGAGAATATTGTGGTGGCAACGGGTACGGGCTCAGGAAAGACGGAATGTTTCCTTTTTCCCATGCTTGATGGCCTGCTCAAAGCTGATGTTTCGGGAACCCCGGGAGTGCGTGCCATTCTTGTGTACCCTCTCAACGCACTTGCCAATGACCAGCTGTATTCACGCCTCGTGCCTGCGATCGCAAAAGAGCTTCAGGAATATGGTATAACAGTGGGGAGATATACGGGTCAGACTTCGGCCAGGGACAGTCGGGAAACCATCGAGAGGGATCTGTTGGATACTCCAAACAGTCCAATGCGAGAACTGTTTGGCAATAAAATCCCAGACAATTGGCTACTCTCTCGAGACGAGATGCTGACGACTCCTCCGCATGTGTTGGTGACGAATTACGCCATGCTGGAGCATCTATTGCTTTTGCCTAGAAACGCTCAGTTGTTTGCGAATGCAGATATCCAGTTCATGGTTTTGGACGAGGTTCATGTTTATTCAGGGGCGCAAGCAACAGAGGTCGCCCTTCTCTTGCGAAAGCTAAAGAATCGATTCGCTGCAGGAGTCGATGTTCGCTCGATTGGTACTAGTGCAAGCTTGGGAGAAAGTGAAGAGGATAAGAAGAAAGTGATCGAGTTTGCCAACCGCTTGTTTGGCTCGCCCTTTTCCAAGGTAGTGACGTCTCGGCGGCTAGATCACCATCGATTGAGGAACACCAAACCAGTTAGGACTAAAGGCGCAGAAGGCTGGATTCGCGCACACAAGGCTCTGAGCGAGGTGCGGGGGATTGCAGAAGATGAACAGCTGACCGGTTGGCTGGAGCGCGTAGGTGACGGTGGGTTTGAAACCATTTCAAAGAAAGGTGATGAAACGTTGCAGCAGTACCTTTGCCGCTTTCTTGCCGAAGATGAGATGATCCACCGGACAGCCGAGTATCTGAATAAGCATGAAAAACGTCCCCTTGTTGTCGTGGCACGGGATCTATTCCCCGATGAGGATCCGGTAACAGCCAGGGAAGCGATTAAGGCATTGGTGGCCTTGGCCGCTTATGCCCGAGAGGATAAGAGTGGTTTTCCGCTGCTGCCTGCACGCTATCATCTTTTTACCCGAGGTATTGAAGAAGCAACTGTTGAGATGCAGAATGGCGAGGAGAATTCAGAGCAGGTCAGTAATCTAAGGTTTCATCGTGAATTTAGGGATCACGTGACGGATCGCCCCCGGTATCGTTTGATGACGTGTCGCCGATGTGGGGAGCTCTATTTTGAAGGATACGAGGTGGGAGGGAGATTGAGTCCTGAGAGGACAACCAGATTCAGCAAGCGCCGCGTGTTCTGGTGTAAGCCGAAGAATGCTTCGGTGTTACCTGCGGACATGGATGAAGAGGAGGCTGACCAAACCAGTCAGCCAGAGGAAGTGTTCATCCATGTGGACCGGGGAGAGATCAAGGTAGTGCTTGATGACGATGACAATCCCAGCGACTGGATCCACACCCGTCGCGCCAACATGTCGGAGCCCAGTGGAAATGGCGACACAGAGAATCAAAGGTCTCTGGTGACCACTTGCTACTCGTGTGGAAGCCGTGATCCCGCTGAGGTCATCACTCCGTTTCATCCTGGTGATCAGGCACTCTCTGCAACGATTTGTGAGGTGCTCTACAGCCACCTTCCGACGATTCAGGATGTCACGGCCAGGAATCGGTTGCCGGGAAGCGGCCGAAATTTGCTTGTCTTTAGCGACAACCGGCAAGATGCCGCGTTTTTTGCGCCAAACTTTCAGAGGACTCATGAAGATGTTTTGGTGAAGCGGGAACTCGTTGCATATCTGAAGAGGGAAGGAGGAAGAGAGTCTTTAAATAATATTGCGTCTTCTCTTGCTGAGTCATTCACGTTGCGAACCGGGCTGACGGATGAAAATGGTGAAAATCCCCAGCTTGGAGACCTTGATGAATTTGAGAAAATCATCAGGGCAAAAATCTTTAAGGACTTTGCGACGCCAGGGGGCAGTCGTCAGTCGTTAGAAGACCTAGGAATTGTGGAGATTGACTACTCTGGAGTATCCTATGATGAAATTGCTAAGAAATTGGGGCTCTCCGAGGAACTCGGAAAGAGCCTGATTCGTTGGTTCTTAGATTCTATTCGAAAGAACCGAGCAATTGATATGCCAAAGGGAGGAATCACCCAGACTTCTGACTTTGCCTGGGGGCACTATAATCAACCAGATCGCTCATATGTGTTGGAAGGAGATCATGCGGATGCCAGGTACAAGGTGATATCTAGAAGAGGCAATGGCTTTTATTTGAACCGCTATGTTGAGGTTTTGCGGGACAAGTTAAATATCCCTGATTGGGAGGTCTTGCTGAACCGCCTTTGGCAAGAATTGAGTGACGAGGATTTTGGAGTCCTTAAGGAGATCACGGAAGGGGAACGCCCCAGGGTTCTTAATCATAAGCGTATCACGGCAAGAATCAGGGATGGCGGTAAGCCAATCTATAAGTGCGATAAATGTGGGAAGGTCTCTTCGTATGTTGTCGGGAGTGTTTGCACTCAATGGAAATGCGAAGGCACACCTGAAGCGCTTTCTCCTGAGGCATGGAAGGAAGAGATGGCCATGAACCACTACCACTTTTTGTATAGCGGCGAGGGATGTTTCCCATCCGCTCTGATTCGGGAGCATACCGCTGCCCTGACTCCCTCGCTTCGAGAGGAGATTGAGAAGACATTCAAAGCGAGGAAGCTCAATATCCTCTCCTCTTCTACTACGATGGAGGTTGGTATCGACCTTGGTGATCTTGAGGGCGTGTTTCTGCGAAACGCGCCGCCTGATATTTCAAACTATCAGCAACGAGCTGGACGAGCTGGTAGGCGGGCGCAAGCAGCTCCTGTAGCGATTACTTATGCAAGAAATCGGCGCTATGATCAGGATGTTTTTGATCATGCCGATGTCTTTCTCAACAAAAACCCCAAGGTGCCATCGGTTCATTTGGCGAACCCGCGGCTTTTTCAACGGCATCAGTTCTCGATCTTGATTAGCCAATTTCTTGCTTTTCGTGGCCTAGGCGGTCAAGGGCTGCAGATTGGTCAGCTGTTTGGTTTACCTAAATTCATATCGAGCGGGGGGGATCTAATCCCAGAGGGAGGGAACGTTTCGGTAGATTTTGGTGAAGAAAAAGAGCAGTTGTTCATCGAGAATATTGTAGCCTGGATTGAGTCCGATGAGTCTGAGACAGCTCGTAAACAAGCCGTAGGTCTTCTTGAATGTTTGGATGCTGAGCTTTCAAAAGATGAGCGAGAATCTCTTGCTCAAACCAGCGCTACGCTGCGGTCGAGTTTTATTGCTGCGGTAACTCAACTGGTCCAGTCATTCGGGGTTCGCTATCGACACTACTTTGTCGCGGCAGAGGAAATGCGGGATAATCATCAAAGCGCAAGGGCGGCGGGTCTCGAGAACAATGCAAAGAAGTGGGCGAATCAGCCTATCGTAAACTTCCTCTCCAAGTATGGGCTCATTCCGTCGTATTCGTTTCCGATCGACAATATTGAGCTTCAGGTGATGGATGGGACGTTTCGCAGGAACAGTTTTGGCTCGAATAGTGCGAATATTGAACTCACTCGAGATGCCAAGATGGGCATTCGGGAATACGCTCCTGGGGCAGAGGTGGTGGCCAATGGTCGGGTGTGGACTTCGGCAGGGATTGCTCATCAGCCCCGACAATTCATGCCAACTTTTGCATACAAGACATGTGTCCACTGCCTTAATATTGAGAGTCATGAGGATAAGAGTCTCATTCCATCTGATTGTTCAAGCTGCTCTCATCCGCTGGATGGAGAGGTGAACTATCACAAAGAGCCGAAAGGCTTCATCACATCAGCCCATGAGCCTCAAGGCAAAGAGCCTGGGTTCAGGAGGAATCTTGCTCCTCCGTCTACGGAGAGTCAGTTAATCGGTAATGCTCCTGAGCATCGTTTCGAAGGAAGTGATCTATTGAGGGCTCAGTGGGTCTATCAATCGGCACAAGAGGGGCGAATGATTATCATTAACCGTGGTCATGGCCGAGGTTTCCGGTCGTGCAACTGTGGGTGGGCATTCTCTGTGCCAACGAAAGGGAGGTCGAATCTGGACCATCACAATCCGTATACTGGGATTAAGTGTGATAAGAATCCTAGCTCTTTCCGGTTCAATCTGTCTCACACATTTCATACGGACGTGCTTCAGATCCGAGTTGAATTTGATGTGCCGACTCCCAAGGATTTGCCTGAATCCGCTTCTCCTGAAGAAGTGGCGCAGGCCCGAGAGGGGATTGCCCGATCGATCGCAGAAAGCATGCGGCTCGCTGCCTGTGAAATGTTGGAGCTGCCGGAGATGGAGATCACTTCGACGTTCAGGTGGAAGGACTCTGGAATTGAAATTATCCTCTTCGATTCAGTATCCGGTGGAGCTGGTTATTGTAAAAAGATTCGAGATCTTGAATTGTCGAAGCTCTTCAAGAAAGCACAGGAGGACATCCTAACATGTCGCGAGAATTGCAGTCGCAGTTGTTCGAAGTGTCTGCGCAGTTACTCCAACCAGACCTTTTGGAATGAATTTCGAAGAAAAGAGGCTCTAGCCTGGGTCAAGAGCGTCTGCGCACTGAAGCGTGAGGATCCTGAAGTAAAGGTTGGTGCAAACTTAATTGATCTTAAACGGGTGGATGAGCTGTGCCATGCCGCATCGGAGATCTACCTGATTCGACGAGCATTTGGAGATCTTGTGGGTGGACTACCTTCTAACGAAGTGACTGGTGGGGAAAGTCCGCTAACAGATGTGTTTCCAGGGTGGAGGGTTATTCAGGAATGGCTAGTGACGGGCAAACGTGTTCATCTTTCAGCATTGAAAACGGTCAATTTTCATGATCCTTCGAACGGCCGAGCTATTCGCATGGCGAGTGCTTTTCTTCCCCATGTAGCAGACAATAAGCTCACTCTGGAATTGGGGCACAAGTTTCCCCAGGGGGTGGAACCTCACGCGATTCTCGTTAGTGGAGACGGCGCGACCGCATCGCTTTTGTTTTCACCAATCGAAGACTACGTGGGATCGTCTTTAGATGTGCTTTGGCCAGAGACGGTAATGGCTAAAGATATCTCGATAGAGGAAGTTTCTGATTTCTTTGTGCCTGGGAAAGGAATCTCAGTGGATGCTCTTCAGCCTCCGCTCGGGGTAGGGCACTCATATTATGCGATGGGGGTCCAGCGTGACCTGGCAAAGGATTTTGCCTTCGTAGCAAATGAAGAGATCAAGAAGATCGAAATCATAGATCGGTATTTGTTTGCAGATGATGACAGTTCCAAAGCTCTTGTGGTCTTCCTGTTAACCTTGGCTGAATTGTGGAAATCGAAGCCGGAGTCGATCACTTTTACGTATGGACCAGCAAGGAGAGCTCGAGATGACAACGAATGGAGAGCAAATGCGCGATCAACCGTCGAGAGCCTTCAAAAGTCCCCTGATTTTTCGGACATTATCTTTAGGCCGAATCTTCGTCATTTGAGAGGGCCTAAAGGTGATAAGCATGACCGGCGCGTCTTAATACACACCCGTCCAGAGAAAGTTGCCGAGCAGGAAGGTGGGAGCCGTCGGCGAAGAGGCGGCAGCCCCCAGAATCCGCCAAAGACTTTTGTCGCCGAGCTAACAGGTGGAGTTTTTCATCTCATGAATCCGTCTTCGGAGACGAGTGTTTTTACTTGGATTCGATAAGTGTCCATAGGAGGCTTATCAGATGTAACTCAATTCTTTCAGAAACTATCTTGCTGGGAATATATAGTGCTTTGCGCGATTGGCTCAGGCGGGACGATTGAAAAATGGGGGAAGGCTAATATGCACTCATCAGCTTAGCCATCTTCTCACTCCGACTTGCCAGATCTATGGACAAACCCACATCGCTCGACAGTCTCTTTAAAGAGAAGATATTTCGTATTCCCGACTATCAGAGGGGCTATGCCTGGCAGCCGGAACAGTTAAAAGCGTTCTGGGAGGATCTCGTGAACCTTTCAGACAGCCGATATCACTACACGGGGGTGCTGACACTAAAGAATATCCCTTCTGAAGATGTTTCACCCGATTCTCATGAGTATTGGCTCGTCGAAGATCATTCTTATGAGATTTACCAGATCGTAGATGGGCAGCAGCGCCTGACCACCTTCGTGGTCCTTCTTCAGGCTTTCGTTGAATACGTGAGAAAGCTTCCCGAGAATGAAGGGAAGGACGACAGCGAGATCTATATTTCTGACAGTTTGAGCGTTGCTGCGGTACAAGAGCGTTTCCTATTTAAAATCAAGCCAACAGGGGATCAATTCAGAACCTACAAATTCGGCTACACTGAAGATAACCCAAGTTACGACTATTTGAGATATTGTGTCCTTGGTGAAAGTGGGAGTGGTTCCGTCCAGGAGACCTTTTACACATTGAATCTGAGCAACGCGAAACGCTATTTTGCAGAGCAGTTCGAGGGAATATACACTGAGTCCGGGTTCGAAGGGTTACAGGACATTTACAAGAAACTCACCCGGCGTTTCCTTTTCAATGAGTATGTGATTGAGGATGAGTTTGATGTGTTTGTAATGTTTGAGACGATGAATAACCGCGGGAAGCGGCTCTCCGATTTGGAGCTGTTGAAGAACCGTCTCATTTATCTCACCACCCTTTACCCAGATGAAGAACTCGATGCTGCCTCAAAAAAGAATCTGAGGCAAACAATCAACGATGCCTGGAAAGAGGTCTACAAGCAGCTCGGCCGAAACAAATCTCGTTCTTTGAATGATGATGACTTTCTGCAGGCGCACTGGACTCTCTACTACAAATACTCCCGGAAGACTGGACAGGATTACATCAAATTTCTCCTGGATCAGCAGTTTAGCCCACAGCGAGTTCACAAAAAAGTGGAGCGCTTGGTGGCACTGGAAACGATAGTAGAGCAGCGAACCGAGCTGGATTTTGAGGTGTCAGAGATCGATTCTGAAGAAGAGGAGACTGTGGCTGTCGAAGAATCGAGTGTTACAGTCCAGGCTGATCTCTCTCCGGTTGAGATTCGAGATTATGTGCACAGTCTAAAGGAATGCGCGGTTCACTGGTTCAATAGCCATTTTCCTCAGCTTGCCGACGGAATGAGCGATGAAGAGCGTAGGTGGATCGAGGCTCTTAATCGGATTCGGATCGCTTACTTTCGTCCTTTGGTAATGTCCATCCTCAAGAATGAACCGGATGAAGCCGCTCGCCTCCGCGTTTTCAAGAGGATCGAGCGTTTCATTTTTATTGCATTCAGGATGAACGCCGTGCGCTCGAACTATCGAAGCAGTGAATTTTACCGGGCCGCTATGGAGCTCGACCGGGGTCAGGTCGACGTCGACACGATTGCCGATCGACTCGATAGCCGCTTGAGTTATTCATTCAATGAGGATGGTACTTTTTGGGCGAATGATTTTTACAACGTGCTGTTCAAGAAATTTGATAATGAGGTGGGATACTACGGCTGGGCAGGTCTCCGCTACTTCTTATATGAGTATGAGCTCTCTCTGCTCAGTGCGAGCCGACAGAAGAAGGTGGGTTGGGAAGATTTGCAGAAGAGCAAGAAAGACACGATTTCAGTCGAGCACATTTATCCTCAAACACCAAAAGAAGGGTGGGCGCAGGCATTTTCAGAGATTCCAAAGGAATCGCGTCGGGCATACAACGGGAGTTTAGGAAATCTTGTGCTTCTCTCGATGTCGATTAATTCGTCCCTTCAGAATGATAGTTTTGAAGATAAAAAACAGCCAAGGTTCGCAAGCGGTCGGAAGACTCGGAACGGCTATTCTGATGGATCACACTCCGAGATTGAGGTATCTCAAAATGATGATTGGGGGCCTGAGCAAATAAGAGAACGGGGGATCCGTCTTCTACGCTTCATGGAAGAACGTTGGGATATCAGGTTGAAAGATGGGGAACGTGAACCCCTTCTGTTTCTTGCGTCCGATGAGTCCGTGGACTGAGTTGATGGCCGGTGGGGTTGAAGCCGGCATGCCAACACTCCTGTGAACATGGTGGGTGAGCGTTGCTGGTTCGATAACAATGAAGATTCAAGACGATGAGTTGCTCACGCAGGCGGAAGTTTGCAAGTGGCTCAAAATTAGTCGC
>TARA_R110002096_G_scaffold105793_4_pt1 | contig 21600 bp, 19 predicted proteins | sample TARA_R110002096 | Tara Oceans TARA_R110002096 (sample SAMEA4397295) | marine metagenome | biome: Polar Biome; feature: [DCM] deep chlorophyll maximum layer (ENVO:01000326); material: water (ENVO:00002006), including particulate matter (ENVO:01000060) such as... | depth 35 m
GTGCTGGTGCAAAAATTATAGGCGATATAAGCATTGGAGCACATGCATTGATTGGTGCAAATTCGGTTGTTATAAATGATGTAGAGGCCTATGCAATAGTGGGGGGCATTCCAGCTAAAGTAATCGGCCATACAAATAAAAATGTAAGTAGTAAAAAAATTTAGATGATATACCACCTAGCTGAAGATGATGTGGCTGTTATAATTATTGGTCGTAATGAAGGTCAACGCTTAGTTACATGCATTACTTCCGTATTAGGATTCACCAAATCTATTGTCTATGTCGACTCCGGATCAACGGATGATAGTATTAAAAATGCAAAGTCTTACAATATAGATATTGTGAAACTTAATTTAGTAACACCTTATACTGCAGCAAGAGCACGCAATGCAGGTGCCGTTTACCTTCTCAATAAAAAACCCAATATCAAGTATTTACAATTTGTTGATGGGGATTGTGAAATTCAAAAAGGGTGGCTGGTTTCAGCTAAGACCTTCTTAGATAAAAATCCGGATTACGCTGTAATATGCGGTCGAAGGCGTGAGAGACACCCCGAACATTCAATATATAACACTTTATGTGATATTGAGTGGAACTCACCGATTGGTGATACCACCTCTTGTGGAGGAGATGCTTTGATTAGAGCAAGTTCTTTTTCTCAAATTAATGGTTTTAATAGCTCTTTAATTGCAGGGGAAGAACCAGAGATGTGTTTTCGTTTACGCCAGAAAGGCTGGAGAATTTATAGGATAAACGAAGAAATGACACTTCATGATGCAAACATGACTCATTTTTCACAATGGTGGAATAGAGCCAAACGAGCAGGATATGCCTATGCTTTATCAGTTGATCTACACGGTAAGTCCGGAGAAAGGTTCAGGGTTAAAGAATTAAGAAGTATCATTGCTTGGGGTGCTTTTTTACCAACTTTAATATTCTGTCTATCATTTTTCCATATCAATGCTATATCCCTAATATCTCTATATCTAGTACAAATAGCTAGATTATTTCTTAAATTAAGAAAATTAACTATACCCACGCGAGTTAAGTTTTATTATGCACTTTTAACCATGGTTGCAAAATTCCCTCAATTTATGGGGATTACACAGTTTATGATCAATAAAAAATACGGCAACACCGCTAGTTTAATTGAATATAAATAATTAATAACATACTAATTAAGAAAGGGAATTTATAATGACTTCTGAGATTCATAATGCAAAAGCAATTATTACAACAAAATATAGTATTGGAATAATTGGCTTAGGTTATGTTGGGCTACCATTAGCGATTGAGTTTGGCAAAAAATTCCCTACGATAGGGTACGACATTAATGCTACACGTATTAATGAATTAAAATCTGGTAAAGATATAACACTCGAGGCTAACTCCTGTGAAATTGATGAGGCAACTTTACTTAAGTTCACGTGTGACTCATCCGAACTTGAAAAGTGCAGTATTTATATTGTCACTGTTCCAACACCTATAGATGGAAGTAAAAATCCTGATTTATCTCCAGTTATTTCTGCTAGCCACATAGTCGGTAAACACCTTAGTAAAAATGATTTAGTTATTTATGAGTCCACTGTCTACCCTGGCGCCACAGAAGATGTTTGTGTTCCCATCTTAGAAATGGCATCTAAGCTAATATTTAACAAGGATTTTTACTGTGGGTATAGTCCCGAACGCATTAATCCTGGTGATAAGCATCGTAAACTAACCAATATATTAAAAATAACTTCTGGTTCTACACCTGAAATTGCAAACACGGTTGATCATTTGTATCAGTCAATTATTACAGCAGGTACGTTTAAAACCACAAGTATAAAAGTAGCTGAAGCAGCAAAGGTAATTGAAAACACTCAGCGTGATATTAATATTGCCTTGGTTAATGAACTAGCATTAATTTTTAATCGCGTAGGCATTGATACAGAAGAAGTGTTAGAAGCGGCGGGTACTAAATGGAATTTTTTACCCTTTAGGCCTGGTTTAGTAGGTGGGCACTGCATTGGTGTGGATCCATATTATCTTGTGCATAAGGCTGAAACACTGGGCTATCATCCTCAGCTTATTTCATCAGGACGACGTATTAACGATAATATGGGGCACTTTGTAGTTAGCGAGGTAGTTAAGCTGATGGCCAGAAAAAAATTGAATATCGTCGATGCAAAAATTTTAATGCTTGGCTTAACGTTTAAAGAAAATTGCCCCGATTTAAGAAATACCCGAGTAGTAGAAATGATTGATGAGTTAACCAATACCTATAACGCAATAGTTGATGTGTTTGACCCTTGGGTGAATAAACAAGAGGCACAGGCTGTTTATAACTTGAACTTAATAGATCAACCGACCACTGGGCACTACGATGCAATGATTGTTGCTGTTTCGCATGACCAATTTAAAGAACTTGGTATTGAGGGTGTTAAGTCGTTAGGCAAAGAAAAGCATGTTTTATATGATATTAAGTATTTGTTTCCTTCGGATGGAGTTGATGGGCGACTTTAAATGGACTGCCAACGCGCCTTATTTTTCAAAGCAAAAAAGCTTAAAACGATTTTTTATCAATTAGTTTCCGTTAGAGAAACGTCAACGGCACATTATTTTCATGTGCTTGATGGATGGCGTGGGTTGAGTATTTTATTCGTATTGGCAACACATTTGCTACCATTAGGGCCAAAGGCGTGGAGATTAAATGAAACATTCGGTCCTATGGGGATGGCTATATTTTTCACCTTATCCGGTTTTTTAATCACAAATTTTTTGATACACCGGCCTAAGTTATACGATTTTATTATTCGACGTTTTTTTAGAATTATTCCATTGGCCTGGCTGTATTTGATTGTTGCTTTGCCTATTCTCGGTGCAAACTTTAGTCAGGTGCCAGCGCATTTCTTTTTTTATGCAAATTGGCCGCCCATGGATTTTGTCGGGGGTTCATCACACTTTTGGAGCCTGTGTCTAGAAATACAGTTTTATGTTGCTATAGCGATACTCTTTTTTTTGTTTAAAGAGCGCGCGTTTTATTTAACAATGGCTTTATGTCTGTTTTTTACACTTTATCGAGTGCATTCAGGTGTGCATATTGCAATTAATACCTATTATCGAATAGATGAGATACTCGCAGGTGTTATTGTTGCAATGGCCTATAATAATAAAGCAGGGAATGGATTAATAACCCTTTTTAAATGGATAAACCCTTATTTTATGATGGTGTTGTTTGTACTATCTTGTCACCCAGATAGTGGGTTTATGAATTATTTTAGGCCGTACTTTGCAGCAATACTGGTTGCATCAACACTTTATGAGTCAACATCAAAATTAACGCGATTTTTGAACTTAAACGTATTGATTTATTTGGCAAGTATATCTTATGCACTTTATGTTATTCACCCATTACTTGCTCATACTTGGCTGGGTAGTGGTGAGCTAATTGAGAAATATGCAAAACGACCTTTGTTGTTTATCATTCTTTTTGTACTAGCCCATGCATCCACTTTCTACTATGAAAAGTATTGGATTGCGTTGGCAAAAAAAATTACTAATTGAGGTGGCAATTAATTGTGATGAATAAATTTAAAACAACAAGGAGCGTTGAGTGTTGGCGAGTTATGTAATTATTTCCCCGTGCCGTAATGAAGCAAATTTTATGAGAAACACGCTTGATAGTGTGGTGAAGCAGAGTGTATTGCCTGCACTGTGGGTGATTGTGGATGATGGCTCCACCGATGATACCGCTAACATTTTAGCTGAGTATGCGCAAAAACATTCTTTTATTCGTATTGTTAGTCGTGAGAACAGAGGGCATCGCAGTGTTGGCCCTGGCGTAATAGAGACTTTTTATGAAGGCTTGGAAACTATTGACCTTAAGCAGTATGATTTTTTATGTAAGCTCGATTTAGATTTAATTATGCCAGTTCGCTACTTTGAGACATTGATCGCAAAAATGAACGAGAACCCTCGTTTAGGTAACTGCAGTGGTAAGCCTTACTATATTGATAAGGTAACTGGGACGTTTGTTAGTGAGGGATGTGGAGATGAGAACGCCATTGGTGCTTCTAAATTTTACCGCCGTGAGTGTTTTGAAGAAATTGGTGGTTTTGTAAGGCAGGTGATGTGGGATGGTATTGATGGTCACAGGTGTCGGCAATTAGGTTGGATTGCGATGAGCTGGGATGAGCCGGATATTCGTTTTACTCACCTTCGCCCAATGGGGTCCAGCCAGCAAAATATTATTACTGGGCGTATACGACATGGTTTTGGTCAATATTTTATGGGCACAGGCATGGTTTATATGTTGGCATCGGGCCTGTATAGGATGACTCGGCCGCCTCTGTTAATAGGAGGTTTAGCGATGATGTGGGGTTATATTAAAAGTGGCTTGACAGGTGTTCCGCGTTTTGAAGATAAAACTTTGTCTGCTTTTATTAAGCGGTATCAATGGGCCTGTTTATTAAAAGGGAAAAAGAAAGCAACAGCTCAATTGAACGACAAACAAGCAAATGTTTGGTTTGATAGGCGACTATGAAGATTGCCTATTTAGCACCTGAGTTGCCTGCGCTATCGGCAACTTTTGTTTACAACGAAATTTTGCAGCTGGAAGCTTTAGGTGTGCAAGTGGTTCCATTTTCGGTGCACACTCCAAGTTCAAAGGTTAATGAACCAAGGGTTGAGGCTTTAGCGAAACGTACGTTTTATCTCTATGCGCAGTCTAAACTTAATGTATTAAAAGATAATTTGCTTTGCTTACTGAAAAGTCCAGTATGTTATTTAAAAACACTGATGATGGTGGGGCGTGATATGTGGCAAGTTGGGCTGTTTAGTCGTATTGGTTTAGGGTTGGTTTATCGTTTCTTTTTTGCTGCCAGTTTAGCGCGCCAGTTACAAGCGAATGGTTGTGATCATTTGCATGTTCACTTTGCACATATACCGACTGATATTGCAATGTATGCATCTTCTTTATCAGCAGTTCCTTTTAGTGTTACGGCACATGCTAACGATATATATGAACGTGGATGGCTACTGAACGAAAAAGTTGAGCGATCGGCATTTTTTGCGACTATTTCAGAATTTAATAAACATTACCTTGAAGATAAAGGTGTTGATGCGAGCAAAATGTGCATTGTACGCTGTGGTGTAGAGCCTAATCTTTTTTCTAAAAGAACGGCTGTCTTAGAACATAAGAAAACTAGAATAGGTGCTATTGGCAGACTGGTCGAGAAAAAAGGCTTCGATACTTTAATTAAAGCCGTGGCTATTTTAAAAGCACAAGGCGAGACAATTGAGCTGCAACTTGCGGGTGATGGCCCGTTGTTTCAACAATTGCAGGCTTTGGCGCTGAGCCTTGATTTAAGTCCGCAAGATATAACTTTTATGGGTGCAATTGCCCATGCTGAAGTAGCTTCATTTATTAAATCGTTAGATGCCTTTGTGTTGCCTTGCAAGCAAGATGAACAGGGTGATGTAGATGGGATACCTGTAGTATTAATGGAAGCCATGTTATCAGGGGTGCCGGTTGTTTCTACAAAATTGTCGGGTATTCCAGAGTTGGTTGTGCATAAAGAAACGGGCTTGTTGGTTTCCCCAGATAGTGAGGACGAACTAGCCGAAACAATTTTAATGTTAATAAACTCACCTGTGTTAAAAAACCAGATGATTGAATGTGCTGCCTCTAAAGTAAAACGGGATTTCTCACTTGAACACAATGCAAATAAGTTGAAGGATATGTTTAATTGCGTTATCAATCCATATTGTATAGTTTAAAATAATTGTTTGTGTCTAGGCTATATTAAGGACTGTGTGGTTTTATACGACGAGTGTTATTTAGTAAATAAAGAGCTTTTATGAGAGTGAATAATAAATTAAGCCATCGAGGGGTTAGCGTTTTGTTGGGTATAGAAAGATGATAGATCGTACCTGTTAATGAAAACGTCCAGTTCGACACAATATGAATGGGTGAATTACGCTAAAGGCATCGGAATTATTCTGGTGGTTTATGGGCATGTTGCTAGAGGTGTTTTTAATGCGGGAATAACTGAAGATGAGAAGCTTTTTAGGCTTGTTGATGCTGTCATTTATTCATTCCATATGCCTTTGTTTTTTTTTATATCAGGCTTGTTTTTTCTCAATTCGTTAAATAAAAGAGGTGTAAAAGGGTTAGTTAGTAGCAAGTTAGGTACCATCGTATACCCTTATATCCTGTGGTCACTTATTCAAGGTGGGCTTGCATACTCATTACAAAATATCACTAACTATAAGACGACAATTAGTGATGTATTAAGCCTGTTGTGGTTACCCCAGGATCAGTTCTGGTTTCTGTATGCCTTATTTGTTGTTTTTATTTTTTATGCTCTTGCCTATAGTTTGCTTCGAAATGTTATTGCTCTATTTGTTTTGTCTCTTTTGCTTTATATTTTTAAAGCTGACTTGAGTATTGGTTGGTCTGTTGCTAATGCCGCTATAAACTTTGGTATTTATTTTTGTGCGGGTATGTTGTTTTCCCATTTTAAGGCTAATGAGTTTAAGGTGAGTTATGGTTGGCTATTAGCGAGCTTGCTTGTGTTTGTCATATCTCAATTTTGCTTTCATAACCAATTTTACACCGGAGATTTGGCAAAGTTGATGATGGCTTTTGTTGGTGTTGGTATGGTGATATTGCTTTCTAAACTTCTTGATCAGCGTTTTCATTTATTGGGGTTACTAGGACGTTGTTCGCTTGAGATATATTTGGTTCATGTGATTTTTGGGAGTGGCTTTAGAATTTTTATGCAATATTGCTTTAATATTGAAAACAGTGTTTTCCACTTAGTTTTGGGTACCTTGATTGGGGTTTTTATCTCGTTGTTGTTTGCTGAAGCGGTTAAGAGAATGCAGTTCAACTTTTTATTTTCTATGCCTAAACATAGTGTTCACCAAAATAAGACTTGAATGGGCCTAATATAAACATGTTAAAAAGTAGAGATACATGGGCAGTTCTAGGCTTACCATTTGATGTTGTTGATTTAAATCGTTCAGTTACCTTAATTGAAGAGGCAATAGAGCAAAACACTCATTGCTTTCTTTCTACCCCAAACCTTAACTTTGCTATAGCCGCTCAATCGGATACGGAATTTTTTAATTCAGTTGTTGAGAGTGACTTAAGTGTGGCCGATGGTATGCCATTGGTTTGGGTGGCCAAACTATTGGATCTACAAATAACGGAGCGAGTTGCAGGCTCTACATTATTTGATCAGTTATCAAACAAGCCACGTAAAAACAAAATAAAAGTTTTCTTTTTTGGAGGGCAAAAAGGAATAGCTGAGCAGGCACATCGACAGTTAAACACAACAAGTCTCGGTATGCTCAGTTGTGGCTTTTATGATCCAGATTTTGTATCAATTGATCAGATGAGCAGCACAAAAATAATAAATCAAATTAATGAGGCTAATCCAGATTTTATATTAGTGGCACTTGGAGCAAAAAAAGGTCAACAATGGATACAAAATAATCGACAACAATTGACTGCCCCTGTAATTAGCCATTTAGGCGCTGTTATTAATTTTGTTGCCGGTAATGTATTGCGAGCACCTAGCTCTTGGCAGCATTTGGGCCTTGAGTGGCTTTGGCGAATTAAACAGGAACCAACCCTATGGAAACGATATTTTTTTGATGGGCTTACATTCACTTATATATTGCTCACAAAAGTTTTGCCATTAAGTGTGTATGATCGAGTATTACAACGTTATTCTTTTATTAACAAATCTTACACTTTAAGTAGGGCTAATAATTTAAAAAACCATATTGAATTAAGTGGCACATTCAAACACCCAAAACTTAAACAAGCAAAAATCTTTTTATCCAATATACTTGATACACATGGCTCTAATATAATGATGGATTTTTCCGAAGTAATGTATATTGATGCCGCCTTTATTGGTACGTTACTACTGTTTCAAAATGAGTTAAAAAAGAAAGGTAAAAGCTTATTTTTAATTAATTTACCAAAAAGAATTAAGAGAATAATGATTTTAAACATGGTGCAAAGTCGATTTAAAATCAAGTAGTCATACCGTTATTAAAATAAATATTAAAGGTTTTAAGACATGACAAAAAAAGGAATTTTAATAGTTATATCACTGTGTATAACTGCTTGGGTCTACTGGAATGGATTATCTGAAGCTTTTTTACGCTGGGGAAAACAGGAAGAATATAGCCACGGGTACTTAATTCCTCTGGTTAGTTTGTATATTTTGTGGGAAAAAAGAGGGCTCATTTTATCAGCTGCAAGTCAGCCGTTGTGGTCAGGTGTTTGGCTAATAGTTATCGCATTGCTGTTACTTCTTATCGGAGAAGTCAGTGCTCTTTATCTGTTAATTCAATATTCATTTATCTTAGCTCTCATTGGTTTATCGTTAGTTACAATTGGTAAAGGCACTAAATACACATTAGCACCGATCTTACTGCTTTTATTCGCCATTCCATTACCATATGTCATTGAAGTATTATTAACAGCTAAATTGCAATTAATTTCTTCTTCATTAGGAGTAGACATCATTCGTTTTTGCCGAATCCCTGTTTATTTGGAAGGTAATGTAATTGATTTAGGTGTTTATAAATTACAAGTTGTTGAAGCTTGTAGTGGGTTAAGGTATTTATTTCCCTTAATGAGCTTAGGTTTCATAACAGCTTATTTTTACAAAACGTCCTTTTGGAAAAAAGCGCTAGTTTTTTTAGTTACTATTCCTATAACCATACTTATGAACAGTTTTCGTATCGGTGTGATCGGTGTTCTAGTTGATTATTGGGGTATTTCAATGGCTGAAGGTTTTTTGCATGACTTTGAGGGTTGGATTATCTTCATGGCATGCGCAATTATTTTGTTTTTATTAATTTGGACGCTTGAAAGGTTAACAAATAAAGGGGGGAGCTTGGCTTCGGCATTTGCTGTTGATGAGGTACCTATTGCCTCTAACAGAAGTACCACTAACATTAGAAACTTGAGCTTTAAACCTTCTCTTGTGTTCATTCTATTGTTGATAACGACCGGTGTAGGCATACAGTTTTTGGATAAAAGGCCAGAGTTATACCCTGAGCACACTCCTTTTGTGAACTTTCCACTACAATTAGGTGAATGGAAAGGGAAGCATGAAAAACTTGACCGTAGTGTTATTAAAAAACTCGGTATGACAGACTATTTATTAGCTAACTACGAAAATACTGAGCAAACATCTTTTTTAAATTTTTATGTGGCTTATTACGAATCACAACGTAAAGGGGTTTCTCCACACTCACCTCGAGTTTGCATACCTGGGGGAGGGTGGGAAATTGCTGAATTTAAACGTATTGAAGCACTAGGGCACCCTGTCAATAGAGTTTTAATTAAAAAGGGCGATCATCGTCAACTTGTCTACTATTGGTTTCAAGGACATGGACGAATTATTGCTAATGAATACATTAATAAATGGTATTTATTTGTTGATTCAATTTTTAAAAACAGGACAGATGGCTCCTTGGTCCGAATTGTTACTAATATTAAACCAAATGAGAGCCTAAAAGAGGCAGACACAAGAATATTAAGTTTTATGGCTGAGTCAGAACCTCAGCTTAATAAGTTTATTGAGAATTAGGTGAAATAATGAGTAAATTAAAATTTGTAATCGTTCTTATGGTTGCCATGGTAAGCGTTTCTGCTTGTGGGTCAGCAAAAGACAGTGCTGCTGCCTATATTGAAAGTGGTCAGGAGTTATTAGCTGATGGAAAAATAGATAAGGCTAGGGTAGAGTTTAAAAATGCACTACAAATTGAGCCTAAATCAGCGGAAGCTCATTACCAACTAGCACTTTTAGATGAAAACGCTAAAAATTGGAAATCAATGTTTGCTCGCCTAACAAGAGTTGAAGCATTAGATCCTAAACACTATGAGGCAATATTAAAGCTTGGTCAACTCTATGTGATGAGCGGAGATACTACATTAGCTTTAGAACAAGCGAATAAGGTATTTAAAGATACCCCTAAAAACACTGGGGCTTTAATTCTCAAATCGAGCGCATTATTCAAGCAAGATAAATATGTTGAATCCTTGACTGAAGTTAATAAAGCCCTCTCTATTGAACCTTCAAATATTGAAGCATCTTCATTAAAAGCAGTTGTGCTAAATAAGCTAGGCAAACCACAAGAAGCCTTAGCAATATTAACAAAAACAATAAAACTAAAACCGGATGACCTATCACTGAATATTTTAAAATTAACAATTTTAGAACAACAACAGAAATACAATGAAATGGAGTACCTTTATGAACAGCTAATCGCTAAAAACCCAACTCAAAAATGGATCTATATTTCATTAGTTCAATTATTTGACAAGCAAGGTAAATATTTAGAGGCCAAAGAAACTCTAGAGGCTTTGGTTGCCTCACAACCAAACACCGAAGAAACTAAATTATTTCTAGTATCTTATATACAAGATAAAGAGCCCAATAAAGCTTTGGCTCTCTTGAATGACTATATTACATCAGATAACGAGAGTTTTGAGCTTCGTTTTTCTAAAGTAGATTTATTGCTTTATTTAAATAAAAAAGATGAAGCTATTGTAGAACTTAAAAAAATAACTGAGCTTGATAATGAAACAGGTGAATACGCTAATAAAGCAAATGTCATGTTAGCTTATTTTGACTTGCAGAATAATCAACAAAAAGCAGCTCTTAATAAGATCAATAGCGTACTTGAAAACTCACCCGAGAATGAAAATGTGTTATTGACATTAGCTAAAATTGAACTAAATAATAATAACTTTGACCCTGCAATCACACATTTACGCGTCATATTAAGAAACAACCCTGAGTCTGAGGAAACATTAGTATTATTAGCACAAGCCTATTTAAATAGTGATTCAGAAGAACTAGCAGAAGATAGTTTTCGCCAAACATTAACAATCAATCCAAGTAATAAAGCAGCTGCTTTATTTGTAAGTAAAAAGTTAATCGAATCTAATGATTTAGAGCGGGCAGAACTTGTACTAACGAAGGCATTAAACGCGAAACCTGAAGATGATGACTTATTGGATACATTAGCCCAAACTAAATTATTGAAAAAAGATTGGCTTGGTACGGAAACAATTGCAAACAAATGGCTAGAAGACAATGAGAATTCTGTAAAAGGGCTTTATTTATCCGCCCGCTTGCTTCAAGCACAAGAAAAACATTTAGATGCAATAGAAGCCTACAAAAAAGTACTAGAAAAAACCCCTGAATTCATTCCTGCCCTTCAGGGATTGGCTTTTAGCTCAATAGAGATTAACCAAAAAAATGAATTATTAACATTCTTAGACAGTTTTATTGAGTCAAACCCAAGACAAGTAGCTGCCTATGCGATTCAAGCAAATATTTATAAACGTGACAAACAGTTTGATGAGGCTGCAACGGTATTAAATAAAGGATTAAAAACTGAAGCTCAATGGTTACAAGGATATAGTGCATTGGCATCAATATATATACTTCAACAGCAGATAGATAAAGCGGTTAATGTTTATAAAACAGGCTTAAATCTTGCCCCTGACAATAATGAGCTTTCAATACGTTTGGCTTCACTGTATGAACAAAATAATGAATTTTCCAAAGCAAAAGCGTTATATGAAGAAGTTTTAGAGCGTGACTCCAATATTGAACCGGCGATTAACAACTTGGCAAGTTTATTAACAGATCAATTCCGTTCAGAAGAAAACTTGAACATAGCCAGTACCATGACAGAGGCTTTTAAAGATTCGAAACAACCGCATTACTTAGATACTTATGCTTGGGTTCTAGTTCAGCAAGAACAATTAAATATTGCTCAACCTGTTTTAGAACGCGTTGTTTCTTTGTCACCAAATGTTGCTGTATTTAATTATCATTTGGGTGTGCTTTATGCCAAACAAAAAGCATGGGAAGATGCAAGAACGCACCTTGAAGCTGCTTTAGGTCTTGCGCATGAAGAGCGAGATCAACTCATGATTCAAAAAATAAAAGACTTGTTATCAAGCATAGAATAAAACTGATGTCGTATCAAAAATTAAATTGCTTACAAAGAAATGACAAAGTTTTCACTTTTTAAACAGCATAATATTTGGTTACCAAGTTGGTGGGTAGTTTTATTATTATTTTTGGTGAGTTCATTTGTGGTATTTTTTTGCCTAAAAAATTTGGCTTTTTACTTAGCAACAACAACACCAAAGCATGGGCACTACCTAGTTATTGAAGGTTGGATAAATAATGCCAGCTTAGACCAAGGATTAAATATATTTCGTAACAGCTCAAATGAATACCAATATATTATTGTGACCGGTGGCCCTGACATTCGGGATGGCAGTAATCCTCCTAAAACTTATGCTGAATTGTCAGCAAAATATTTGCTGTCAAAAGGTGTCTCAAAACAGAAAATTATTGTCATTTCTAGCCCTGCATCAGCTCAAGCCAGAACTTACTTAAGCGCTGTTATGGTACGTGATTGGTTTATAGACGAAAACATTAATAATCCAAATATTGATGTTTTTACAGAAAGTGTACATGCTAGAAGAACTCGTTTTCTGTATAACCTTGCCTTTCGTGCCTCTAACGATATTGGAGTGCATGCATCAACGCCTTCAAGTTATTCTTTATCGACTTGGTGGAAATCAAGTGAGGGTGTCAAATCAGTCATTACTGAATTACTTGGTTTGATTTGGGCAACATATATTTTTGATTCTGCAGAATATCATTCCCCTGAGGAAAAGTGGGGCATGATATAATTGGAACTGTGATTACAAAATACCGTACCTTATTCATCAATTGAATAAGTTGTAATACAGAAAGTCTTGCATTTTGACAGCTGTTATTTAAAAAAATTTAATTAAATAATTCCCTAGATATTCATTATTATTGTTCCCATCTATTTCATCACCAAAGCTACTGGGAATAACTATATTCATAATATTTGAGGTATTACTAACTTTAATAGAACTAGCATATAAAATGTACTATTAACATTTTTCTAACTTTAAAATTTAACTTCTAAATAGCCTCATTCGTTAAAACTTCAGCAAAATGCTATTCCAGTAAGCGGTACTCTAAATTTTTATTCATCAGATCAACTCCATTATATTTTTTTATACTTATCTTTCTAGCTCTATTCATTACAATGTAAACTATATACACCAATGTACTAACATTAAGTTTTTCTTCTCCTATTCTTCTTTAAATTATCATTTATTACATTAATAAAATACTAGGGATTGTCAATGAAAGGAATTGTACTTGCTGGAGGTAGCGGAACACGCTTATACCCCATAACTCGAGGTGTATCTAAACAACTAGTACCTCTTTACGATAAACCGATGATTTATTATCCATTGTCAGTTTTACTACTCGCGGGCATTACAGAAATTCTAATTATTACCACCCCTGAAGACCAACCGAGTTTTCAACGTTTATTAGGTAATGGGGTAGAGTTAGGTGTTTGCTTTGAATATGTTGTTCAACCTTCACCTGATGGTCTGGCTCAAGCGTTTATCTTGGGTGAGAGCTTTATTGGTGATGATGATGTCTGCCTGGTTCTCGGTGATAATATTTATCATGGCCACGATTTAACGCGTATGCTTGCCAATGCTGTCGCCAATGTGACTGAGCAAAACTGTGCGACGGTATTTGGTTATCGTGTTGCTGACCCTGAACGTTATGGTGTTGTCGAGTTTGATATACAAGGTAAGGTCATTAATTTAGTTGAGAAACCGAAAAAGCCTAAAAGTAACTATGCGGTCACCGGTCTATATTTTTATCCAAACGATGTAATAGAAAAAGCGAAAGCAGTAGAGCCCTCGAATCGGGGCGAGCTTGAAATCACATCGGTGAACCAGCTGTACTTAGACGAAGGACGCTTAAAGGTTGAATTAATGGGGAGGGGTTACGCTTGGTTAGATACCGGCACCCATGAAAGCTTACTAGAAGCCGCCCAATTCATTGAAATTATCGAGAAGCGACAAGGTTTGAAAATAGCTTGTTTGGAAGAAATTGCTTTTGAACAAGGCTATATTAATAAGCAGCAGCTTATAACATTGGCCCAGCCATTGGCGAAGAACCAGTATGGCCAATACCTACTACGTTGTGCGGAAGAGGCAAGTGATTAATGAAATTTGTTAAGCAATGTATCCCCGATATAATCGTTATTGAACCGAGTTTACACGGTGACACACGTGGTTATTTCATGGAAACGTTTCGGCAGGATCTGTTTGAAGCCGCGGTTGGGCACACCGTTAACTTTGTGCAAGATAATGAATCCAAATCTTCTAAAGGTGTATTAAGAGGTTTGCACTTTCAATTAGCTCCACACGCACAAAGCAAATTAGTACGAGTAATTGAGGGTAGCGTACTGGATGTAGCTGTAGATATTCGTATAGGAAGCCCTAACTTTGGAAGATATGTAACTGTTGAGTTAACAGCTGAGAATAACAAACAATTGTTTATACCACGCGGCTTTGCTCATGGTTTTGTTGTGTTAAGTGAAACCGCGACATTTTCTTACAAAGTCGATAATTATTACTCACCAGAGTCTGACCGAGGGATAGCCTTTGATGATCCGCTGTTAAACATCAATTGGCGATTATCAAATGAGCAATTGGTGTTGTCTGATAAAGACACCAAGCAACCAAATTTAACACAGTTGCCTGAATGCTTTAATTACTCAACAAACTATTATGCCTAAGACAATTCTCGTCACCGGCGGAAGCGGTCAGTTGGGGCGGTCAATACGCGCTTTAGTTAAAAATGACTCAAACTTTCAGTATTTATTCCCGGGTCGCGAACAATTAGATTTAAGTAACTCTGCAAGTATTGATGCCTTTTTTAAAGCAAATACTGTTGACCTAATTATTAATTGTGCAGCTCATACAGCGGTTGATAAGGCTGAATCTGAACCTAAATTAGCGGATCAAATTAACCATCTCGCCGTTAAGAAATTAGCTAAGATCGCATCCGAGCATCAGGCAAAGTTAATCCACATTTCAACTGATTATGTGTTCGCCGGTGAAAACTTTAAACCGTATGTTGAAAACGATAAAGTTGCACCTAAAGGTGTATACGGTTTGAGCAAATTGAAGGGTGAACAAGCCATTGGATTACTCAAACCGACTAATGCAGTAATTATTCGCACAAGCTGGGTGTATTCCGAATTTGGCAATAACTTCGTTAAAACAATGCTCAAAATGGGTAAACAACGTAACGAATTAAACGTCATATACGATCAAGTTGGTACGCCAACCTATGCAGGTGATTTGGCGAATACAATTCTTCAGCTGGTTAGGTCCGATAAGTTTAACCAATCTGAATTTCAGACGGCTATCTATCACTACAGTAATGAAGGCATTTGCAGTTGGTATGACTTTGCCATCACCATATTTGAGTTAAGTGGTATTGATTGCCATGTGCACGCTATTGAAAGCAAAGATTACCCAACGCCTGCAAAGCGTCCACATTATAGTGTGCTGAATAAAGCTAAAATAAAACAAACATACGGGGTAACTATTCCCTATTGGAAAGAGGCTCTGCAACGCTGTTTGTCAGCCTTACAGGAAATTAATTTATGAAAACAATCTTGGTGACCGGTGGTGCCGGTTTTATTGGTTCAGCGGTTATTCGACATTTAATTAACGACACAGATTTTAATGTTATCAATGTTGATAAATTAACCTACGCAGGAAATTTGGAGTCGTTGAATTCGGTAAGTAATAACAACCGTTATACTTTTGAACAGGTTGATATTTGTGATGCGCTTGAGATCCGACGTGTTTTTAAGCAGCATCAACCAGATATCGTGATGCATCTTGCAGCAGAGTCGCACGTTGATCGCTCAATTGACGGACCAGGTGAGTTTATTCAAACAAATATTGTAGGCACCTACAATTTATTGGAGCAAGCAAGGCATTATTGGGCAGCCTTAGAACAGAGCAAAAAAACAGGGTTCCGTTTTCACCATATTTCAACAGATGAAGTGTATGGTGACCTAGAAGGTACTGATGATTTGTTCACCGAAGAAACACCTTACGCACCGAGTTCTCCGTATTCAGCAAGCAAAGCGAGCTCAGATCATTTGGTAAGGGCATGGCAACGCACGTTTGAGTTTCCAGCCCTTATTACCAATTGCTCAAATAATTACGGTCCTTATCACTTTCCTGAAAAATTAATTCCATTGGTCATTTTGAATGCTTTGGCTGGCAAACCGTTACCAGTTTATGGCAAAGGGAATCAGATTCGAGATTGGTTATATGTTGATGATCATGCCCGTGCGTTAGTTTTAGTGGCTACAAAAGGTGTGTTAAATGAAACATATAATATTGGTGGCCATAACGAAATGCAGAATATAGACGTTGTGCTAAACATATGTGACCTACTTGAGGAGTTAGCACCAAATAAACCAACTAATGTTGGCTCCTACAAAGACCTCATTACATATGTAACTGACAGGGCAGGGCACGATATACGTTATGCAATTGATGCAAGTAAAATTCAAAATGAATTAGGTTGGACCCCTCAAGAAACGTTTAAAAGTGGGCTGCGTAAAACGGTTCAGTGGTATTTAAATAACCAAACTTGGTGCAATCATGTCTTAGATGGTAGTTATAAATTACCCATTAGCAAATAAGTAAGCAGGTCCGCTAAAGCTCATGTTTCCTTAGCATTAGCGTATAAAATTACCGGGCACTGTTAAACGTTAAAAGGTCAGACCTGTATTATCTCTTACGATATTGATACACTCGCAATATCTATTTTCTACTAATACACTTACTAACCATTGTAATGTTTAATACCTCCCCAGGACGATAGATTGTCTTTCATGCCCAAAAAAAGTGGTGTACTTATAGCATTTAGCGCTATAGTTTTCTTATTCCTTCTCTCATACATCGCGTTACCTTGGCTTGTACAAACAGCACTGACATCTTCATTAAGCAAGTACGACATTGAAGTTACAAACATTCAGTTCGATCGCCCATCGTGGAAACAACTTTCTTCACGCTCATTTCAGTTAAAGTCATTATCATTAAGATTTGAAGAGCAGGTAGACATTGATATAGCAAATACATTCATCAACTTTAATACACCTTCCGCATACTTGGTTTTGGTTAACATCGACTCTATTGATATACGGATAAATAAACCTTCTTCGAATAACACTGTTACTGACATTAATTTATTTGATGTTTTGCCAAGCTCTTTAATCGATGATCTACCTCAAGTGCGTCTGCTTGTTAACTCGTTAACGGCCCATCAACCTCATTTAGAACTGAAGGCGTTCAGGATTGATTTATCAAATGGATTATTAACCGTCCAAACCATATTAGGTGACGGTTTTTTTAACAAAAGTTCCAAAGTATTTAAGCAGTTAATCGACACCAATATTTTATTAAAAATAAATGCACAAAATGAACTTGAATTAAACATATCAGATACCGCCGCTAAACCATTATTAGCGTTGAACCTTAAGTTAACAAAACAAGGTGAACTACTAAAAGGGGACGTGCAACTTGACAGTACATTAAATGCTTTCGAGTGGCCAACAATCAATGGTAATGCGATAAGTGTTAATAGCAATCAATTGGTCAGTAGCAACCAATTTACATTACCTGCCACACAACGGTTCTCTATAGATGAGATTACACAACTTACCGGCGTTACTAAGATACAAAATACCAGTCATTTTTCTAACCAACACACAGCAGCAACGACTAAAGTCACCACTGACTCAACGCTAAGGTTTTCATTAGACAAAGGAAAATTTCGTTTAACGCTCGTAGACCCTAAACAACCTATTGTAGAAATAAACGGCTATCTAAAACGTTTCCTTATGCCCGATAACAACTACAAAATGATGGATGAACTGGGCACTTTGCTTGCCAATCTAAAGGAGCCTCTCACCATCGAGTATGATCTATTGGCTGATTTGAATAACCCTTTCTCAATTATTGATGGCAGCTTTACCCTAGAATACATTGAAAAGAACAAAAAACTGATCGATGTACAGTTTTCTAACATGGAGGTTATTACCCCAGAAAACAGTCACAGAAGCCATTATCAGTTTCAGACCAAAGGTAATCTACACCTTGCTAATATTTATCGTCCACTCGATATAGAAAACCTCTTTATTAGCAAACTAAGAGGTGAGGTTAACAGCCGAGTAAGCATTCAAGATCATCACTTGATGATTCAGCCGTTGTCGAAAAATCGTTTTGAAATACATTCTTTACGTTTTAATGAATACAAAGCCAAAACACTTTTCGTAAACATTCCAAACCAAACGCTTTCTATTAATTTAAACACGCAAGATGTTTCCGCTATGAAATTTGCATTAGGTGGTCAAAACCTTGATAGCAATCAATTGAACATTAAAAAATGGGGGCTTACAGCAAACGCAAGCCTCCAGCAGCATAAGATGAGTATTCGTTCTTCAATTGACGCAATGGATCTGGCGTTGTTAGATCAGACATACTATATCCCACCCATGATTATTAAAAACCAATTCTGGTTTAAAGACTTAAGTGCAACTAAAGCATCGCTTAAACTCGCCAATATATGTAACGACCCCATCCTTTTCGCAAACTGGCAACCTAAAAACAGTACAGAGCATTTAATTGATATCCATTGGCAGCAGACTTTTTCAACACATAAGACATTCAGAAAATGGCTTAACACACCAATACTTCCATTTGACATGACTGGCGGGAGCTTTGCGGGAGACGCGGTTCTTGAATTAACCAAGGGTGAAACTGAATTTAAGCAATTCAAGGTCTCATTACACGACGCACAAGGCGTTTATCAGACAGGTACATTTAAAGGGGTTCAGCTTCAGTTAAGTTCACCCTCGCAACAATTGCGGTCATATAAAACACAACAGGCGGTTACGTTTGACACCTTTTATGCAGAACTTAACGGCCACATTAATGAATTAAATATGGGTATCAAGGCAAACAATATCGAGCTTAATGGCGTACTTTATAATCAACTAAACGAGTGGCATTTTAAAACCCCGTTAAGCAAAGCGACCGTTTTTTCAGGTTTAGTAGAAATTCAAAATGAAGACATTAATTTTAACGATACTATACAACTGGAGTTGATCGTAGATCGCTTGGATTTATCTGAATTGGTCAGAACGCAAAACATGGATGGCTTATATGCCAGTGGCAAATTATCAGGACGTATTCCTGTGCACTATATAAACGGGCAATTCAACGTATCGGATGGCCGTATCAATAGCATCGATGGCGGGAAAATACGTTACACCACACCTTTAAGCCAAAGCACAAATATAAATGATCAACTCAAATTAACCTTCGATGTACTGGAAGACTTTAACTACACAACGTTAAACAGCAAAATAATTTACGATGATGATACGCTATTATTTAAATCTGCTATTTTTGGGCGTAATCCAACTGTTGCCAATGGCCGTTTAATCAACTTAAACTTAAATACTGAAGTCGGCTTAAAAGGGGCTCTTGAAACCATGCGCATTCAATCAGGTATTGATTTAAACATAGAAGCGTTTATACGCTCTAAAATAAAGCATTCAAATAATCAATATTATTGCCAATAAAAACATGAGGTTTTGTATGAAAAAAATAGCCCCCATCGCATATATAACATGTATTGGCTTGTTGCTAAGCTCGATATTTGGATGCACGCCAACCGTCAAAGTAGAAGCGTCAGACAAGCCCATTACAATCAATTTAAATGTAAAGATTGAACACGAAATTCGAGTCAAGGTTGATAAAGAGCTAGACTCCATACTGTCTGAAGATTCAGGCTTATTTTAAGAGGAACGATGATGAAATACGTACAAATTTTATTAACTGTTTTTATGCTCACACTATCAACAGTTTCTTTAGCCATTGGTCTACATAGTGCAAAAGATCAAGGTTTAGTAGGAGAAACGCCGAACGGGTATTTAGCCAGCCCCGTTAGTGCTCCATCAGCTGACATTAAAGCACTCATCAGTGATATTAATGCCAAACGGAAACAAAAATATGCCCAAGTTGCAGCAAAAGTTGCTAAGCCATTAAGCGTCGTTGAACAACTGGCAGGGAAAAAAGCTATTGAAAAAACAAGCAAAGGGCATTTTATTCAATTTCCAGATGGCCAATGGGTCAAAAAGTAACGACAAACGCTTATCCCTTTAACTTTGAAACTATTTTGCTTTTAGCATTAAGCTCTTGTACATACCTAAGTAATTAAAATTTATTGGTATCAATTTCTGCAGTGACAGGCATAACATATTAGCGAATACTACGAAGTAGTATCTGTCTACACTGTACGCTGCTGAGCAAGAAGTTAAATTAAATACTGTGTTATATTAGGCCCCAGTAAATACTCGGAATTCACTTCTTTATTCATTTTTTATGCTCTAACCAGCACAAAAATAGCGTGATACCATAATGGACACGGCTATACCTAAACTTTCAATCTACTTTGTCGGTGACGTTTGTGAGCACACTGTTTTATCCCATCCAACTTCTTCGTTCTACAACAAGCTTTATTTACACCTTATTTCTATTAAGTGTTTTGTTTATTAGCGGTTGTAGCACAATACCACCGATCGATAAAAAGGAACCAGTAATAACTGCACCGGTATGCCCTGTGTGTAAACCAACGACTTGCCCTAAAGTTGCTGAACCCATAAAAAAAGTAGCTAAAAAAACAAGAGGGGAGTTAAATCTACCCGTGATAGGAGGCGTTGAAAATGTTGTTGTTGAGCCTCTAAATTTAAAATTTGAAGCACGTATAGATACCGGAGCAAAATCCACCTCGATTCATGCAGAAAACATCCAGCTCATTGAACGTGAAGGCAAGCGCTTTGTGCGCTTTTCATTATACGATAGTAAAACCAAATCACTCGTTGAGGTAGAACGTCGTTTTCGTAGGCGAGTAATTATCAAACAGCAAGATGGAAATAATGAAATGCGATACGTCGTCACATTATGGTTAACTCTCGGCAAGAATAAAGATGAGGTTGAAGTGAACTTGACCGACCGATCTGCCTTTGACTATCAGCTATTAGTTGGGCGTAATTTATTAACTGACCGAGCTATAGTTGATGTTAGTTTACGTCATACCTTAAGGCCTTAAAACTTGTCATCTACACATAAAATCACCATCATCGCGCTATTTATGATCCTGCTCGGTCTTGGCTTGACCTTGTACAAAAATATAGTGTTAGGGTTCCCGCTTTTACCGGGTATTAGAGAAGATGTTTGGACAATAGAATCCAAAATAAACCTTAAACCCCTACATGAAGGGCCTGTTCAAATAGCGCTAACCTTACCTGAAGAAGATGCTGGTTGGGTGTCTTTAGACGACCACTTTGCCTCATCTGGCTTTAATTTTTCAGTGACTGAACAAAACGGTCATAGACGAGCACATTGGACACGCGAAACAATGGAGCGGGCTACGACCTTGTTTTATAAAAAACAAGTTTATCGTATGCGAGACAGGGCGCTCACAGACCGAGTTGTCCCTAATGTTGAGCTGCCTATTTTAACCACCACGAATGAAGAGGTGATGGAAAAGGTGGTCGAATCCTTAAAGACAAAATCGACAACGCCCGCAGAGTTTTCCGCTTTATTATTCGACA